>Ga0209148_1000825_pt1 | contig 22332 bp, 19 predicted proteins | sample AraplaCol_mMF_r2_2_FD_184288 | JGI IMG/M metagenome (GOLD analysis project Ga0209148, IMG submission 184288) | Arabidopsis root microbial communities from North Carolina, USA - plate scrape CL_Col_mMF_r2 (SPAdes) (version 2) | ecosystem: Host-associated > Plants > Roots > Endosphere | place... | reverse complement strand
CGGTGGAAAAACCCGGCACTGACTGGGAACCGCGTTCGTTGGCCTAGGTACCACGCCCCCGCCGACCACCCCGGCCGACACCTAATGAGGCAACATGCAGGTTCCCACGACCGTCTGGATACTGACCATCATCGGAATTGTGGGCCTGCTGGCCTTCGATTTCTTCTTCCACGTCCGCAAGGCCCACACCCCCAGCCTGAAGGAAGCGACCATCTGGTCCTCCATCTACGTGGGCCTGGCGTTGCTGTTCGGCGTCGGCGTGCTGATCTTCGGCGGCGTGGACATGGGCACCGAATACTTCGCAGGCTACGTCACGGAGAAGGCCCTCTCCGTGGACAACCTCTTCGTCTTCCTCATCATCATGTCCAGCTTCCGGGTGCCGCGGGCGGACCAACAGAAGGCGCTCCTGTTCGGCATCGTCTTCTCCCTGATCGCCCGCACCGCGTTCATCTTCCTGGGCGCGGCCCTGATCAGCAGCTTCTCCTGGGTGTTCTACATCTTCGGCCTGATCCTCCTGCTCACCGCCGGCAACCTGCTCAAGCCCGACTCCCACGAGGACAACGAGAAGGACGGCCTGATCGTCCGGCTCACCAAGAAGTTCCTCCCGGCCTCCTCCAACTACGACGGCGACAAGCTCTTCACGGTCGAAAACGGCAAACGCGTCCTGACCCCCATGCTGCTGGTGATGGTGGCGATCGGCGGCACGGACATCCTCTTCGCCCTCGACTCCATCCCCGCGATCTTCGGCCTCACCCAGAACGTCTTCGTGGTCTTCACCGCCACCGCGTTCTCACTGATGGGCCTGCGGCAGCTCTACTTCCTGATCGACGGACTGCTGGACCGGCTCATCTACCTCTCCTACGGCCTGGCCGCCGTCCTGGGCTTCATCGGCGTCAAGCTGGTGCTGCACGCCCTGCACGAGAACAACCTGCCGTTCATCAACGACGGCGAACACGTCAACGTGATCGAGGTCAGCACCGGCGCGTCCCTGCTGGTGATCCTGGGCGTCCTCACCATCACCGTCCTGGCCTCCATCTTCAGCCCCAAGGGCAAGGCCAAGAACGCCGTCTCCGGCGCCAAGCGGCACGCCGTCGAATACCTGGACCTCAACTACGAAACCGACATCACCGAGCGCGAACGGATCTTCGCCAAGATGGTGGCCGAGGAACAGCAGCTCCAGTCCCTGCCCGAGAAGTACAAGTCCCTGGTCCACCACGAGACCGAATTCAAGGACCTGCTGCACCGCGCCCACCAGGAGCACGACAAGGCGCTGCAGCGGGAGGGCCTGCGGTAGGTCACTCACCCAACCCCGCCCGGGGTTTTAATTGAAGAAGTTTGGAGGGGAGTATCCCCGCTTCTGACCCGTCGTCAATACGGGAGTCTTAGGACTCCCCGGCGGGCAGGGCCGTCAACCGCGGCCGGGAGAGACCTCCAGTTGGTTCACCACTGACTGGAAGCAGGTCGCACCATGATTTCCCCCCTCCACCCCGCAACCCTTGAGGCGTCCGGGAGCTGGACGACTTCGACTCCTTCGTCCGGATCGACGCCGGCACGTCCTCCGGGCAGATTGTTGAGGACATGTGGCGGGAGCTCACGGCGGCCGGGCTGGTGCCCCTGCGCGGGGAGGAAATGCGGTGGGGGTGTTGATGTCCCGGCTGCTTTTCCCGTGCATCGTTTTCACGGCCCGGCGGCGGGGCGGCAGAATGGAACCATGACCCTCACGACCTTCGCCCTCATCCGCCACGGCCAGACCGACTGGAACGCAGAGCGCAGGCTGCAGGGGTCCACCGACATCCCGCTTAACGACGTCGGCCGCGCCCAGGCGCGCGACGCCGTCGCGGCCCTCTCCGCGTACAGGTGGGACGCGATCGTCTCCTCGCCCCTGAGCCGCGCCGCCGAAACCGCGGACCTGATCGCCGCCGGGCTGGGCCTGAGCGTGGCTCGCCGCGTCCCCGAGCTCACCGAACGCGCCTACGGCCCCGCCGAGGGCATGACCGACGGCCCCGAGTTGGATGCGCTGCGCATCCCTAACGGCTTCCGCGGCGCCGAAAGCGAGAAGGACGCCGCCGAACGCGGGCTTGCCGCGCTGGAGGCCCTGGCCGAGGAGTACCGCGGCGGCCACGTCCTGGTGGTGGCGCACGGATCCCTGCTGCGGGTCAGCCTCAGCCGGGCCGCCGGCCGCCATCTGGACAGCGTGGAGAACGCCGCCCTCAACCTGGCCCACCACCACCCGGAAGACGGCTGGAAGCTCGAATACTTCAACGGCGAGCGCCTCAGCGCCATCGTCTGAAAGCACCTCGTCACACTCGCGGCGGCGGCAACATGACCGACGCATAACTGGTCCTATGAGTCGGCCAAAAACCAGCCGTGTAACCGGCAGGTTAAACCCGGTTTCCGGCCCGTAAAGCTCTCCTCACCCCCGCCATTTCAAGGGTTTTCCGCCCTTCTTGGGTCCTAGCTTGGACCTTGGTTCGACCAATGAACCAAGTCGTCTCAAGCCCCCGAGGAGCACCCCGTGAACGTTTCCACCGCCGAGAAGCCGGCCACCGGCACCGTGCCGCCGGGCACGGCCGGAGCGGCAGGCCCCGCCGCCGGTTCCGCCACCCTCTCCCCCGCAGACTCCGCCGCGCCCACAACCAACACCACGGGCCGCCGTCGTCTGCTGCCCGTCAGCGGCAAGCGCCCCGGCCCCGTCGCCGTCACCCTGCTCTTTTCCCTGGGCTGGGTGTTCATGTACGCGGACCGGAACATCCTCTCCCCCGTCATGAGCGTCATCCAGGACCAGTGGGGACTCAACAAGGGCCAGCTGGGCCTCATGTCCACGGTCTTCTTCATCACCTACGCCCTGATGCAGATCCCCACCGGCTACCTCGCGGACCGGATCGGCCGGGTCAAGGTGGTGGTGGCCGGCTACTTGGTATTCGGCCTCGGCACCATCCTCAGCGGCTTCGCCCCCGGCTTCATGGTGTTCCTGCTGATGCGCGCCTTCACCGGCATCGGCGAGGGGACCTTCTACAGCCCGGTCTACGGCATCTCCTCCAGCTACATCTCCGACAAGTGGCGCGGGGTCTCCGCGGCCCTGATCAACAGCGGCATGGCCGTGGGCATCTCGCTGGGCTTCATCGGCTCCGGCTACTTCACCTTCACCCTGGGCCTGCCGTGGCACGCCTCGTTCCTGATCTTCGGCGCCGCCACCCTGATCGTCGCGTTCCTGATCAACTACTACCTCTCCCCGATCGACGCCGAGCACAAGGCTGACGCCCGCGCCACGGACGACGGCGGCGCCCCGGCTGCGAAGGTCTCCAACAAGGCGCTCTTCACCCGCAACCACATCCTCACCTACGTGCTGATCTTCTGCTCGCTCTACGGCTTCTTCTCGATGCTGACCTGGCTGCCCACCTACCTGCAGCAGGCCCGCGGCGTGGCCCCGGCCCAGACCGGCATCATCGCCTCCCTGGTCCCCTGGGCCTCCATCCCCGGCGCGATCCTGCTGAGCATGTGGGCCCGCCGGCTGAAGAACACCCGCCCGCTGATCGTGGTGCTCTCCGTCCTGGGCGGCCTCTGCCAGATCCTGGTCCCGATGACGGGGAACTACTCTCTGATGATCGCCGGTTTGGTGGTCTACGGCCTGGTGGGCAAGCTGGCCCTGGACCCCATCCTGATCGCTTTCCTGGCCGAGAACACCCCGCGCTCCATGTATTCCACCGCTTACGGCTACTTCAACTTCGCGGGCATGCTCTCCTCGATCTTCGCCCCGTACATTACGGGTGCCCTGGCCGACGCCACCGGAGCGCTGGAGGCCGGGTTCTACCTGTCCGCTGTGCTGCTGCTGGTGGGCGCGGTAGCGTTCTGCTTCACGACGCCGGCACGGGTCGCCGCCCAGCCAGCCGCCGCCGTCGAACCCGCCGCCCAGCCCGCCGCCTGAAAGGACCCGCCGTGACTCAGTCACTTCAGCAGCACACCAGCACCGGGCCCACGCTGCGCCGGGCCGCCTCGATGAGCGCGGAGGTGGCCGCCTACCTGGAACGGGAGATCGCCTCCCGCGGCCTCACCCCCGGGGACAAGCTCCCCACGGAGCGGGAACTGGCGGAGCAGCTGTCCGTCTCCCGCGCCACGGTCCGCACCGCCCTGCAGGAGCTGGAGTCCAAGCACCTGGTGGAGCGGACCCGCGGCCGCGGAACCATCGTCGCGGAGCCCCCGGCGCCGGTAAGCGAGCTCTACGCCCGGCTCGCCGGCGCCGGGCAGGCACAGCAGGACGTGGCCGAGCTGCGCGGCTCGCTGGAACCCCTGGTGGCGGAGCTCGCCGCCGCCCGGTCCAGCGCCGCGGACCTGATCCAGCTGCAGGACGCCCTGGCCGCGGCTAGCGAACACCTCTCCCCCGAGGAGGCCCTGCGGCTGGACGTCCAGTTCCACACCCTGCTGGCCCAGGCCGGCCGCAACCAGCTGATGGCCACCGTCCTGACCCTCACCAGCTCCTGGACCTCCGAGGTCCGGCTGCGCTCGCACGCCACCGCGGAGGGCCGGCGCTGCTCGATCGAGGGACACCGACGGATCCTGGCCGCCGTCCTGGCCCGCGACGCCACCGGGGCCGGGATCGCCATGCGCGACCACCTGGCCGACGTCGCCGTGCTCATCCGCAACCACCAGCCCTAATCCCCCAACCCAACGGAGACCACCCGTGAGCACCTCACTGTTCCAACCCGGCACCGCCGCCGGACCCACCGCCGCCGGAACCACCCCCGCCGCCCGCATCCTGCAGTCCTGGGACGGCATCGCCGACGGCACCACCTACCTGCCCTCCAGCAGGGAGAACGTCCTCTGGGGCGCGCTCCCCTGCGCCGGGGACCGCCCCGCCCTCAGCATCGACCCCGGCACCGACGTCACCATCGACACCATCAGCCACGAGGGCATCCTGGAGGATCAGGGCAGGGACCCGCTGGCTTACTTCGGCTCGCACGGGGTCCCCGAACACCAGATCCTCGAGGACGCCATCAGCCTGGCCGGCTCGGACATCCAGCGGCTCTCCGCCAACCTGGGCCCGCACGTGGTCACCGGGCCCATCGCGGTCCGCGGCGCCCGGCCCGGGGACCTGCTGAAGATCACCGTGCTGGAAACCACCCCGCGGGTGCCCTACGGCGTGATCTCCAGCCGGCACGGCCGCGGCGCGCTGAACGGCGAATACCCCCTCGGCGCCGGGAACTACAGCGCCTTCGCCACCGTCCGGGATGATGCGGAGGGGACGCCGTCGGGCTGGCTGCCGCTGCGGCCCGGCGCCGAACCGTCCGTGCACTTCCCGCTCAACCCGTTCCTCGGCATCATGGGCGTGGCCGTCGACGGCGACCGGCGCCCGCACTCGGTCCCGCCGGGCGCGCATGGCGGCAACATCGACATCAACCTGCTCACCGCCGGCAGCTCGCTCTACCTCCCCGTCCAGGTGGCCGACGCCCTGGCCTACGTGGGCGACCCGCACTTCGCCCAGGGCGACGGCGAGGTCTCCCTCACCGCCATGGAGGCCTCGCTGCGGGTCCGGCTCCGCTTCGACGTCGTCGCCCAGGACGAGGCCGTCCGGAACTTCGGTACCCTCACGGGGCCGCTCGCGCAGACCCCGGAGTTCCTGGTCCCCACCGGGATGGACGAGGACCTGGACACCGCGGTGCAGAACTGCGTCCGCGCCGCCGTCGCCCTGTTGCAGGCCCGCTACGGCATGGACCCCAGCCTGGCCTACGCGTACTTGAGCGCCGCCACGGACTTCAACATCTCGCAGGTGGTGGACCTGGTGAAGGGCGTGCACGCCCGGATCCGGGTGGAGGACTTCCGCCCGTGAGGTCTGTGCCTGGCGTTGCCGACTCTTCTGCTGATGGTCCTTCCGCTGCCGACCCCACGGTGTGGCGCGTCCTCGGCGCCCCGCTGGTCCCGCCCGCGGGCACCGGCCCCTTGGACGGGCTGAGCGTGGCGGTCAAGGACCTCATCGCGCTGGAGGGGTTCGTGGTGGGAGCGGGGAACCCGGCACGGCTGGCCGGGTCAGCTCCGGAGACGACGACGGCGGCCGCCCCCGCGGCGCTGCTGGCCGCGGGGGCGTCCGTGGCCGGTATCGCCCGGACGGATGAGTTCGCCTACAGCCTGGCCGGCACCAACGCCCACTACGGCACCCCGCCCAACCCGCGGGCGCCGGGCCGGATCAGCGGCGGGTCCTCCTCCGGATCGGCGAGCGCCGTGTCCCTGGGCCAGGCGGACGCGGGGCTCGGCACGGACACCGGCGGCTCCATCCGGGTCCCGGCCGCGTATCAGGGACTCTTCGGGATCCGCACTAGCCATGGCGCGGTGTCCGTTGAGGGGCTGCTGCCGCTGGCGCCGTCGTTCGACACGGTCGGGTGGCTGACGCGCGACGCCGAGACCCTCGCCGCCGTGGGTGGGGTACTGTTGCCGGGCTCTGCAGGTTCTTCGGCGGGCGCGTCTGCGGCTGCGTTCACCCGCACCTCCGTGCCGCCCGAGCTGCTGGCGCTGGCCGAACCGGGCATCGGCGAAGCCATCCGGGAGTTCGTCGCCGCCCCGGAGCTGCCGCCCGCGTCCACCGACCCCTTCCCGGCCGAGGAGCTGCCCGGCTGGCTCGCCGCGTTCCAGACCGTCCAAGGCTTCGAGGCCTGGCAGCAGCACGGCGCCTGGATCGAGGCGCACCCGGACTCCTTGGGCGCCGACGTCGCAGAACGGTTCGCCACGGCGTCGCGGATCACCACGGATCAGGCGGAAGCGGCGCGGGACGTGCTGCGGTACGCCCGGCAGCGCATCCGCGCATTCGTGGGCGGCGGCCTGCTGGTGCTGCCGTCGGCGTCGTCCGTGGCGCCGCTGCTCACCGACGTGGCTCAGTCCTCTGCCTTGGGCGGGTCCACCATCGACGCGGTCCGCCGCGCCACCATGCAACTGACCTGCATCGCGGGCATCGCCGGGTTGCCGGCCCTCTCCCACCCGCTCGTCACACCCGGCGGGCTGCCCTGCGGCGTGAGTATTGTGGGAAACGTACACCGTGACCTGGACCTGCTGCGCCTGGCCTGCCGGCTTAGCCCCCGCTGAGACCGCCTCCCGCACGCCGCCCGTCCGGCCACCGCACCGAAAGATAACCCATGCTCAAGCGACTGAAATCCACCGAACCGGACCGGCTGAACCTGACCCTCATGCTGGTCCTGACCTTCTCCACCGGCATCATCGACGCGGTGGGTTATCTGGGCCTGGACCGGGTGTTCACCGGCAACATGACCGGCAACGTGGTGATCCTGGGCATGGCGCTGATCGGGGCTAACAACCTGCCGGTGGTGGGCCCCACCATCGCCCTGGCCTGCTTCATGGCCGGCGCGGTGATCGCCGGCCGGACGCTCCGCCCCGTGGCCGCGGGCTGGAGCCGCCGCACCACCGTGTTGCTGGCCGCCGTCGGGCTCACCATGACGGCGATCGCCGTCGTCCTGGTGGTCCACGCCCCGCACGCCGGGGACCCCGTCACCCTGACCATCACCGGCGCGCTGGCCGTGGCGATGGGCATGCAGGCCGCCACCGCCCGGCATCTGGCCGTCAAGGACGTCACCACCGTGGTGGTCACCTCCACCCTGACCGGTTTGGCCGCCGACTCACGGCTGGGCGGCGGCACCGGCGCGCACACCGGCCGCCGGCTGGGCGCCGTCGTCCTCATCCTGGCCGGCGCCACCGTGGGCGCGGGGCTGCTGCACATCCACCCGGGCCTGGGAGTGATGGCGACGGCGGCGCTGACCTTGCTGGTGGCGCTCGCCGGGGAGATCGCCAGGGAACGCGCCGTCCACGACGCCGAGCTGGAGCCCGCCGCGAGCTAACCCCCAGCGGCATCCGGCTGGGCTGCGGCCCTTAGCGGGTCCGCGGCTCCCGCCAGGCGAGCGAGACCAGCAGCACCACGGCACCGAGACCCAGCATGACGAATACCATCAGCCCCCAGTTGGCCTGGTTCACGCCGGTGCCGTAGAAGATGCCGATCAGCACGGTGGCGGTGATCGCGCCGAGGTACCGGCAGGTCTGGTAGATCCCGGCCGCGACGCCGCGTTCCTCCAGCCGGGTGGAGGAGTACATGCCCTGGCTGGAGGCGATACTGACCACGCAGTACGGCAGGCCCAGCAGCGCGGTCATGGCCAGCACCAGCGGAACGGCCAGGGACGCGGTCAGCAGCCACATGGCCCCGGAGGCCGCGAGCAGCAGTACGACGCCGGCGATCAGCACCCGCCGCACGCCGAAACGTTCGATCGCCTTGACCGCGGCCGGGGTGCCCACCACGGAGATCGCCGCGAGCGGCAGCATCAGCAGGCCGACGACGCCCGGATCGTACCCGCCGGCGGTCTGCAGCAGCTGGGGCAGGCCAAAGAACGCGAAGTAGTAGACGCCGCTGAACAGCACGAAGCCCAGGTACACCAGCAGCAGCGGCCGGTTCCGGCCCAGCAGCCGCAGGTCCAGGAACGGCGGGCTGAACCGCAGCTCCCGCACCGTGAACAGCACCGCCAGCAGCACCCCTGCGCCCAGCAGCCACCAGCGGTAGCCGGGCAGCACGTTCAGCAGCGCCATCATCACCAGCGCCAGGGCGCCGATGAACGCCCCGATCCCGGGCAGGTCCGAGTCCCGCACCAGGTCGGCCACCCGGCCGCGCTCGCGTTCCTTGTCCGCGGGGGCGAAGCGGCGGACGATCAGGATGGAGGCCAGGGCCAGCGGCACGTTGATCAGGAACAGCGCCTCCCAACCCACCAGGCTCACCAGCAGGCCGCCCACCACCGGACCGACCGCCGCGGCGGAGGTGTTGGCCATCTGGATCCGGCCCAGCGGCCGGGTCGAGGGCACGTTGGCCTGCTTGGCCAGCGCTGCGACCATGACGACGGCGCTGGGGTACGCGCTCGCCGTGCCGAGCGCCATGAAGGCCCGGGCCACGCAGAGCAGCGCGAAGTTGGGAGCGAACGGGGCGAGCGCGCAGGTGGCCGCGACCAGGACCATGCCCAGCAGAAACAGCCGGCGCGGGCCGAACCGGTCCGCGAGCCGGCCCATCAGCGGCTGCCCGGCGGCGGAGGTCAGGTAGAACGAGGTCACCACCCAGGTGACGGTGGCGATGTCGAGTTGGAAGTCTGCCTGCAGCACCACCAGGGCAACGGCGATCATCGAGGAGTTCAGCGGGTTCAGCGCGGTGCCAAGGCTGAGCCCTGCGATGGCCAGACCGGTCCGGGGAGAGTTGCTCACGGCAACAGTCTGTCCCATCCGGCAGGGTGATTCGAAACCGTGTCCATGGGCGGGTTGGCCTTGACGCGGGCGGTCTCCGTCGTGGCCGGCCGGGTCGCGGCTGGGGCCCTTGCGGGCGGCGTTACGCTGGGAGTGCGGCTGCAGCAGCCGGCCGCCGGAATCGTTCAGCGTGGAGCATCCATGACCCAGGCCACCGCAGACCCGCCCGCCGAAGCGCCCGGGCCGCCCGCCGTCGAGCCCGCCGTGACCGGCATGCCCGCGGCTCCCGCCAGCCCGGGCGCGCCGGGACCCGACGCCGACCTCCGCCGGATCGCGGCCGGAACGTTCGGCATCGGCGCCCTGCGGGCCGGGCAGCTCGAGGGCATGGCCGCCCTGGCCGCCGGCCGCGACCTGCTGGCCGTGATGCCCACCAGTTACGGCAAGTCCCTGATCTACCAGGTCCCCGGCCTGCTGCTGCACCAGTCCGTCGCCCCGTCCGGGCCCACCCTCGTGGTCTCGCCGCTGATCTCGCTGCAGGAGGACCAGCTGGAGGGGATCAACGACGCCGCCGGGCCGGGAACCGCCGTCGCCATCAACTCCGCCCACTCCGCCGCCGAGCAGGACCGGGCCTGGGCCGCGGCGGAGGACGGAACCGCGGCCTTCCTCTTCCTGGCCCCGGAGCAGCTGGCCAAGGACAGCACCGTTGAGCGCCTCGCCGCCTTGGGCATCCCACTGCTGGTGGTGGACGAAGCGCACTGCGTCACCTCCTGGGGCCACGACTTCCGCCCCGACTACCTGCGCCTGGGCGAGGTCCGCGAACGTCTGGGCAACCCGACGACGGCGGCCCTCACCGCCACCGCGGCTGCCCCGGTCCGCGAGGAGATCCAGCGGCGGCTGCACCTGGACCGGCCGCTGGTGCTGGTCCGCGGCTTCGACCGGCCGAACATTCACCTGGCCGTGACCCGGCACCACGAGGACAAGGAAAAGCGCCGGGCCGTGATCGCGCAGGCCGCCGCATTCGTGGCGGAGCTGCGCGGCCCGGGCCTGATCTACGCCGCCAAACGCAAGGACACCGAGAAGTACGCCGCGAAGCTGACCCGGAACGGACTCCGGGCGGCGGCGTACCACGCCGGAATGCCGTCGGTTGAGCGCACCCGGGTCCATGAGGCCTTCCAGGCCGGAACCCTGGACGTGGTGGCCGCGACCACCGCGTTCGGCATGGGCATCGACAAGCCGGACGTCCGCTTCGTGCTGCACGCGGACATCCCGGAATCCCTGGACAGCTACTACCAGCAGTTCGGCCGGGCCGGGCGCGACGGGCAGCCGGCCCAGGCGGTGCTGCACTACCGCTCCGAGGACCTGGGCCTGCGCCGGTTCTTCACCACCCACACCCCGGACCAGCCCTCGCTTCGGGTGCTGCTGGCCATCCTGGCCGCCGCGGACGCCCCGCTCCCCCGCGCCGAGCTCGCCGCGCAGACACACTTCCCGGGGCGGCGGATCACCTCACTACTGAACCAGCTGCAGGACACCGGACTCCTCCACACCGACGACGACGGCGTGCGGCTGGCGGGCGACGCGGAGGCGGCGCTGACCCTCGCCGTCGACCTCGCTGAGACCCGGGGGCGGGTGGACCGGTCACGGGTGGAGATGATCCGCGGCTACGCCGAGACCCATCACTGCCGGCGGCAGTTCCTGCTGGGCTACTTCGGCGAGGAGCTGCCCGGGCCCTGCGGCAACTGCGACACCTGCCGGGCTCGGGAGAAGTCACTGAGCGGCACGGCGGACGACGGCGGCGAGTCCGGGGACAGCTTTCCGGTGGGGTCCGCGGTGGTCCACGCCGGGTGGGGTCCGGGCCAGGTGATCCAGTGCGACGGCGACATCCTCACCGTCCTCTTCGATTCCGAGGGCTACAAGACCCTCTCCTGCACGGCCGTCCTCACACGGGGGCTCCTGAAGCGCGCCCGCTGACACCGGAGCGGCCGCGGCACCGCAAAGTTAGCCCCGGACCTCAGTACGTGACGTCGAAGCCAGTGAACTCCCCCGTGGCAGGGGTCACCGACTCCTCCACGTGGTCCACCCGGCCCGGTGCGTCCGGGGACCGCAACCAGGCCCGGAGCTCCAGCACTACTTCCTGCGGCCCCTCCGCCACGAGCCGCACGGAGCCGTCGTCGTCGTTCCGGACCGTGCCGGTGAGCCCCAGCTTGGCGGCCTTCCGTACCGTCCAGTAACGGAACCCGACTGACTGCACCATGCCCGTGACCCGGGCCGTGAGCCGCACGCCCGCCCCGCCGTCGGGCCCGGACCGCTCCCCCGTGTTCTCCGCCATGGACCCAATCTAGCCCCGCCCCGGCGCGTCCGGTATCCGGGACCTTCGCCCCTTTCAGCCCCCGCACGGCATTGCGGAGGGTGGAAGAAGACCCTCCGGCGGGGCCCCGCGGACACCATCCGACGTCCCGCGCACCCGCCGGATCGCCTGAAAGGAAAAAGACAATGGCAGGACAATTCGAGATCTTCACCGACACAGATTCGAACGTCCGGTTCCGGCTGTTGGGGGCGGACGGCACAGTGCTCGCTGTCTCCAAACCCTTCGAGGACAAGCGCTCCGCGGCCGACGGCATCATGGCCGTCCGCGAATGCGCCGGAACCGGCCTGATCCGCGAATCGCACGCCACCCCCTGGGGCGGCACCACGTGGACCAAGAGCAGCCAGGCCGCCCGGGCCGGGCACCACCACCTCCGGAGGCACTTGCCGGCCGTCTAAACCGTGAGCGGACCCACGTTGACAGGGCCGCGATTTCAGCGGGGGCGGGAATCCTTGCTACACCTTGGAAGATGCAAGAGTTCCTCTCCTCCGCAATGCCCTTCCTGGCCGTGGCCCTGGCCATCGTCGCCGGGCTGGCCGCGTCCTGGCTGGTGCGCCGCATCGTGCTGCGGCTCAACCGCAAGCAGGAGGCGCTCCGGGAAACCTCCCGCGTGGCCCGGCTGCCGCTGCGCTTCGCGCTCTGCTTGATCGGCGTGCGGATCGCGCTCGCCACCACCACGGCCGACGCCGACTGGCGGCGCACGCTTGACCACGGCCTGGTGATCGCCCTGATCGCCTCCGTCGCGTGGCTGGCGATCGCCGTGCTGCTGATCATCGAAACCCTGGTCACCACCCGCTACCGGGTGGACGTGGCGGACAACCGGCGGGCCCGGCGGCTGCGCACCCAGGTGATCCTGGCCCGGCGGATCGGCGCAGCCCTGATCGCGATCGTGGCGCTGGGCATCATCCTGCTGACCTTCCCCGCGGTCCAGGCCCTGGGCGCCGGACTGCTGGCCTCCGCCGGCCTGATCTCGATCGTGGCCGGCCTGGCGGCGCAGACCTCCCTAGTCAACGTTTTCGCCGGGATCCAGCTGGCCTTCACCGATGCCATCCGGGTGGATGACGTGGTGGTGGTGCAGAAGGAGTGGGGCCGGATCGAGGAGATCACCCTCACCTACATCGTGGTGCACATCTGGGACGACCGGCGACTGATCCTCCCGTCGACCTACTTCACCACCACCCCGTTCGAGAACTGGACCCGCCGGCAGTCCGAGGTGATGGGCACGGTGGAGTTCGACCTGGACTGGCGCGCGCCCGTCTCCGCGATGCGGTCCGAGTTGAAGCGGGTCCTGGCTGGCACCGAGCTCTGGGACCAGCGGGTGGGGATCCTGCAGATCACCGACGCGACCGCCGGCTACGTCCGGGTCCGGATCCTGGTCAGCGCCGCGGACAGCGCCGCGCTCTTCGACCTGCGCTGCCTGATCCGGGAGGAACTGGTGCTCTTCCTGCAGGAGAAGCACCCGACGGCGCTGCCGCACTTCCGGCTCGAATCGCTCCCGGCAGCCATCGTGGCACCGGATCCCCGGACGCCGACCGACCCGCACGATTCCCAGCTGTTCACCGGATCCTTGGAGGCGGTGGAGCGCTCCAAGGCCTTCGCCGGGCCCGGTGAGGATGTGTTTGAGGACCGGGACAAGTCCGCCGCCTCGCAAAACTAGGGCCTCTTCCCAGCGCGGGGATGCGGGCAGATAATCGGGGGCATGACCATCCCCCCGTCGCCCGGACCCGATCCGTTCCCGCCGGAACCCGGCCCCACCTCGCCGGAACCGCAGCCCGGGGACCCGTTCCCGCCGGAGCCGGGACCTACGCCGCCTGGTCCGACGCCGCCGGCGCCCATCCCCCAGCCGACGCCGAGTCCGGCACCCGGTCCCGAGCCCGCGCCCGGACCTACCCCGCCGGGACCGCTGCCGATCCCCGACCCGGGACCGGTCCCGCCGCCGTCGCCGATTCCGCCGGGGCCTGACCCCACGCGGTTCTAGGCTTCTCAAAGAAGCGGCCGGGCCCCAGTGCGAGGCCCGGCCGGTTTGTTTATTCCTGCACGTTAGTCGGTGACGATGTCGCGGGTGCGGTGGTCGTAGCGGATCACCAGGGGGCCGCCGCGGTGGTGCACCTCGTGGTTGGCGCCGTCGAAGGCCCCGAACCGGCCGTAGTTCTCGTCCCAGGACCGGTTGATCGCGATCTTGAAGCTGTAGGCGCCGGCCGGGAGGTCAGCGGCGAGCTTCCAGAGCTGGTCCGCCTCGTCCAGCTGCATCTGGGATTCGTCGTACTGCGGCGCCCAGTTGGCCGGGGCGCCGAGCAGGACGTTGAAGTCACCGGCGACGGCGACCTCGGCGGGCTGCTCGACGGCGGGCTCCGCGGGAGCTGCCTCGGCCGGGGCCGCCTTGTCCGCGGCTTTGCGCTTGCGGACGGCCTTCGCCACCGGGGCCACGGCCTCCTCGACCAGCTTGGCGGCGGTGTCCGCCACCTTCTCGGCGACCTTTTCGACCGCCTTCACGGCCTTCTCCGCGCCGTGCGGTGCGGCCTTCGGTGCGCTGTGGCCGGCCGGTGCCGCGGGCAGCGGGGTGTCGGCCGGGACCGGGGTGCCGGCGTCGAGCGCGGCGGTGAAGGTGGCCGGGTCCGCGAAGGCGACCGTGGCGCGCTGGCCGTCCTCGGTGATGGTCCAGCCGGAGCGGCCCTTGATCAGCCAGCCGGCCTTCACCAGCTTCGCGGACGCGGTGGTGAGCGCCTTGTGGCCGCGGGGAATGCCGCCGCTGAGCAGTTCGCGCTCATGCTCGTTGAGCGGGACCCGGGCGATCGCCTCGCCGAGGACGACGCCGGCGTTCAGCTTCTCCCCGGACCACACCCCCTCGGTCAGGACGTCCAGCACCGCTTTCAGGCGAAGGTTAGTGTTTTCCGCAGCGTTCGCGCCCATGGGTCTCCTTTAGCAGCTATTGATCCACCTGCATTTTGCCAAGGTTCCCGGGCATCCGCGACCGGGTGCGGCGATTAGGCCGGTGTCGTGACCGGATATGACGCGGATTAGTGTCGTGGGAACGCGCTGACTCAGAGCTTGGGGATGAGCACCGGGGTGTTCTTCTTGTACTCCTCGTAGTCGGCCTGGCCGCCCCACTTCCTGTCCGCCTTCTTCTCCAGGTGCGGGACGCCGCTGACCTTGGTGATCAGGAGGGCGACGAACACCGGGGAGATCAGGGCAACCCACTGCCAGCCCTGCAGCACGGGCAGTGCGATGATGGCGACGCCCACCCAGAGCAGGATCTCGCCGAAGTAGTTAGGGTGCCGGGACTTCGCCCAGAGCCCGGTGTGAATGAACTTGCCCTTGTTGGCCGGGTCCGCGCTGAACCGGCCCTTCTGCCGGTCCGCCGTCGCCTCGATGCCGAACCCGGCGATCCAGACCAGCAGGCCGATCAGGGCGAACCAGTCCAGCCCCACGCGGTTGGCCGAGGTCATGGCCACCCAGGCAGCGGCGGCGGTGAAGGCCACCCAGATTCCCTGCATGGTCCAGGTGCTGAGGAAGCGGACGAAGGAGGGCTTGATCTCATCGAAACGGTCGTCCTTGCCGGCCTTGCTGATCCGGCGGAACAGGAAGGACCCCAGCCGGGCGGCCCACACCAGCACCAGCGCCGCCAGCAGGAAGCCGCGGGCGTCGATGCCGGGGGTGAGCAGCATCAGCATCACGGTGACGGCGATGTAGGTCAGCGACCCGGTCAGGTCGTAGAAGCGCTCCGTCTGGCGAAGGTAGGCCGGGATGAACGCCAGCCACTGGATGATGAAGGCGGCCGCCACGGCCAGGGTGAACACCGGGATGCCGCCGGCCGCCGCCCCGTTCTGGCTGCCGGCCCAGGCGAGCCCGGCTCCGAGCAGCACCACCACCGGAATGGCGGCAAGGGCCTTGCGTTCGGAGTCTTTCATGGAGCGTTCCTTCCCTTGGCGGCCCGGGTCCCGGTGCCGGCGCTGACTACTAAGCCTACGAACTAGTATTGAGGAAAGTTCCGCCTCCCCCGGCCATGCCCCGCCCACTGTCGACCGCGCACCACGCCCCGAAGGAGCTCCCATGACCCGTCCGCTCAGGAAGTGGCTGCTGGCCTACGCCGTGACGGCCGTCATTTTCGCCGCCGTCGACGCCGTCTGGATCCTCACCGTGGCCACCCCGCAGTACCGCAGCCAGATCGGCCACCTGCTCCCGGCCAGCTTCAACGCCGCCGGCGCCGTCTTGTTCTACCTGGTCTTCGTCGCCGGGATCGTCCACTACGGCGTCCGCCCGGCGGACAGCCGCGCCAGCCTCCGGAGCCGGGCCGGGTCCGGGGCGCTGTTCGGCTTCTTCACCTACGCCACCTGGGCGCTCACCGCGTTCGCCGTACTCAAGGACTTCCCCGCCGTCGTCGCCGTCACAGACATCGCCTGGGGCGCTGCCGTCTGCGCCGCCGTCAGCCCGCTGGTGGCCCTGCTCCTGAAGCTGCACCACCCCCGCGTCGGGGCTGCCGCGGCCAGGGACTGACCACCCGTTGCCCGGGGCAATCAGGCTGGCTACAGTGGCCTGATCGCCGCCGCCCCCACTCCCCAGGGGCCGATCCGCGGCCCTCCCCACTGTCAGGAGAACCCCCAATGGAACACCGCACGCTTGGTTCGCTTACCGTCTCCGCCCTGGGCCTCGGCTGCATGGGCATGAGCGAGTTCTACGGCAAGGGCGATGAGCAGGAATCCGTCGCCACCATCCACGCCTTCCTCGACGCCGGCGGCACCCTGCTGGACACCGCCGACATGTACGGCCCCTTCACCAACGAAAAGCTCGTGGGCGGCGCGATCAAGGGACGCCGCGACGACGTCGTGCTGGCCACCAAGTTCGGCAACGAACGCCGCGAAGACGGCTCCTGGGTGGGCATCAACGGCAAGCCCGAATACGTCCGGGCCGCGTGCGACGCCAGCCTGCAGCGCCTCGGCGTGGACCACATCGACCTGTACTACCAGCACCGCGTGGACAAGACCGTCCCGATCGAGGAGACCGTCGGTGCCATGGCCGAGCTGGTCCAGGCCGGCAAGGTCAAGCACCTGGGACTCTCCGAGGCCAGCGCGGACACCATCCGCCGGGCCCACGCCGTGCACCCGATCACCGCACTCCAGACCGAGTACTCGCTGTGGGAGCGCGAACCGGAGACCAAGGTCTTCCCGGTGCTGGCCGAGCTGGGCATCGGCTTCGTCCCCTACAGCCCGCTGGGCCGCGGCTTCCTTACCGGCCAGCTGCGCAGCGAGGACGACTTCGCCCCGGACGACTTCCGCCGCCACTCCCCGCGCTTCCAGGGCGAAAACTTCACCCGCAACCTGCAGCTCGTGGACCGGGTGACCGAACTGGCCACCGCCAAGGGCTGCACCCCGGCTCAGCTGGCGCTGGCCTGGCTGCTGGCCCAGGGCGAGCACATCGTCCCGATCCCCGGCACCAAGAAGCGCGACCGGCTGCAGGAGAACCTCGGGGCAGTCGACGTGGAACTCACCGCAGAGGATCTGGCCCGGCTGGAGGAGCTGGCCCCGGCCGGGGTGGCCGCCGGCGGACGCTACCCGGACATGGGCAGCATCGACGCCTAGGCTGCGCCGCCCCGCCTCCGGCCTTAGCGGCCGGAGGCGGCGAGCTCGGCCAGCAACTCGGTCTTGCGCTCCTCACTGGCGAACGAGGACCGGATGGAGTTCGCCGCGAGCCGGACGCAATCGAACTCGGAAAGGCCGATCACGCTCCTGAGCTGGGTGAAGTTGTCATCCACGTAGCCGCCGAAGTACGCCGGGTCGTCCGAATTCACGCTGACGTTCAGGCCTGCGGCGAGCATGCCAGGCAGGGGGTGTTCGGCCAGGGTGTCCACCGCGCGGAGCCGGACGTTGGAGAGCGGGCAGACGGTCAGCGGCATCAGTTCCTGGACGAGGCGCTCCACCAGGTCCGGGTCCTCCATGCAGCGGATGCCGTGGTCGATCCGCTCGACGTCCAGGACATCCAGCGCCTCGACGATGTACGACGGCGGGCCCTCCTCGCCGGCGTGCGCGATCCGATGCAGCCCGGCATCCTTGGCCCGGGCGAAGAGCCGCTCGAACTTCGACGGCGGGTTACCCACCTCGGCGGAGTCCAGGCCGATCCCCGCGACCGGGGCGCCCATGGCCAGCAGCTGCTCCAGCACCTCCAGCGCGGACTCCTCGGACAGGTCCCGCAGGAACGCGGCGATCAGCAGCGTGGAGATGCCGAACTCCTCCTGGGAGGTGGCCAGCACGGAGGCGACGCCGTTGACGCAGGTTTCCAGTGCGACGCCGCGGGAGAGGTGCGCCTGCGGGTCCAGCATGATCTCGGCGTGCCGGACCCCGGCGGTGGCGGCACGGGACAGGTAGGCCCGGGTCATGTCCGCGAAGTCCTGCTCGGTCTGCAGCACGGCCATGTTGGCGTAGTAGAGGTCCAGGAACGACTGCAGGTCAGTGAACTCGTAGCGGGCGCGCAGCTCGTCCAGGTCCGCGTACGGCAGGGTGATGTTGTTCCGCTCCGCGAGCGCGAAGATCAGCTCCGGCTGCAGCGTTCCCTCGATGTGCAGGTGCAGTTCGGCCACCGGCAGCGGGCCGTGGACTTCCTCCGGGACCTCCACGAAGTCGGGGACCCCCTCGGGCCGGGCCTCTGTTGGGTTCTCCGTTGCCTGTGCCGTTGGCTGCTCCGCCTGCGGCGCCCCATTAACTGCATGCGGCGCCCCAGCGTCGCCGTCGTAACTTTCCATTTGGTAAGGATATGCCCGCCGCGGGCCGGGCCGGATAGAGTCAATACAATGCAGAATGATCAGCAGGCTTCCGATTTTCCCGGCTTCGCGTCCGAAGCGCCCACGGACGGGTTCGTCCGGGTGCGCGGCGCCCGCGAGAACAACCTGCGCAACGTCAACGTCGACGTCCCCCGCGACGCGATCGTCGCGTTCACGGGGGTGTCCGGCTCGGGCAAGTCCTCGCTGGCCTTCGGCACCATCTACGCGGAAGCCCAGCGCCGCTACTTCGAATCGGTGGCGCCCTATGCCCGGCGGTTGATCCAGCAGGGCCACAACCCCAAGGTGGAGCTGATCACCGGGCTGCCGCCCGCCGTCGCGCTCCAGCAGCGCCGCGGCACGCCCAGCTCCCGCTCCACCGTGGGCACGGTGACCACGCTGTCCAACTCGGTGCGGATGCTGTTCTCCCGCGCCGGCACGTACCCGGCCGGCGCCGCCCCGCTGGACTCGGACGCGTTCTCGCCCAACACCGCCGCCGGAGCCTGCCCGGAATGCCACGGCCTGGGCATCGCCCATACCGTCACCGAGTCCTCGCTGGTCCCGGACGCCGACCTGAGCATCCGCGACGGTGCGATCGCCGCGTGGCCGGGCGCCTGGCAGGGCAAGAACCTCCGCGACATCCTCAGCCACCTCGGCTACGACATCGACACCCCCTGGCGGAAGCTGCGCAAAAAGGACCGCGACTGGATCCTCTTCACCGAGGAACAGCCCGTGGTGGAGGTGACGCCGCAGCGGGACCGCGTCGCCAAGCCGTACAAGGGCCGGTTCTGGAGCGCCCGCAGCTACGTGCTGCACACCTTGGCCGACTCGAAGAGTTCCACCGTGCGCGAGAAGGTCCTGCAGTTCATGGAGACCGGTCCGTGTCCGCGCTGCGGCGGCAGCGGCTTGCGGCCCGAGGCCCTGGCCGTGACCTTCGCGGGCCGGACCATCGCCGAACTGAACGCGGTCCCGATGAGCGAGCTCGCCGACATCATCCGTCCCACCACCGAGCTCACCGGCGCCGGGACGGCCTCGCGGAAACAGTCGTCCGGGGAAACCAACGAGGTGGCGGTTGCGATCACCCGGGACCTGCTGCAGCGGGTCACCGTGCTGCTGGATCTGGGGCTGGGCTATCTGGCGCTGGGCCGCTCCACCCCCACCCTCTCCCCCGGCGAAATGCAGCGGCTGCGGATCGCCACCCAGCTGCGGTCCGGGCTGTTCGGCGTCATCTACGTCCTGGACGAGCCCTCCGCCGGGCTGCACCCGGCCGACGCGGAGCCTCTGCTGGCCGTGCTGGACCAGCTGAAATCCGCCGGCAACTCGGTGTTCGTGGTGGAGCACAACATGGACGTGGTGCGACGTGCGGACTGGCTGGTGGACGTGGGTCCGCGGGCCGGCGAGGGCGGTGGCGAGGTGCTCTACAGCGGCCCCGTGGACGGGCTCGCTGGGGTGGACGCCTCGGTCACGCGGCCGTACCTGTTCCCGGGTGGTTCGGGGCCCGGTGACGACGACGGCGGTGCGGGTTTGCGCGGCGACAGCGGCACAGGTTCGCGTGGCGACGGCGGCAGCCGGGAACCGTCCGGCTGGCTCAAGTTGCGCGACATCAGCCGCCACAACCTGCAGCACCTCGACGCCGAGTTCCCGCTGGGCGTCCTCACGGCCGTCACCGGTGTGTCCGGGTCCGGGAAGTCCACCCTGGTCAGCCAGGTCCTGGCCGAGGTGACCGGCCGCTGGCTGCACGGGGACAACGAGGGCGCTGAGGGCGGCGCTGCCACCGCCGCCGGATCCGCCGGTGACCTAGACGATGCCGACGATGCCGGGGAGCTCGCCGAACCGCTGACCGTCGGGCCCGTGACCGGCCTGGAACTGATCGACCGCCTCGTCAAGGTGGACCAGAAGCCGATCGGCCGGACGCCGCGCTCCAACCTGGCCACCTACACCGGCCTCTTCGACGCGGTCCGGAAGGTCTTCGCCGGCACGGACGAGGCCAAGGCCCGCGGCTACGGTGCCGGCCGGTTCTCCTTCAACGTCGCCGGCGGCCGCTGCGAGACGTGCCAGGGCGAGGGCTTCGTCGCCGTCGAACTGCTCTTCCTGCCCGGCAGCTACGGCCCCTGCCCCGAATGCCACGGTTCCCGCTACAACCCGGAAACCCTGGAGGTCACCTATCAGGGCCGGAACGTCGCCGAGGTGCTGGGCATGACGGTGGACGCCGCCGCCGAATTCCTCGCCTCCGTGCCGGCCGCGTCCCGGGCCCTGCAGACGCTCCGCGAGGTGGGCCTCGGCTACCTACGGCTGGGCCAGCCCGCCACCGAGCTCTCCGGCGGCGAGGCGCAGCGGATCAAGCTTGCCACCGAACTCCAGCGCGCCCAGCGCGGGCACTCGCTCTACCTGCTGGACGAGCCCACCACCGGGCTGCACCCGGCCGACGTCGAGCTGCTGATGGCCCAACTGCACCGCCTGGTCGACGCCGGAAACACGGTGGTGGTGGTCGAGCACGAGATGGACGTGGTAGCCGCCGCGGACTGGGTGATCGACCTTGGCCCGGCCGGCGGGGACGCCGGTGGGAGGATCATCGCCGCGGGCGAGCCGGCCGCCGTCGCCCGCTCCGCCAAGAGCCGCACCGCGCCGTACCTGAAGTCCGCCCTCGGAAGCCGCGCCCGGCACTAAGGGAAGCGCTAGGGCAGGCGGCGGGGTTGAAACCTGCGGCGGTCTGTCCTAGCGTGGGCGGATGCCCGGAATCGGGCGATCGCATGCCCGGTGCTGCCTCCACCAGAACTGCCCGATCGGCAGACACCGCAGATGACCACTATTGTCAGGGGCGGGCAGTGGCGCGACAACGCCCGGGGACGGGCCGAGCGTAGGTGGCCCTCAGGAGCAGCTGAACCACATGAAGACCTCAACCATCACCACTGCCGCGCGCCGCGGCGCCGCTCTGGCCGCCATCTCCGCCGCCGGCGTCGCACTCTCCGCCACCGCTGCCAGCGCCGCGACCCCCGCGGCCACGTCGACCTCCACCTGGGACGCCCTGGCCCAGTGCGAGAGCGGCGGCAACTGGAGCACCAACACCGGCAACGGCTTCTCCGGCGGCCTGCAATTCACCCAGAGCACCTGGGCGGCCAACGGCGGCACGGGTTCCCCGGCCAACGCCACCCGCGAGCAGCAGATCGCCGTCGCCCAGAACGTCCAGGCCAGCCAGGGCTGGGGCGCGTGGCCGTCCTGCGCCGCGCAGCTGGGCCTCAGCGGAGGCAGCGGGGCGAGCGTTCCCGTCCAGACCGCCCCCGTGCAGAGTGCGCCCGTTCAGGCCGCGCCGCGGTCCGCCCCGGTCCAGGCGCCCGTCCAGGCACCGGCTGCTGCCCGGCACGCGGCTCCGGTGGCGCTCAGCGGCGAGACCTACACCGTGCAGAGCGGCGACAGCCTCAGCTCGATCGCCGAGCACCTGAACATCAAGGGCGGCTGGCAGGCCCTGGCCGACGCCAACACGGACACCATCAGCGACCCGAACCTGGTCCTCGCCGGGCAGGTCCTGCAGCTTCCGGCCTAACTTTCAGGCATGACAAAACGACGACGCCGGGGCGGCCTTGGGGGGCCGCTCCGGCGTCGTCGTTTGTTGTCTCTGCAGCTGCTCAGGCGGCGCGGGGCAGTTCGCGGATAATGCGGACCTTCCACGCGGCGTCGTCGCTGGTGTCCAGCAGCGCAACCGTGCCGTGGGCCAGGTTCAGGGCCACGCGCTTGGCGGCGAGGAGCTCAAGGTAGAGCTGTTCGTTCATCCGGGCGGGGGTGTCGATGACGTACTTCACGGCGTCGCGGACCTTGCGGTAATTGTCGCTGCGCTCCCGGTGCAGGTGGAGTTCCAGCATCCGGCGCTGCTTCAGCCGCGGCTCGTGCCGGTTCAGCCAAGTCACCGCGGCGTGGACGGCCACCACCAGGGCCACGGACACCACGTAGATTTCCCAGCCGCTGGAGAGCAGGAACAGCGGCAGGTTGGCGATGGCGACCAGGGCGATCAGCATGC
>Ga0209148_1000824_pt1 | contig 22360 bp, 23 predicted proteins | sample AraplaCol_mMF_r2_2_FD_184288 | JGI IMG/M metagenome (GOLD analysis project Ga0209148, IMG submission 184288) | Arabidopsis root microbial communities from North Carolina, USA - plate scrape CL_Col_mMF_r2 (SPAdes) (version 2) | ecosystem: Host-associated > Plants > Roots > Endosphere | place... | reverse complement strand
GGGTGATACCACCTGCCGCTTATGGCCAGCGCATCTTCCACCAGCCGTTTTCCGTCCTTTGGTGTCCAGGTCCTCGCCGGCATGGTGGTGGGCCTTGGGCTGGGCTTTGCCGCACGCGCGGTCGGCGGCCCGGATACGGGCTTTGCGGTCGCGTTGCATACGGTCGGCCAATTGTTCGTTCAGCTGCTCAAGGCGCTGGTGCCGCCCTTGGTCTTCACCGCGATCGTAAGCTCGATCGCGGCGCTGCGTGATCTCGAAAATGCGGCCAAGCTGGTCTGGCAGACCCTGCTCTGGTTCGCGCTCACCGCGTTGATCGCGGTCTCGATCGGAATCACGCTCGGCCTGATCATCCATCCGGGGTTGCATGCGGGGCTCGACCTGCACAGCAAGATTCTGCCCGATACGCGCGGGACCTGGCTCGATTTCCTCAAAGGTCTGATCCCGGCCAATGTGCTCGGCCTGACCGCCTCGACCGCGATCGAGAATGGCGCCGCGACCACCGCACTTTCGTTCAACGTGCTGCAGATCATCGTCGCGGGCATCGCGATCGGGGCGGCGGCAGTGCGCGTGGGCAAAGCGGGCGAGGCATTCCTGACCTTCAACGCCTCCGCGCTCGCGGTCTTTCGCCGGCTGCTCCACTGGGTGATCCGCCTGACGCCGATCGGCACCGCTGGGCTGATCGGCGACGCGGTGGTGCGCTACGGCTGGAGTGCCTTGTCCGTGCTCGGCAGCTTCGCCGGCGCGGTCTATCTCGGCCTCGCGATCGTATTGCTGCTGGTCTATCCGACCCTGCTCGCGATCAACGGGCTCAATCCGCTGCGTTTCTTCGCCTCGGCCTGGCCTGCGATCCAGTTGGGTTTCGTCTCGCGTTCGTCCGTCGGCACCCTGCCCGTGACCGAGGATGTGACCGAGCGTGCCCTCGGCGTGCCGCGCGCCTACACCGCCTTCGCGGTGCCGCTGGCGGCGACCACCAAGATGGACGGCTGCGCGGCCATCTATCCGGCGGTCTCGGCAATCTTCGTCGCCGAATTTTACGGTATTCCGCTTCACCTTGCCGACTACGGACTGATCGTGTTCGTGTCGGTGATCGGCTCCGCCGCGACCGCGGGCCTGACCGGCGCGGTGGTGATGCTCACGCTCACGCTCTCGACGCTCGGCCTGCCGCTCGAGGGCGCGGGGCTTTTGCTCGCGATCGACCCGATACTCGACATGGGGCGGACGGCGATCAACGTCGCGGGCCAGGCGCTGGTCCCGACCATCGTGGCCAAGCGGGCGGGCATCCTCGATCTCGAACGCTTTGCAGGCGGCGCGCCCGTCACCGGCGATCCGCAGCCCGCGTGACGGCGTTCAGCATGGGGTCAGCCCAGCCGGGCTAAGCGCCTTGATATGCGTTTGTTTCTCGGTCTGGCCTTGGCGTTAACACCCGTCGCCGTCTCCGCCCAGGCGCAGGAGGATGAGGCGCACCGCGCCGACCGCGTGCAGACGCAGGACCTCAATCGCGGCGTCCAGCGATCGGTCGCGCAACGCCAGGCCGCCGATGCCGCCAAGCTCGCGCGGTATCGCGATGCCAATGCTGCGTACGAGCGGCAGCGCGAGGCGTGGCGCCGGCACGTCGCGGCGTGCGAAAGCGGCGACACCAGCGCCTGCGATCCTGATTAGGCGGCTTTCCGCGCGGAGCGCCGGCGCCTGCGCACGCCGCTTCCCACCAACGCCATACCGATCAGCATCGTTGCCCAGCTCGATGGCTCGGGCGCGCTTGACACGACCGGCGGCGTCACCGGCGGTCCGGGCGGCGTAACTGGCGGACCGGGCGGACCGATGATGATCGGTCCGGGACCGGGCGGAAGAATGGGACCGATCGGCGTAATGATGACCGGTCCGGGACCAGTCGGACCACCGCCCCCGCCAATCTCGGGTCCGATCACGGGCGGCACGTCGATGAATGCCGGCACGCTATCAGATGTGCTGTCCGCCACGACCGGGGCCTGGGTGACGTCATATTCGGGCAGCCCCAACATATCGTTGATGACCTGGCTTCTTTTGGCGCAGAGCGGGCTTGCATAGGTAACCCGGTGCAGGATCGCGCGCCGATCCGCCGGCCGGTGCGAAGCGGGACGGCGATGGCGGTAGCGGTGGTGCACCGCCTTGTGCCGGGCATGATGGATAACGCGATGGGTCGGCGCCTTTCGCCGCGGACGGGCGTGATGGCGGCGCGGTCGCGTCGGCTTGGCAGCATAGGTCGCGCGGCGCAGCGCCGGCCGGGGCGACAGCGGGGACGGCATGATCACCGTTTCGGTGCAGTCGGCGAGCAAGGGCGACTGCCCGTCGCGCGCGCGGGACGGGCGCGCTTTTTCGATCGTAGGCGAAACATTCTGCACGCTCGCCGATGCAATCATCGGCAAGTCCAGCACCAAAGCAAACGCCACCAATACACCAACTAACCGCATCAACGACCCCACAGACGCAACGATACAGTAAACGCAATAAAGTCGCGGCTACAACGTTTGTTCCGGCGCCACAATATAAATTAACAAGTGTTAAATATTACGGGTACGTAATCGATGCAATCGTGTCGGGTATTGGGGAAGGTGCGCGCGAACAATTTGAGCGGAGTTTTGTTCCGACCGTTACTTCAAATTTAACAAATCGGATGTTAAAATTTGTGACTGATCGGTATCGGCGGAATCGTTTCGGCACAGGTTCGATTCTGGTCCGCGATTGAGGTAGCGAATGCGGTTCGGCGTCTTGAGCGCAATCATGGCTTTGTTTTCGGCTGTGGCCCCCGCCCTGGCCGAGACGCCGTTCGAGCATCAGGTGCTGGTCGCGCTCAATTCGGCGCGGACCGATCCGGCGGGCTATGCCGAGGGGCTTCGCCAGTATCGCACCTATTTCCACGGCAACCTGCTCCATTATCCCGGCGTCGAGGCCGAGATCGAGACGCAGGAGGGGGTGAAGGCGGTCGATGAGACCATCGCCTTCCTCGGGCATCAGGCGCCGCTGGGCCCGGTCGCGCAGGCGCCGCTTTTCGCAGCCATCGCAGCCGATCTGGTGGCGGACCAGGCACAAGGCGGTACCGGCCATGAGGGGAGCGACGGGTCCACCCCTGCGGACCGTGCGCATCGCCATGGCGGTGGCGGCTTCATTGCCGAGGTGATCGCTTACGGGCCGGTCGATGCCGCCGACGTGGTGCGGCAGCTGATCATCGACGACGGCGTCGCCGATCGCGGCCATCGCGGGATTATCTATTCGCCCGAGCTGCGCTTCGCCGGCGTGTCGTGCGGCCCGCATCCCGAGTTTCGGACGATGTGCGTGATCGACCTCAGCATCTCGGCCGACGGACATTATCCGGGGTTGCGGCCGGCCGGCGGTAGGCGCGCAAAGACGGGATAGACCCCGACGCTGTTAAAGGTCGCGCACCAGCCGGCGCGAAACCCCGATCCAGGGCGCATCCACGATCACGGTCTGGCGTCCGCCGCTCGCGAGCGGCAAGAGCAGCAGCCGGTCCGCTTCCAGCCCGATCATACGTCCGAAAGCAAAGCGGCCGCCCGCACGCGGCACGAGCACGTCGCGATTGAGCGCGCGGGCATAATGGTCCGGCGCGACCCGCTCGCACCAGATCACATCGCCCGCGCGATAATCGCCAACGCCCTGCTGGACCAATACCGCCATTGCATCCTCACCCGGCTGCGGCGGGGTAGCGGTCAGCGTTTTGGCGGGGACGTGCGCGCCGTCGCTGGCGAGCAAAGCCGCGACCGGCAGGGCGGCCTTGTCCGGCGTGCGCACCAGGTCCGCCGCCTCGACCGCGAGCGCGCGTGCGATGCGGTTGAGCCAGCCGACGCTGACCGTGCGCGTGCCCGTTTCCAGCCGCCCGATCGTCTGCGCGGTGGTGGGCGGATCGCAGCGTTGCGCCACCTCGAGCAGGGTCAGCCCCCTGGCGTTGCGAACCTCGCGGATACAGGTGATCATGCCTCGCGCCCTTTAACCGATCTGGTGATTCAGAATCGCATGGAGACGCCGGACTGGCAAGCGCAAAGGCGGATGGCGCGAACCGCGCGAGGCGACTATCTGCCGATGTATGGCCCGCATTCGCGCCGATCAACTGCTCGTAGACCGCGGCCTCGCGGAAAGCCGGACGCGCGCGCAGGCGCTGATCCTAGCGGGGCTGGTCTATCTTGGCGACCGGAAGATCGCCAAGGCGGGCGATCAGGTGCAGGCGGACGCGGTGCTCGACGTGCGCGGGCGCGACCATCCCTGGGTCTCACGCGGTGGGATCAAGCTCGATCATGCGCTCACGCATTTCGGCTGGGATGTGACAGGCGCGGTCGCGATCGACGTCGGCTCCTCGACCGGTGGTTTCACCGATGTGCTGCTCACGCGCGGCGCAGCCAAAGTCTATGCGGTCGACAGCGGCACCAATCAGCTCGCCTGGAAATTGCGCCAGGACGATCGCGTGGTGGTGCTGGAGAAGACAAACGCGCGCAACCTGACCGCGGCCGAGATCCCCGAAGCGGTCGACCTGATCGTGTGTGACGCGAGCTTCATCGGGCTTGCCAAGGTGCTCGATCGCCCGATCGGCTTCGTCAAGCCGGACGCACGCATGGTCGCCCTGATCAAGCCGCAGTTCGAGGCCGGCCGCGAGGAAGTGGGCAGGGGCGGCGTGGTCCGCGATCCGGCGGTCCACGACCGCGTCTGTGCCGAGGCGCGCGCCTGGGCGACAAGCAAGGGCTGGCACGTTGTCGGGATCGAGAAGAGCCCGATCACCGGGCCCGAAGGCAATGTCGAATTCCTGTTAGCCGCTACGCAAGGAAATCCCACATGATCCGAACCCGCCCCTGGATCGTCACGGTTCCCGTGATCGTGCTGCTCGGCTTCGCGTCGGGCTGGCTCAGCAATTCGGGCTTCGGCAATCCCTGGTTCGACGCGTTGGCGAAGCCCAGCTTCATGCCGCCCGGCTGGGCGTTCGGCGTCGCCTGGACGATACTGTACATCCTGATGGGCATTGCCGTGGCGCAGGTGATTGCGGCCGATACGCCGTTGCGCAGGCTCGCGCTCCATCTCTTCGCCATCCAGCTGGTGCTCAACCTGCTCTGGTCGCCGATCTTCTTCGCGTTTCACCGATCGGATATCGCTCTGGTCACGATCGTCGTGCTGACGATATTCGTGGCTGCGACGATCCTGCTCTTCTGGCGGGTGCGGCGCTCGGCGGCCCTGCTGATGCTGCCCTATCTGGCGTGGCTGCTGTTCGCGACGGCTCTGAACTTCGCCATCCTGCGTTTGAACGGCTGATATTGCCAAACGGCGCGGCGCTACCCATTTAGCCGACTAATACACCTAGGGAGTTGGACGATGCAGAGCGAGAACCGGTTCTTCGAGGACCTCGCCAAAATGATGAACGGCTTTGCCGGCACGATGGCGGGCGCGGGCCGCGAGGCCGAATCCAACGCGCGCGAGAAGTTCAAGAGCTGGATCGGCGGCTTCGACTTCGTCGCCCGCGACGAGTTCGAGGCGGTCAAGGCGATGGCGGCCGCCGCGCGCGACGAGGTCGATGCGCTGAAGAAGGAACTGGCCGCGCTCAAGGCCGGGGCGAAGCCGGCGGCGGCGAAGAAGCCGGCTGCCAAGAAGTAAGGGGCAAGAAGTAAAGGATCGTCGCCCCAGCGGAAGCTGGGGCCCATCTCTCGCGCTCGCGGAGTGGTGCTGCAGGAGATGGATTCCAGCTTCCGCTGGAATGACGGTTTAAGGCGATGCCCTTTGCGGGATCAGCGCGCCCCTGCTAGGCGCACCGCCATATGACTCCCCAAGACAAGATCCGTAACTTCTCGATCATCGCGCATATCGATCATGGCAAGTCGACGCTTGCCGATCGGCTGATCCAGCGCACCGGCGGCCTGACCGAACGCGAAATGTCGGCGCAGGTGCTCGACAACATGGATATCGAGAAGGAACGCGGCATCACGATCAAGGCGCAGACCGTGCGCCTAGACTGGAAGGGGCATGTCCTCAACCTGATGGACACGCCCGGCCATGTCGATTTCGCCTACGAGGTCTCGCGTAGCCTGGCGGCGTGCGAGGGCGCCTTGCTGGTGGTCGACGCGGCGCAGGGCGTGGAGGCGCAGACGCTCGCCAACGTCTATCAGTCGATCGAATATGATCATGAGATCGTGCCGGTCATCAACAAGATCGACCTGCCCGCGGCCGAGCCTGAGAAGGTGCGGCACGAGATCGAGGAAGTGATCGGCCTCGATGCATCCGAAGCGGTGCTGGCGTCGGCCAAATCGGGTATCGGCATCGACGAGATCCTCGACGCGATCGTCGCCAAGATCCCCGCGCCCAAGGGCGACGCGACCGCCCCGCTGAAGGCGATGTTGGTCGACAGCTGGTATGACCCCTATCTCGGCGTGGTCATCCTCGTCCGCGTGATGGAGGGCGTGCTCAGGAAGGGTCAGCAGATCGCCTTCATGGCGGGCGGGACCACGCATCTGGTCGACCGCGTCGGCTGCTTCCGCCCCAAGATCGAGCAGCTCTCCGACCTTGGGCCGGGCGAGATCGGCTTCATCACCGCGCAGATCAAGGAAATCACCGAGACCCGCGTCGGCGACACCATCACCGATGCGAAGAAGCCTGCGGCCGAGCCGCTGCCGGGCTTCAAGGAAGTCCAGCCTGTCGTGTTCTGCGGCCTGTTTCCGACCGACGCCAACGACTTCGAGAAATTGCGCGACAGTATCTCCAAGCTGCGCCTCAACGACGCGAGCTTTAGCTTCGAGATGGAGACGTCCGCGGCCCTGGGTTTCGGCTTCCGCTGCGGCTTCCTCGGCCTGCTGCACCTAGAGATCATCCAGGAGCGCTTGATGCGCGAATATGATCTGGACCTGATCACGACCGCGCCGTCGGTCGTCTATCATATCCATCTGTCGCACTCGAAGACCGAGGATGCGCAGACGATCGAGCTGCATAATCCCGCCGACATGCCTGATCCCAACCGGATCGAGAGCATTGAAGAGCCGTGGATCGAGGCGACGATCTATGTGCCCGACGAATATCTGGGGAGCATCCTCAAGCTCTGTCAGGACCGGCGCGGCATCCAGAAGAACCTGACCTACGTAAGCGGTCGTGCGCAACTCACCTACGAGCTGCCGCTCAACGAGGTCGTGTTCGATTTCTACGATCGCCTGAAGTCGATCAGCCGCGGCTATGCCAGCTTCGACTATCACCAGATCGGCTATCGCGAGGGCGACCTCGTCAAGATGCAGATCCTGGTCAATGACGAGCCGGTCGATGCGCTCAGCATGATCGTCTACCGCGGCGCCGCCGAAGCGCGCGGGCGCGGCATGTGCGAGCGGCTGAAGGACCTGATCCCGCGCCACATGTTCAAGATCCCGATCCAGGCCGCGATCGGCGGCAAGGTCATCGCGCGCGAGACGATCGCCGCGCTGCGCAAGGACGTGACGGCCAAATGCTATGGCGGCGACGCCACCCGTAAGCGCAAGCTCCTCGAGAAGCAGAAAGAGGGCAAGAAGCGGATGCGCGAGTACGGCTCGGTCAGCATCCCGCAGGAGGCGTTCATCGCGGCGCTCAGGATGGGCGAGGAATAGTTCAACTCCGCGTTACGCTGCGGGATCGGTACTACCCCGCACCTTGAGCTGGTAGTCGAGCGAGCGGCGGAAGCCGACGCTGCTCTCGGCCTGGCGGTAATAAGGGTCGGTCAGCATATCGACCGCCGCCGCCGCCATCGCCGCCTTGGGCTGGTGGATCGTGGTGAGCTGCGGCCAGGCGAGGCGCGAGGTCGGCGCGTCGTCGAAGCCGCCGATCGCGAGCTGGTCGGGTACATTCAGGTGATGCTTCATCGCCACCATCAGCACGCCCAGTGCCATATCGTCGTTCGACGCGAACACCGCAGTCGGCCGTTCGGCGGCGGACAGCAATTTCTCGCCCAGCTCGACGCCCGAACGGACCGAGAAGTCGCCCTCCAGCACGATTTTGGGATCGATCGGCAGATGCGCCGCGATCATCGCCTCGACGAAGCCGGCAAAGCGCTTGCGTGAGGCGCTGTGCGCCGGGTCACCCTTCAAAAAGCCGATGCGCTTGTGGCCGCGCGAAATCAGGTGGCGCGTCATCTCGGCGGCGGCGGCCTGGTCGTCCATCCGGACATAGCCCGACCGATCCTCCTCGCCGCTCGGCGAGATGCGGACATAGGGCAGGTCCGCCGCTTCGATCACTTCCAGCACCTTGGGATCGTCGCACAAGGGCGGGGTCAGCATGATGCCGTCGAGCCGGAGCGTGCCGAGCGTGCCCGCGAGTTCGCGCGCCCAATCCGGGTCGCCGCGATCGATCGGCTCGACCAGCAGGTGATAGCTCCGCTCGCGGCAGCGCTTGAGTGCGCCCAATTGCACGTCGGCGGCATAGCCCGAGCTCGGATCGTCGGTGAGGAAGCCGAGCAGGTAGGAGCGCGAGCTCGACAGGCTGCGCGCGAAGGCGTTGGGGCGATAGTCCAGCTCGCGCACCACGCGCAGCACCTGCTCGCGTTTGTCCGCGCGAACATGCGCTTCGCCATTGATGACGCGCGACACCGTCTTCGGCGAAACCCCGGCGCGTGCCGCCACATCCTTGATCGTTACGACCGTCAAACCGCTGATCCCCGACAAGCCCGCGCAAACGCGGCGATGAACAGATAGCACAAAGCAGGCAAGGCCAAAGAGGCGGCAAGCCCAACCTGATCGGCCAGTGCGCCGGTCAGCATCGGCACGATCGCGCCGCCCACCACCGCCATGCACAGCAATGTACCGCCCGGGGTCGCCAGCTTGGGATCCTCGGGCAGCGCCAGCACATAGATGGTCGGGTACATGATCGAATTGCACAGCCCGACCGCGAGCAGGGCGACCCCTCCGATCATGCCTTCGACACTCGCTGCGACGCCGGTGAGCGCGGCGGCGCCGATCGCCGCCTGCATGAGCAGCACGGCAGGCCGGACGCGCTTCATGGCATAAGCGCCCGCGATGCGGCCCAGCATCGCGCCGCCCCAATAAAGGCTCACCATCCGCGCGGCGGTAACCGGTGCGGCGGCGAAGACATTGGGCATAACCAGGTAATTGACCAGAAGCGCGCCGATCGCGACCTCGGCGCCGGCGTAGACGAAGATGCCGACCGCACCCGCGACCAGCCGGCGGTTGCGCAGCAACACTGGCCAGTCGAGCCGCGCGCCCGCCATATCGGCCTGTTTCGACCGATCGAGCAAGGACCGGTTGAGGAAGAAAGTGGCGGCGAGCGCCGTCAGCAGCAGGATCGCGAAGACGAAGGGCGGGGCGATCTCCACGATCGCGCGGATGCCTGTGGTGGCGGGATTGCCCAGCACATATTGCGCGGCGACCAGCGGGCCGATCACCGTGCCGACCGAATTGAACGCCTGCAGCAGGTTGAGCCGATGGGCCGCGCCCTCGGCGTTGCCGACTACCGCAACCACGGTGTTGGCGGCGATCTGGAGGAAGGTGATGCCCGCCGACAAAGCCAGCAGCGAGAACAGGATCATCGCATAGCTATGCAGCCCATGCGCCCACAGGAAGAGCCCGCACGACGCCGCCATCACCGCCAGCCCGGTCGCGGCCGAGCGCATATAGCCCATCGCGATGATCGCGAGCGCGATCGGCACCGCGAACAGGAGGTAGCTCATGTGAAACGCGAACTGGATCAGCAGCGCCTGCACATAATCGAGCCCGTAGACCAATGTCATGCGCGGCACGAACAGGCTGATCGTCGAGGACAGGAAGCCGCCGATGAAGAAGACGCCGATCGACAGGCGGAACAGCCGCGTCGCACTGTCCTGGATATAAGTCCCCGTCACGGCTTCACTATCTACCGCGTGAGCAGGCGCTTGCAACGGCCGTGCAACAGCATTCTCGAGTTGAGTTGACATCGATGTCGGTTTCAACGAAGACCCGCACTGGCGCAACCCCTTTTGGGTTACCTACCCCCCCCAGGCTGTCTTTATCAGCCGGGCATTGACGGCCGCCACGCTCTGTGTGGCGGTCGTCCTTTTTCTCTCCCTGTTGGCTTGATCCAAGCCATTGGCCTTGCGCGGGTTTTCGGCTGCTCGCCGGATAATCAAGCAGCACCAGCGTGTTAGCGCTAACGTCAGCTTTATTGACATCGATGTCTATCATGATACGCCGAGAGGTAAGCAGGAAAACACTGCTTGTCCTAAAGAAACGGCGGCTGGGGAAAGGCGCCGTAAAAGGGAGGTAATATGAACGGCTTACGGCTTTCGCCGGCGCTTGCGCGCTCGGCTTCCGCTTTTGCAATCGCAACATGTCTGCTGGTTCCGGGCGCTGCTTTCGCCCAGACCGCGTCTCCGAATCCGAATAGCGCCGCTCCCGGTGCCAATCCTTCCGCGGTCGCGCAGGCCGATGCGCAGGCTGGCGACGAAGTCGTTGTTACCGGTATCCGCGCCTCGCTCGAACGCTCGATCGCGATCAAGCGTGACTCGACAGGCGTGGTCGACGCGATCTCGTCGGAAGATATCGGCAAGTTCCCTGACACCAACCTCGCCGAATCGCTCCAGCGCATCACCGGCGTGTCGATCGACCGCCGCAACGGCGAGGGCTCGACCGTCACGGTTCGCGGCTTCGGCGCGCAGTACAATCTCGTCACGTTGAACGGCCGCCAACTTCCGGCGTCCAACATCGACGCGGTCGGCGGCGATCAGGGCGGCGATGGCGCGGGCGGCTTCGACCGTTCGTTCGACTTCTCCAACCTCGCGTCGGAAGGCGTGAAGACGCTGGAGGTCTACAAGACCGGCCGCGCCGCGGTTCCGACCGGCGGCATCGGCGCAACGATCAACATCGTGACCCGCAAGCCTTTGGACTCGCGCGAGAGCGGCCTCAACGGCTCGATCGGCGTGAAGGCCGACTATGACGTGAGCTCGAAGGACTGCATCAGCTGCGGCAGCCATGTGACGCCGGAAGTGTCGGGCGTGCTGAGCTGGAGCAATCCGGATCAGACGTTTGGTGCAACGCTTTACGGCAGCTATCAGAAGCGCAACTTCAGCGTGCCGTCGGTGGCGAATAACGGCTGGAACATCGTGCCGGTCGCGGACTTCCTGAACACGGCAGGCCCGTACATCAACGCCCAGACCAAGCTGAACAATGTGCCGACCAGCGGTTATGTCGGCGTGCCGGACGACTTCCGCTATCACTTCTCGGAAGACAGCCGCACCCGCTTCAACACCCAGGGCGTGATCCAGTTCAAGCCGTCGGATCAGTGGGAATTCACGGTCGACGGCCTCTATGTCCGCAACATCGAATCCGAGCGTCGTTCGGACCAGTCCAACTGGTTCAACCGTCCGTTCGACGTGGTGACCTTCACCACCCAGCCGGGCAGCAACATCCACACCACCTCTTACCTGCACGAGGTCGAGAATGGCTCGACCAAGGATTCGGGGTCGGAACAGGCCTACCGCGCCCAGAAGAACCAGATGTGGGACGTCGGCGGCAACCTGAAGTGGCACGCGACCGACAATTTCACGATCGCGGTTGACGGCCATGCCGGCAAGTCGTCGAGCCTGCCTGACAATCCGAACGGCCAGACCTCGACTACCGTCGCCTTCTCATCGCCGATCCTGTCGCAGTGGGGCCTGGACCAGAGCGACAACGGCTTTCCGGTCGCGACGCTGACGACCAATGACGCCGCCAAGGGCAACAATAACGGCCATTGGGACGTGGGCGACCTCGCCACCCAGGTCGAGCGTCAGTTCAAGTCGACCCAGACGCAAACGATCAAGCAGGGCCGCATCGACGCGGGCTGGGATTTCGGTGGCGGCAGCCGCTTCGATCTCGGTGGTACCTACAGCACCACCAACACCCGCCAGACCCAGTACAACACCCAGTTCACGATGGGCGACTGGGGCAATGCGATCCCGCGCGACGTGAATATGATCGCGCCGGGCCAGGTGCAGGAGTTCTGCCTGGTGTGCCAGTTCCACCAGCATGATCCGAAGGCCACCGGCGACGATCTGATCGCCTGGCGGACCGAGGACGCGACCAAGCTCTACAACACGCTCTACAATTATTACAGCAATCCGGCCAACCCGAACGGTGGCAAGGTCAATGCCATCACCGGCAATGCCGACAATCGCGTCAAGGAAAACATCTGGGCTGTCTACGGCCAGCTGACCTGGAAGGGCCAGATCGCCGACCATGACGCGACCCTGGTCGCCGGCGCGCGCTACGAGCAGACCAAGGTCCACGCGCTCTCGCTGCAGGCGATCCCGACCGCGATCGTGTGGAATGCGGACAACGATTTCACCGTCCAGCTGTCCAGCCAGCAGCAGCCCGTCACGGGCCGCGGCAGCTACAACAACCTGCTCCCGCAAATGGATTTCTCGGTCAATCTGCGTGACAATCTGATCGGCCGCGTGTCGTTCGGACGGACGATCTCGCGCCCGAGCTATGGCAATTTGTTTGCGTCCACCTCGGTGACCGCACCGGGTCGTCCGACCACGCTGGGTGGCGTGGCTGGCGGTTTCCAGAACAACCCGAATCTGGCGCCGCTGATCTCGGACAATTTCGACCTGTCGCTCGAATGGTATGTGAAGCCGGGCAGCTTCTTCTCGGCGGGCTTCTTCGAGAAGCGCGTCCACAACTTCATCGGCAACAGCCTGGTGAACGAGCAGTTGTTTGGTCTGCGTGACCCGACCGCTGCGACCCCGGGCTCGCGTTCCGGCACCGCCAAGACGCAGCTCCAGGCTCTCGGCGCCGATCTCAGCGACGTGAACCTGTTCACCTACACCGCGCTGATGCAGCAGAATGGCGGCAGTACGGCGGCGGCGACGCAGCAGTTCCTTGCGAACTACAATGCGACCACCCGCTCGCTGAACCAGGCCTTTGTCGACTCAACCTTGGCCGCAGTCGACATCGTCGCCGATGCGAACGATCCGCTGTTCAACTTCTCGGTGAACACGCCGATCAACAACAAGGACGCCAAGCTGTGGGGCTTCGAGCTCGCCGGTGAGTATTTCCTTGGTAATACGGGCTTCGGTCTCGCCGCCAGCTACACGATGGTGCGCGGCAATGTCGGGGCCGATGTGAATGCGGATCCGACCGCCAACCAGTTCGCGCTGGTCGGTCTGTCGGATAGCTACAACATCACCGCCATCTACGATAAGCACGGCCTATCGGCCCGCCTGGCGTGGAACTGGCGTGCGAAGTTCCTCTCGAACCTCAACGTCGGCGGCAGCCACAATCCGGTGTTTACGGCACCGTACGGTGAGCTGGACTTCAACGTGTCGTACGACATTACCCCGCGCATCGCGGTCTCCTTCGAAGGCATCAACCTGAACAAGGAAGGCATGCGTCAATATGGTCGCGACAAGCTCGAGACCTTCTTCATGCAGGAGGGCAATTCGCGTTACCTGATCGGCGCTCGCTACAAGTTCTGATCCCCGGATCCGAACGACAGAAGGGAAGGGCCGCTGGCGACAGCGGCCCTTTCTATTTGCTCGTCGATGCGCGCCGCCGAGCTTATGGTTACAAGGCTGGACAAAAGGCTCCGGCTAGGCGACGATTTGGTCTGCCGACGCGAGGGGCTCGGCAGAGGGGATTGCTATGAAGATCCGGACATTGCTGACCGGCGGCGCCATCGCCGCAGCGCTCATGCTCGGCGCCTGCCACAAGAGCGACGAGGCCGCGACCAATGAGGTGAATGCCTCGGCCGAGCTTTCGAACATGGCGGACACCAACGCCAATGACGAAATGATGAACGAGGATAGCGGCAATATGGCCGCGACCACGAACGCAAGCTGAGCCGCGGCGGGTCCGCCCGCCGCCCCATCCTTCCGTATTGCTCTTTCATCTCGGGGGTGCGGCCTAACCCGCCCCCGTCTTGCCATATCGGGCCGACATGCCGGAACGCTGCTTTAGGTAGCGCTATCATCGCGATAAGGACGGATCGGTCCTTTCGGAAGGTGAGCCGATTCTGGAACCGGTTTCGCCTCGGAACGGAGCAACCCAGATGCCGTTAACCTTTTTCGGTTAGTGGCTTCGGGATCGAGAAAAGCCGACTCTGATGGTAGCCACGCCTGATATCCCCACCCTGCGCCTGTGCAGCCTGCTGGAGAGCGCCGCTTATGCGGCGATCTTCATCACGTTCTGGCTGCGGCGGCGCGAGCAATCCTATTTGCTCCATTGGGGGATGAGTTCCGTCCTCTACGCGGTGGCGCTGTTCAGCTGGGAATTCCGCCCGGGCCCGGCCACGCCGATATCGAGCGCGATGGATTATGGGTTGGTTGCCCTGTCCGATTTCCTGCTCGTCACCGGCATGCGCATTTTCGACGGCAAGCCGCCTTTCCGGCAATGGATGGCGCTGCCGATCCTGGCAACCGCGCTGGCGGCCGCCTTGCCGCTGACGCTGCTTCCGGGCGCTTCAGGCGTCACGTTCAGTCATGTTCTCGGCTCGGTCGGACTAGGCGCGTGCATGGTCATCTGTGCGCTTGCGATCCTGCTCGGCGGGCAGGACGTGGCGACGCCCCGGCGGATGGTCGGGATCGCGATGTTGGCCTACGGGCCAGGCTATGTCATCTCGATCTGCGTCGAACTGTGGGGGTCATTAGGATCCGCCAAGCTCGATCTGCTGCCGATGTTGCAGGACCAGGTACTGCTCGGCGTGCTCAATCTCGGTCTGCTCGCCACGCCGTGGGAGCGCGCGTTGCGCGAGCTCAAGGAATCGGCGCTGCGCGATGCCCTGACGGGAGCGTGGAACCGCACCGCGCTCAAGCAGCATGACAAGGAACTGGCGCGGCGCGAGACCAGCCTGTTCCTGATCGATATCGACCATTTCAAGAGGATCAACGACACGCATGGTCACGCCGCCGGCGACGCGGTGCTGATCGCTCTGTCGTGCCGAGTACAGGCACTGGCGGCCGAGCGCGGGGGCATGTTCGTGCGGTTGGGCGGCGACGAATTCGTGATGGCAGCACCCACCGCCGACGATCACGATGCGCGCGCACTCGCCGAACTGGTCCGTGCGATCCCCGATCCGGATCCGTCCGGCCTGCCGCCTTATTCGCTCAGCATCGGCCTGGCGCGCGTCCATGCCGACGAAACCAGCCTGTCGCAGGCGATGGCGCGTGCCGACCTCTCGCTCTACCGCGCCAAAGCGGGTGGGCGCGATCAGGTGGCGGCGGCGTAATTCGTAGTGCGCTTCGGCATCCGGCGCGGCGCTCAGCAATCAGTCGAACAGGCTGGAGACCGAGCTTTCGTCAGAGATGCGCTTGATCGCCTCGGCCAACAGAGGCGCGATCGGGACGATGCGGATCTTCTTAGCGTCGAGCACGGGCTGGAGCGGCTGGATCGAATCGGTGATCACCAGCTCGGACAATTGCGATCCCTCGACGCGCGCGACCGCGCCGCCCGACAGCACGCCATGGCTGACATAAGCGACGACGTCCTCGGCCCCCGCCTCGCGCAGCGCGGCGGCGGCGTTGCAGAGCGTGCCGGCTGAATCGACGATATCGTCGACCAGGATGCAGAAGCGGCCCTCGACGTCGCCGATGATGTTCATCACCTCGGATTCGCCGGGCTTCTCGCGGCGCTTGTCGACGATCGCGAGCGGGCAATTGTCGAGCCGCTTGGACAGGCTGCGCGCGCGCACCACGCCGCCCACGTCAGGCGAGACGACCATCAGGTTGCGCTTGCCAAAGCGCGCCTGGATATCGGCCGAGATGACCGGCGCGGCATAGAGATTGTCGGTCGGGATATCGAAGAAGCCCTGGATCTGGCCGGCATGGAGATCGACCGACAGCACGCGGTCGGCGCCTGCCACCGTGATCAGATTGGCGACCAGTTTGGCCGAGATCGGCGTGCGGGGGCCGGGCTTACGATCCTGCCGGGCATAGCCGAAGTAGGGAACGACCGCGGTGATGCGCTTGGCCGACGCGCGGCGGAGCGCATCGATGCAGATTAGCAGCTCCATCAGATTGTCGTTGGTCGGGTAGCCGGTCGATTGAAGCACGAACACGTCCTCGCCGCGGACATTTTCGTGGATCTCCACGAACACCTCCTCGTCCGCGAAACGGCGGACCGACGCGTCGGTCAGGCTGATCTCAAGGTAATCGGCGATCGCCTGGGCGAGCACGCGGTTGGCGTTGCCGGTCATCAACTTCATGGGCGGCTCTCTTCCCCTTCCCTCGCGACGCTCCCTAGCCGGGCGACCGCGCGCGGGGAAGGGGCTGAGGCGATCAGGGGTGTATCAGGCTGAACACCACACCCATGATCGAATATTGTAGCAGGTGGTAGCCCGAATTGATCGCCCAGAAGCGCCAGCTCCGATTCTCGTAAAGATACTGCACCGCAAAGCTGGTCGAGATGACGCCGCCCGCAAGCGCGAGCGCCAGCGTGAAGCCGCGATGGACCGGAAATGCCCCGTGGATCAGCAGCGCCATCGTCATCGCCGCAGCAAAGGCCGGGATCAGGCCGATCGCGACCTTGCTGCCCGAACCCTTCATATCCATCGTGTCGCAATCGAGCCCCTGCTCGCGTGCCCAGATGCGCAGGAAGCCGATCTTCGAATACCAGATCGCGCCTGGGAAATAGCCCGCGAGCGCGGCGATCAGCACCGCCAGCCAGTTGAGCGTTTCCAGCGAATAAAGCGCATGATTTAAAGGCCCCATCCCCATTCTCCCTTTCGATGAACAGCGTCTATCATGTTACGGGGGAGTAATCACGCGATGCGCTCGATGGATTGCGGGTCTTCTGAAATGCGAAGCCTTGTGAATTCGGCCGCGCGCTTATTGACCAAAATTCAAGGTGATCCGATCCTCTCCCGCGCGGGGGAATGTATCGTGTCGCTGTTTTATTTCCTGATCGAGGACGGGACGTTCGAGCATCAGCCCGAACGTCTCGATCTGCCTAATCTGGATGCCGCGCGGATGCATGCGGCGGCTTTGTCGCAGGTGTTGATCGCCGAGGGGCGCGGCCGCTTCGCGCGGGGTGAAGCCTGGCAGATGCGCGTGACCGACGAGACGGGCTTCACCTGCTTCTCGCTGCAATTCATCGCGGTGGTTACGCAGATGGACGGACGCAACAGCTATCGGGCGATGGCGGCCGAGCGGCTGTGCGAGGCAGTGCTGGGCGAAAAGGGGTCGCCCCGCGCAGCCTGAGGCGCTTCCACCGGGAACGATCCCGTTCTAGGAGCGCGCATGGCTTCCGTGGTTACCCGTTTCGCGCCGTCCCCGACCGGCCGCTTGCATGTCGGCAATATCCGTACGGCGCTGCACAATTGGCTGTGGGCGAAGAAGCATGGCGGGCGCTTCCTGCTCCGGCTGGACGATACCGATCTGGCGCGCTCGACCGAGGCATTCGCCGACGCGATCCATGCCGATTTGGAATGGCTGGGCCTGTCGCCGGACAGCGCCTGCCGCCAGTCGGACCGCTTCGCGCTCTATGAGGCGCGGTTCGATGATCTGCGCACGGCTGGACGCGTCTATCCCGCCTATGAGAGTGCCGAGGAACTCGACCTCAAGCGCAAGATATTGGCCGGGCGCGGGCTGCCGCCGATCTATGACCGCGCCGCGCTCAAGCTGAGCGAGGGGGATCGCGCGAAACTGGAGGCGGAGGGCGTGAAGCCGCACTGGCGCTTCAAGCTCGACCATGGGGCGATGATCGAATGGGATGATTTGATCCGCGGCCCCCAGCATCTCGACCCCAAACTCCAGTCGGACCCGGTGATCCGCCGCGCCGACGGCAGCTGGCTCTACATGCTGCCGAGCGTGATCGACGATATAGACATGGGCGTGACGCATATCGTGCGCGGCGAGGATCATGTCACCAATGCGGGCCTGCAGCTGCAGATGTTCGAGGCGCTGGGCGCGCCCGCGCCGGCCTTCGCGCACGAGGCTTTGCTGGTTGGCAGCGAGGGCAAATTGTCCAAGCGGCTGGGCTCTTTGGGCGCGGATGCATTCCGCGAAGACGGGATCGAACCGATCGCGCTCAATGCCTTGCTCGCGCGGATCGGGACGAGCGATCCGGTCGAGGCGGTCGCCGACATAAAGCCGCTGATCGCGGGGATCGACTTTGCGCGTTTCGGCCGCGCGCCTGCGCGCTTCGACCTGGACGAATTGCGCACAATCAATGCGCGGGCGATCCATCTGATGGAGTTCGAGACGGTGCGCGAACGCCTGCCCGATACGATGAGCGAGGCGCTGTGGCTGGCGGTGCGGCCCAATCTCGAGACGGTGAGCGAAGCGGCGGCGTGGCTGCAGGTGACCGAACAGGAGATCGACCCGCCCGCGATCGATCCGGCGGATGCAGGCTATCTGCGCGCGGCGGCGGCAGCGGCGGAGGAGATGTCCTGGAACGAGGATCCCTGGCACGTGCTGACCGGCGCGCTCAAGGAAAGCACGGGGCGCAAGGGGCGCGCCTTGTTCCTGCCGCTGCGGGTTGCGCTGACGGGGCAGGAGCATGGGCCCGACATGAAGGCGTTGCTGCCCTTGATCGGGCGCGAGCGGGCCATTTCGCGCCTGAAGGCGGCCGCCGCAGCCTGAGTCTGGCAAGAAGGGCGGCAAAGTCCTATCTTCCGCCCATGAGCATCTTTCTTCGCCCCGCCCGGCCCAAGGCGCTGATCGCCGATATCCAGCGCGTGTGGCGCAGCAGCACCAGCCGCTACAAGCTCGTCTTCGGCGCCGCGGCGTTGGGAGTGACCTCGCTGATCGTGACCGGCTTCGTGCTTGAATCGCGCTGGGGCGTGCTGCCCGAGGGGCCGCAGATCGTTTATGCGGAGGATTTCCCGGCCAACCGCACCGACGCGCAGATCAAGGAAGATCAGTGGGCCGATGCGCGCGCCCGCCGCGCGGCGGCGGAAGAGCGCCAGAAGCAATGGAAGAAGGTCGACGACGCGCTGTCGAGTTACGGCTTCTGAACACGGACGACCCGCGCTTCATGGCCGCCGCCCTCGCGCTCGCCGCGCGGGGACGCGGGCGGACCGCCCCCAATCCCAATGTCGGCTGTCTGATCGTCAAGGATGGACGCGTGGTCGGGCGCGGCTGGACCCAGCCGGGTGGGCGTCCGCATGCGGAGGGGATGGCGCTGGCCGAGGCCGGCGAGGCAGCCGAGGGCGCGACGGTCTATGTGACGCTGGAGCCGTGCGCGCATGCGAGCAAGCGGGGGCCGGCTTGTTCGGACCTGCTGGTCGCGGCCAGGCCGGCGCGCGTGGTGGCGGCGCTGACCGATCCCGACAAGCGCACCGCAGGCGAAGGCTTTGCCCGGCTGCGTGCGGCGGGAATCGTGGTGACCGAGGGTGTGCTGGCGGCCGAGGCGCAGCGTAGCATGGCCGGGTTTCTGACGCGGCAGGCGCTGGGGCGGCCGCAGGTCACGCTCAAGCTGGCTTTGTCGCTCGACGGCATGATCGCGCGCGCGGACGGCGAAAGCCAGTGGATCACGGGCGCGGCGGCACGCGCGCACGTCCATCTCGAACGCAGCCGGCACGAGGCGATCCTGGTGGGGCGCGGAACCTGGGAGAAGGACCAGCCGCGACTCGATGTGCGGCTGGCGGGATTGGAGGAACGGTCGCCGCGCCGCGCGGTGCTGTCTTCGCAACCGGTGGACGGCGTGGAGACGATCCGCGATCCGCGCGAAATCGCCACGCTGGCTGGCGTGGATCATCTGTTCGTAGAGGGCGGGGCGCAGACCGCGTCCGCTTTCCTGGCCGAGGGGCTGGTCGACCGCATCCTGCTCTATCGCGCGCCGATCCTGATCGGGGCGGGCACGCCTGCGCTGGGCGATATCGGGTTGGCATCGCTGGCCGATGCACATGGGCGGTGGACGCTGGTCGATAGCCGAATGCTTGGCATCGACCGGCTCGAAGTCTACGAGCGCGCATAATGTTTACAGGCATCATCACCGATATCGGCCGGATCACCGGCGTCGAGCATCGCGGCGACCGGCGGCTGAAGATCGGCACTGCCTACGACACCGCCAGCATCGACATGGGCGCGTCGATCGCGTGCTCCGGCGTGTGCCTGACCGTGATCGACAAAGGCCCCGACTGGTTTGCGGTCGAGGTTTCCGCCGAGACCTTGTCGCGCACCGCGGGCGATTGGGCCGAGGGTGCGCCGCTCAACCTGGAGCGCGCGCTACGCGTCGGGGATGAGTTGGGCGGGCATATCGTGACGGGCCATGTCGATGGCGTCGGCACGGTGACCGAAGTCACGCCCGAGGGCGACAGCACGCGCGTCGTGATCGAGGCTCCGGCGAGTCTGGCGCCCTATATCGCCGCCAAGGGATCGGTCGCACTCGACGGCATTTCGCTGACGGTGAACGAGGTTTCGGACCTCTCCGATGGCGGCGTCCGCTTCGGGCTCAATATCATCCCGCATACGCAGGCGATGACCACCTGGGGCGGTCTTGCAGCCGGCGCCAGGGTCAATATCGAGATCGACGTGCTGGCACGCTATCTCGGCCGGATGGAGCAGCTTCGTCGTGTCGTCTAACCCGCAGCTCGCGCGGCTTCGTCACGCTTTCCTGTCGACGCCCGAAGAGGTGATCGAGGAAGCGCGCAACGGGCGCATGTTTATCCTGGTCGACGACGAGGATCGCGAGAATGAGGGCGACCTCATCATCCCCGCGCAGATGGCGACGCCCGACGCGATCAACTTCATGGCGACGCATGGCCGCGGACTGATCTGCCTCGCGCTCTCGAAGACGCGGGTCGACCAGCTCGGCCTGCCGCTGATGAGCCGGCATAACGGCACGCGCCACGAAACCGCCTTCACCATCTCGATCGAGGCGAAGACCGGGGTCACTACCGGCATCTCCGCCGCCGACCGCGCGCGCACGATCGCGGTCGCGATCGATGCGTCGAACGGCCCCGAGGCGATCGTCACGCCAGGCCATGTCTTCCCTCTGGTCGCGCGCGAGGGCGGGGTGCTGGTACGCGCGGGCCATACCGAGGCGGCGGTCGACGTCGCGCGGCTGGCGGGGCTCAATCCCTCGGGCGTGATCTGCGAGATCATGAATGACGACGGCACGATGTCGCGGCTGGACGACCTGGTCGCGTTCGCGCAGCGCCATAACCTCAAGATCGGCACGATCCGCGACCTGATCGCCTATCGCCGCCGCCACGACCATCTGGTCGAGAAGCGCGCGGAAACGGTCTTCTCCAGCCGCTGGGGCGGCGAGTGGAAGGCGGTCAGCTATTACAACAAGGCCACCGGCGACGAGCAGATCGCCCTGGTCAAAGGCAAGGTCGATCCCGACCGGCCCACGCTGGTCCGCATGCATAGCCAGGCCTTGTTCGCCGATATGTTCGGCGAGGTCTCCAAGCGCGGCGGGCTCTTGGAAGGCGCGATGCGGATCATTGGCGAGGAAGGTGCTGGCGTGATCGTCGTGCTGAGCAAGCCGATGGTCGACGGCCGCCTGTCCAGGGCGGTCGAGGCACAGGGCACCAAGCGCGAGGGCGGGATGGATCCCGAGGAATTGCGCGATTACGGCGTCGGCGCGCAGATCCTGACCGAGCTCGGCGTGCAGGACATGATCCTCCTCACCAATTCGCATCACACGCTGGTGGCGCTCGATGGCTATGGTCTGTCGATCGTCGGCGAGCGGCCCATTCCCTGTTCCGGAGATAATTGATGGCGCGCTTCCTGATCGTCGAGGCGCGCTTCTATGCGCATCTGAACGACCTGCTGTTGCAGGGCGTGCGGGCCGCGCTCGAGGAAGCGGGCCACAGCCACGAGACGGTCACCGTCCCGGGCGCGCTCGAAATCCCGGCGGCGGTGGCGATGGCTGCGGAGACGGGGCGCTATGACGGCTTCGTCGCGCTGGGCGTGGTGATCCGCGGCGAGACCTATCATTTCGAAGTGGTCTCGAACGAGAGCGCGCGCGGCCTGATGGCGCTGACGCTCGACGGTATTCCGATCGGCAACGGCATCCTGACGGTAGAGAATGAAGCGCAGGCGCTGACTCGCGCCAAGCCAGGCGAGAAGAACAAGGGCGGCGAGGCCGCCAAGGCGGCCATCGCGATGCTGGAATTGAAGACGCGCTTCGCCTGAGTTTCTATCGCCACCCCGGACTTGTTCCGGGGTCCACTTTCGAACTCGGTGCGTGCCTCCCGGTGGATGCCGGAACACGTCCGGCATGACGGAAAGAAGACGCACGTTTCCCGTGCCTGGAGCAGGTGAGGTGTGACCGGCGCGGTTCCGCTCCGTTGTCTCCCGGCAGCGGGGGAGGCTGCGTCTAGCCTGGGCGGTGAAGCCCCGGACGCCGCCCGCATGCCTCCCGGAATGCGACGTCCAGCCTGATGGCTGCGGAATAGGATGGGTAACTGTCTTTCAAGCCCCTGGAGGTTTTCACCCCCAGCAATCGCCCGCCTAGCACCGAGTACG
>Ga0209148_1000823_pt1 | contig 22382 bp, 21 predicted proteins | sample AraplaCol_mMF_r2_2_FD_184288 | JGI IMG/M metagenome (GOLD analysis project Ga0209148, IMG submission 184288) | Arabidopsis root microbial communities from North Carolina, USA - plate scrape CL_Col_mMF_r2 (SPAdes) (version 2) | ecosystem: Host-associated > Plants > Roots > Endosphere | place... | reverse complement strand
GTTGCTGGTGGTGGCGGTGACCGAGATCGTCTCGCTGGGTCTCCTAACCCCGCCGGGCGAGATGGGTGCGGATATCGTCACGGCGGAAGGCCAGTCGATCGGCAATGCCCTTGGCTATGGCGGTCCCTATGTCGGCCTCTTCGCCACGCGCGACAAATATCTGCGCCAGATGCCGGGGCGTCTCGCCGGCCAGACGGTGGATGCCGAGGGGCGGCGCGGCTGGGTGCTCACACTCTCAACCCGCGAACAGCATATCCGCCGCGAAAAGGCGACCAGCAACATCTGCACCAATTCCGGTCTCTGTGCGCTCGCTTTCACCATCCACATGACCTTGCTGGGTGAGGCGGGCCTGCGCCGACTGGCGGAGATCAATCACGCCACCGCATCGCGCCTCGCCGATCGCCTTGCCGCGATCAAGGGCGTCGAAGTACTGACCGATGCCTTCTTCAACGAATTCACCGTCAGGCTGCCGAAGCCGGCCGCTGAGGTCGTCGAACAACTGGCGAGGCGCCGCATCCTCGGCGGCGTGCCGGTTTCGCGTCTCACGCCCGGCAAACCGGAACTCGCCAATCTGCTGCTGGTCGCGGCCACCGAGACGGTGACGGATGAGGATATGACGGCGCTGGAGACGGCGCTGAAGGAGGTGCTCGCATGAACACGATTTCCGGCAACAAGGCCCTGCAGATCGAAGAACCGCTGATCTTCGAACAGGACGCATCCGGGCGTACCGCTGTCGACCTGCCTGCCGTCCCCCAGCACAAGGAACGCCTGGCGGGTCTGAAGCGCAAGCAATCGGTGGGGCTGCCCGGCCTCTCCGAACCGCAGGTGGTGCGCCATTACACCAAGCTCAGCCAGAAGAACTTCGCGATCGACATGAATGTCTATCCGCTCGGTTCCTGCACCATGAAGCACAATCCGCGCCTCAACGAGAAAGTGGCGCGGCTGCCCGGCATTGCCGACCTGCATCCGCTGCAGCCGGTCTCGACGGTGCAGGGTGCGCTCGAGCTGATCGACCATCTGGCGCACTGGCTGAAGACCCTGACCGGCATGCCGGCGGTCGCCATGTCGCCGGCGGCCGGTGCCCATGGCGAGCTCTGCGGCATCATGACGATTCGCGCGGCCTTGCTGGCCAAGGGTGATGCGAGGAAGCGCATCCTGGTGCCGGAATCGGCCCATGGCACCAATCCGGCGACGGCAGCCGCCTGCGGCTACGAAGTGGATCCGGTGCCGGCCGATGACCGCGGCCGCGTCGATATCCAGGCTTTCAAGGCGAAGCTCGGTCCCGATGTCGCCGGCACCATGATCACCAATCCGAACACCTGCGGTCTCTTTGAGAACGACATCATCGATATCGCCGATGCGGTGCATGCGATCGGTGGCTACTTCTATTGCGACGGCGCCAATTTCAACGCCATCGTCGGCCGGGTGCGGCCGGGCGATCTCGGCGTCGATGCCATGCATATCAACCTGCACAAGACCTTCTCGACGCCGCATGGCGGCGGCGGGCCGGGTGCCGGGCCGGTGGTGCTCTCGGCGGCGCTCGCACCTTATGCGCCGTTGCCTTATGTGACCCATGGTGCGAATGGTTTCGATCTCAAGGAACATGACGAAGGTGGCACGGCTTTCGGTCGCCTCAAGGGCTTCCATGGCCAGATGGGCATGTTCACCCGGGCGCTCTCTTATATGCTCAGTCACGGCTCGGATGGCCTGCGCCAGGCTTCCGGCGATGCCGTGCTCAACGCCAATTACATTCTAGCGGGTCTCAAGGAGACGCTGACGCCGGCTTTCCCCGGCACCTGCATGCATGAGGCGCTGTTCAACGATACTTTCCTCGAAGATACCGGCGTCACCACGCTCGACTTCGCCAAGGCGATGATCGACGAGGGCTACCATCCGATGACCATGTACTTCCCATTGGTGGTGCATGGCGCGCTGCTGATGGAGCCGACCGAGACCGAAAGCAAGGATGGCCTTGACCACTATATCAACGTCGTGAAGGGTCTGGCCGAGCGGGCGAAGTCCGGCGATGCCAGCTACTTCGAGAATGCGCCCTATCACACGCCGCGGCGCCGTCTCGATGAAACCCTGGCGGCCCGCAGCCCGATATTGCGCTGGAAGCCGGAGGCGCCGAAGAAGGCGGCTGAATAGCGCATCGCAACGAAACGTACGAAAAGCGGAGAGCTTGCTCTCCGCTTTTTTTGCGCCTGCATGATTGCCGGCGGAGACGGTGGCATTGCTGCTGGTGCGGCACGATAAAACCGCTAGACTGGCTGCCTTCTTTCATATCTAGGGAGGCAGTCATGACGGTTGGAAAAACGGCGCTGCTGCTCATCGACATCCAGCAGGGGCTGATCGATTCGCCGGAGGGCCTGCATGATGCCGAGGCGATCATCGGTCGCTGTGCCGATCTGCTGCAGCGCGCACGGGCATCAGGCGTGCCGGTGCTGCATGTGCAGCATAGTGAAGAGGGGAGTGAACTTGATCGCAATTCCCCGGGCTGGCAGACACATGCCTCGGTGGCGCCAAGAGCGGGCGAACCGGTGATCGAGAAGACGACTTCCAGTGCCTTCATCACCGGTGAACTCGACCGCAAGCTGAAGGCAGTGGGGGTCGACAAGCTGGTGATCGCCGGATTGCAGACCGATTATTGCATCGACACCAATTGCCGTGTCGCCCGTAATCTCGGCTATGAGGTGACACTCGCCGCGGATGCCCATTCGACTTATGACGGCAGCGGTCTGACGGCGGCGCAGATTATCGCCCATCACAACCGGGTGCTGGGCAGTTCCACGGTGCGGCTCCGCAAGACAGCCGAGATTGCTTTCTGAGACGCCTTAACGACGCGAGCCACAACGACGCGAGATTGTCCGATCATGAGCCTCGACCTTAATCGCCTGCGTGCCGAAACGCCCGGCTGCCGCCATGTCATCCATTTCAATAATGCGGGCTCGTCCCTGACGCCGCAGCCCGTGCTCGATGTGATGATCGGTCATCTGCAGCTCGAAGCCATGATCGGCGGTTATGAGGCGGCGGCGCAGGCGGAGAAACAGCAGGATGCCGTCTACCAATCGATCGCCCGCCTGATCAATTGCGGTGCCGATGAAGTGGCCTTGATCGAGAATGCCACCCGGGCTTGGGACATGGCCTTCTACTCCCTGCGCTTCCAGAAGGGCGATCGCATCCTCACCTCGGTCGCCGAATATGCCAGCAACTACATCGCCTTCCTGCAGATCGCCAAAGAGCGGGGCGTCGAAGTGGTGGCGGTGCCGAATGACGATCATGGCCAGATCTCGGTCGCGGCGCTTGAGCAGATGATCGACCCCAAGGTGAAGCTGATCGCCATCACCCATGTGCCGACCAATGGCGGTCTCATCCAGCCGGCGGCGGCGGTGGGCGCGGTTGCCCGCGCCCATGGCATTCCTTATCTGCTCGATGCCTGTCAGTCGGTCGGGCAGTTGGCGATCGACGTTGAAGCGATCGGCTGCGACTTCCTCTCGGCGACGGGTCGGAAATATCTGCGCGGACCCCGCGGCACCGGCTTCCTTTATGTGCGGCGGACGATGCTGGATCGGCTGGAACCGCCCTTCCTCGATCTGCATGCGGCGGAGTGGGTAGCGCCTGATCGCTATGAGATGCTGCCCGATGCCAAGCGCTTCGAGAACTGGGAGCGGCCGATTGCCGGCATTCTCGGCCTCGGCGCTGCGGTCGACTATGCCTTGGCCTTGGGGCTGCCGGCGATCGAGGCCGATCTCCGGCGCAAGGCGGCGATCCTGCGGCAGAAACTGACGGCCATTCCCGGTGTGACGGTGCGGGATATTGGGCGGGAGCAGGGCGGTATCGTCACCTTCACCAAGGAAGGTATTGCATCCGCCGACATCAAGGCGGGGCTGGCCAAGTCGAAGATCAATGTCTCGGTCTCTGGCCGCTCCTCGACCTATCTCGACATGACGGCGCGGCATCTGAGCGATGTCGTGCGTTCCTCGGTGCATTACTACAACAGCGAGGACGAGATCGAGCAGCTTTGCGCCGCGGTTGCGGCCTTGCGCTAGCGTACACTCAGGATTTCAGGCCGAAGGCTTTGCGGCACAGGCTGGTGTCGCCGAGGCTTGCCGGCGGATCAAGCGGGACCGGCGCAACATTGTTGGCGCTCAGGGGATCGCCGGGGCGGTCGGCATAACCGATCTCGCGCTTCATCGCGTCGAAGCCGATGGTCCAGTCCTGGTCGATCTCGCGGGAGCCCTTGACCGCCTGGTCGCGATAGAGCCCGAGCCGGAAGGTGCTGAAGGCACCGCCATCCTTGAAGCCGACGGTCACCGGCTTGCTGGTCAGACGCGGCACCTGCTGGTCGTCGAACCACCACTCCGCGGCACTGCCGGCGCTCTTGCCACGTGACAGGCGGCCATGCAGCACCACATTGTGCCAGCTGCCCATCGCCTTGCCGCGGGGCAGCTGCACGATCGCCACCGGTTTGCGGTCAGCGATGTCGTCATTGCCGGCTGTTAGGTAGAAACAGAGGATCTTGGCGCTGGTGATCTCGCGCAGGCGCAAGGCGAGAGCGGGTGTGGTGTCGGCAAGGCTGAAGAGGCTGGCATCGCGTTTTGCCGCCACCTGCTTGATCTCGGCGATGACCAGGCGGCGATCGATCGGCGGCAGCTCTGCCGGTAGATAGAGCGCGAAGCCATACCAGAGATCGTCCCCCAGCCGCGGCCAGTAATCGCTTGTCTCGCTGAGCTGTGCCCGTTCGGCGCAGCGCCGGTCGCCGGTCAGCTTGTCTTCGATGAATTCTTCCTTGTCGCCGTGATGCACCGTCAGCAGCATCGCCCGGAGGCCATTGGTGACACCGACACTGGTGAGGCTGAAGGCCGTGGGATCGAGCCATGTGGCGCGGTCCCAGAAGGGTGCGGGTTTTGATTGCTCGAAATCGTCGGCCAGGCTGTCGCGGCCATAGCTGCCGATGCCGCCGTGATTGGCGGGCGTGACGGCGAGATCGGGCAGGTCCTGTTTGGCACCGACATCCGGCAGCGTGCCGCCACTTGCCGGCAGGATCACGATAGGACAGCGGCTGTCGGCCGCCAAGGCGCTCAAGCTTCCCCACAGGGCGGGCATGACCAAACTGGCAATGACCACCCCGCAAGCCAGACCGATCCGCCGCATATGCCGCAGGACGGGATGGCCGCCACAGTTACGCTCGCCCATGCTGACTCTGCCCCCCAAAGGCACCGACGATGGCAATTCCCGGCCGGAGACCCGACACAGGAACTCGCGCTTTGCCGAGGCATGATACGAAAACTTGCCCTTTGCCGCCAGATCGTCGCGCCAGAGGGCGCGGTGTTCTACGCTGACGTGCTTCCTTGGCCTGACGTTCCGTAGGGTCTGGCTTGCCATGGCTGCGGCTGACAACAGGACGCTGGCAATGATAGAGGTAGACAACTGATTTTCCGGAGCTCCTGAGCCGGGTCAGGCGTCCTATATCTTTCGCAGCATGCTCATCCGGATCTCCCATGACCCATGAAGACCATAAGCAGCGTCGGTTGGGCCTCGCTTATGTCGCGCTCTCCGCCTTGCTCTGGTCGTTGAGTGGCCTCTTCATGCTGTCGATCAAGGCTGATCTGATGACGATCGTCTGCCTGCGCGGCCTGGTATCGGGGACATCGGTCATGCTGATCTTCGTTGCCGTCGAGAAGAGGCGGGCGCTGCAGGTACTGAGGGCGATACGCGGACCCACCCTGGCGGCAGCCGTGCTCGCCGGTGCCAGCATGATCTGCGGCCTGGGTGCCATCCGCTATGCGTCGGTCGCCGAGGCCATGGTGATCTACGCCACATCGCCCTTCATGACGGCAGGCGTCGCCTATCTGTTCATTCGCGAGCGGGCCAGCTGGAGCACACTCGTCGCCAGCTTCATTGCCTGCTGTGGCGTGGTTTATATGGTGACGGACAATGTTGGCGCCGGTGGCTCGCTGCTAGGCAAATGTCTCGCCGTGGTCATGGCGCTGACGGTTGCCGGCCTTGCCACCGTCATGCGGCACTATCGCAATGTGCAGATGTTGCCGGCGATGGCGGGCGGTTCTTTTATGTGCTCGCTGGTCGCCGTCTGGTTCGTGCAGCTGCAATCCCTGACAACGAGTGATCTCGGCCTGATCGTGCTCTTTGGCGTGCTCCAGAATGCCTGCGGGCTGGCGCTTTACGTGGTCGGCGCGAGACGCATCTCCGCTGCTTCGGCAAGCCTGCTGACTGCGCTGGAAGTGCCGTTCACGCCGCTCTGGACCTGGATCTTCATGAATGACGTGCCGTCCCGGGCAACCCTGATTGGCGGCGCCATCGTCCTGGTCGCCCTGTTCGGCCATATCCTGGTCGAAATTCGGGGCACGCGGGCGCCGATCCTCAACGCGGTTTAGACCGCTGCGAGCCTGGCCGGAACTATGTCAGTCGTTCCGGGCCGTCTTCATCCGCAGCACATTGTTGACGAAGCTGCCGTCGCGCACCTCGGCCATATAGGACCGCGCCACATCTGTGATGGTCTTGCCGACATAGGCATACTGGCGGGAAAAGGGCGGCCAGTAATCACCGAGGCCGATGGCGTCGTTGATCACCAGGACCTGGCCGTCGCAGGAAGCACCGGCGCCGATGCCGATGGTCGGCACGGCGACATCGTCGGTGATGCGCCCGGCAAGGTCGGCCGGTATGTGTTCGAGCACTAGCATGAAGGCGCCGGCGGCAGCGATGGCGCGGCTATCATTGAAGATACGCTGCGCCTCGGCATCGCTTTTACCCACCTGCTTGAAGTTCTCTGCCGTCTGCGGCAGCAGGCCGGTATGGCCGACCACATAGATGCCACGGGCCACCAGATGGGCGATGATCGCCGTTTCGGCTCCTTCCAGCTTGACGCTGTCGGCGCCGGCCTCGATCAGGGCGCGGGCATTCTCCAAAGCAACATGGGGATCCGTGTAGCTGTTGAAGGGCAGATCGCCGATCACATGGGTAGCGGGCGCACCGCGGCGGACCGCGCCGATGTGATACTGCATCTGCGCCACCGTGATGTGCCGGGTGCTGTCGAAGCCCATCTCGACCATGCCGACCGTGTCGCCGACCAGCAGCACGGGTATGCCGGCCGCTTCCAGGGCCCGCGCGACCGGCGCCGTATAGGCCGTCATCATGGCGATGGGCGAAACCCGCTTCATGGCGCGAAGCTGTTGCGCTGTCAGTTTCATGCGGCACCTGCATCATGATGGGATGGTGGAGGGGCTATCGCGGCCGGTGATCAGGCTTGGCGGCAAGACCGTGACCGGCAGTCATTGTGAAAGAGTTTGCCGCCCGATACCAGCGGAACGAGGTGGGCGGGAAGACCGCGGCGGCATCATCGGCAAACAAAAAGGCCGGCTGTGAGAGCCGGCCCTTTCGCGGATGATCTGATGTCGGCTTAGTGCAGCCGGCGATTGACCTCGGCGATCGACTGGTCGATCAGGGCGCTCGCCTTGGCATCGTCCAGCACCCGGGCAACCAAGCGGGTCGTCGCGGCGGTCGCTACATCGACGGCCTCGCGGCGGACTTCGGCCACGGCCTGGGCTTCCGCCTGGGCGATCTTTTCCAGAGCGGCAGCTTCGCGACGGGCGAGGCTGGCAGCCAGGTTCTCGGCGGCTTCCTTGATCTCCCGCTGGGCCTGGGCCTTGGCGCTGGAGACGATGTCCTCGGCTTCCTTCAGGGCATCGCGCTGCTTGCGCTGATACTCGGCGAGGAGGGCCTGGGCTTCATCCTTCAGCTTCTGGGCTTCGTCGAGATCAGCCTTGATCTTCATCGAACGCTGATCGAGGAAGCCGGCAAGGCCGCGCCACACCTTCGGACCGGCGAAGATCACGAAGATCAGCAGGCCGAGATTGACCCAGCTATGCGGATTATTGATCCATTCCATCAATTGCGCTCCTTGAGGACGGCGTCGATGGTCGTCGTCGCATCGCCGGCGCTGACGGCGGTACCGGTCAGCTTCGCGGTCATGGCCGCTGCCAGCTCACTGGCGACATTGCGTACTTCCGCCAGGGCCTGCGCCTTGCTGGCGGCGATACGGGCCTCTGCCGCTGAAGTCTGGTCGGCCAGCTTCTTGGCGAAGTCAGCCTCGCGGGCGGCGGTTGTGGCTGCAATCTCCTGGCCAGCGGTCGACAGCGTTGCCAGTGCCTGGGCACGAGCGTCAGCCATCGCCTTCTGATAGGCAGCGAGGACGGCATCGGCCTCGGCCTTGAGCTTTTCCGCGCGCTCGAGGTTGCCCCCGATGCGTTCCTCACGCTGCGCCAGCACCTTGCCAACGCGCGGCAGAACCAGGCGCGACATCAGGACCAGCAGCAAAATGAAGGAAATCGCCAGCCAGAAAAGCTGCGGCGAGAAAGTTGTTACGTCGAGCTGAGGCATGGCTCTCTCTCCGCCACGATGCGGCGGCCATCGGACTCAAGTCGGGTCAGATGGCCGCCCCATAGGGCCAGAAGTAATGATTCGGTCTTAGACGAACAGGATGAGCATCGCCACGACGAAGGCGATCAGACCGGTCGCTTCGACGAGGGCGAAGGTCAGCATCATGTTGCCGAACAGCTTGGCGGAAGCCGCCGGGTTGCGCAGGGCGCCGTTCATGAAGTTGCCGAACAGGATGCCGAGACCGATACCGGCGCCACCGAGGGCGAGAGCGGCGATACCAGCACCGATGTAACGAGCAGCTTGAGCGTCCATTTTTAAATTCCTCTTCTGGAAGGGTTAGGTTGATAGATCAGACCAGCCCGATCTCAATGATGCATATGGATGGCATCGTTGAGATAGATGCAGGTCAGAATGGCGAACACATAGGCCTGCAGGCAGGCGATCAGGAATTCGAGGCCGATGATGGCGACGATGGCAGCCAGCGGTATCAGGCCCGACACATAGAGGCCGGCGAGACCCAGCGGCACCACGAAGCTGCCGAGCACGAACAGCATGACGTGGCCGGCAACCATGTTGGCGAAAAGTCGGATCGACAGCGACAGCGGGCGGATGAAGTAGGAGATCACCTCGATGGGGATCATCAGCGGCAGCAGCCAGGCCGGCGCGCCCTTCGGCACGAAGAACGAGAGAAAATGCAGGCCATGGCGGGCAAAGCCGATCACCGTCACGGTGATGAAGACCATCAGCGCCAAAGCGAAGGTCACGATGATGTGGCTGGTGACCGTGAACGCATGCGGCAGAAGGCCGAGCAGGTTGGAGAACAGCACGAAGACGAAGATCGAGAACACCCAGGGGAAGTACTTCTTGCCCTCAGGGCCGACATTGTCCTTCAGCATATTGGCGATGAAATCATGCAGAAACTCGACCAGTGCCTGGCCGCGACCGGGGACGATCGCCTGCTTGCGCATGCCGAGCAGCATGACGGCGGTGATCACGCCGATCACGATCAGCATCCAGAGCGCCGAATTGTTGAACGAGACATTATAGCCGAAGAGATGGATCTCACCGCCGATCGGCTCGATCTTGAACTGCTCTAACGGGCTCTCATGTTCTGCAGCCACGGTGCCAACCCCATTTCCCTGCGGGGTCGATGGACCCCGTTGCGTGAGCAGGGCCGCAGCCCTGTCGTTTTCTTGCCGGGCTTGCGCCCTTGCTGCAGCCGGCTAGGCCGGTTGCGTGAATTCTATTTCTGGTCGTTCTGCAGAGACCGGGCGAAGCGCACGATGTTCGATATGCCAGCGCCGAGCCCGAGGAACATGCAGATGATCATGAACCAGGGCTTGGTGCCCAACCAATGGTCGAGAGTCCAACCAAGGCCGAGACCGAACACGATGCCGACGACCAGCTCGAGGCTCATTCGCATGCCCGCAGCAGCCAATTTGCTGTCGCCGGGCGCATTCTGCATGTCCGATCCGGTCGGCCCGTCGATTCGGTCCCGCGCTGATTTCAGCCGCGCTTCGAACTCTTTGAGCCGTTCCGGGTCCTTCTCGGTCATGCCTTGAAACCTCGAGATATCCCCTTGGCAAACGCCACCCACACGCCACCCCTCAGCAGCGCGCAAGCGCGCGAAACATACGGGCGGGCCTGACTCGTGTCAAGTCGATTCAGGGAAATCTAAGCACCTGAAAACATTAACAAAAAGGCCTTTTGTCGCACCTGGGCCGCGGGCCGCCAAAAGGCCTTTCAGTAACGCTTAACTGGCGGCTTTCAGCTCTTCCACCTGCTGCAGATCGACCGAGACGAGTTGCGAGACACCGCGTTCCGCCATGGTAACGCCGAACAGGCGGTCCATGCGGGCCATGGTGAGACGGTGGTGGGTGATGACCAGGAACCGGGTCGAGGTGCTGCGGCCAAGCGACTGCACCAGGTTGCAGAAACGTTCCACATTGGCGTCGTCGAGCGGGGCGTCGACCTCGTCGAGGACGCAAATCGGTGCCGGATTGACCAGGAAGACGGCAAACAGCAGGGCCAAAGCGGTCAAAGCCTGCTCACCGCCCGACAGCAGCGACATGACCTGCAGGCGCTTGCCCGGCGGGCTGGCGAGGATTTCCAGGCCGGCTTCCAGCGGATCTTCCGCCTCGGTCAGCTTGAGATGGGCCCGGCCGCCGCCGAAGAGATCGGTGAAGAGCTTCTCGAAATGGCCGTTAACCAATTCGAATGCGGCCAGCAGCCGTTCCCGGCCCTCGCGGTTGAGGCTGTTGATGCCTTGGCGCAGGCGGGAAATGGCATTGATGAGATCGGATTTCTCGCCCTGCATGCCGGTGAGCTGCTGGTCGAGCTCGTCGGATTCGGCTTCGGCGCGCAGATTGACCGGGCCGATATTCTCGCGCTCCCGCATCAGGCGATGCAGACGCTGCTCGACCTGGTCACGGTCCGGCATCGGCTCCCCGGGCTCCAGTTCGGCCAGGGCCAACACTTCCTCAGGCGAGCATTCCAGGCGCTCGCGGATGCGCTCGGTCAGGGTCTGATAGGCTTCCTGGGCCTGGGCGATGGCCGCCTCGGCGCGCACCTTGTTCTCGCGCGCCTCGACCAGACGGCTTTCCTCGCCCTTCAGGGCACGGTCGGCCTGGGACAGCAACGTCTCGGCCTCGGCCAGGGCATCGGCCGCCTTCTGGCGGGTGACGGTCGCCGTCTCGATGAGATCGAGCAGCGACATCTTCTGCTCAGCGATCTCATAGGGCCGGGATTCCAGCCGCTCCAATTCGGTCGCGATCAGCTCGCGGCGCTGGGCGAAGGTCTCCAACTGGCGGCCGGCATTGCCGGCGCGGTTCTGCCAGGATTCGATATCGCGGGCGATCGACATCAGGCGCTGCTGGCGCTGGTCGGCTTCGCGGCGCAGCCTTTCATCCGTAGCGCGGGCCTCGACCAGCTTGCTGCGCTTCTCGGCCAGGATCGGCCGCAACTCGGCGATCTGCAATTGCGCCGCCTGCAGGTCCGGCAGATTGGCGATTTCATCTTCCGCCGCCGCCTGTTCCATCGCCGCTTCGGACACGTCGGCAGCCACCGATTCCGCCTGCTGGTCGAGCACGTCGCGCCGCGAACTCAGGCGGGACAATGTCTGCTCGGCGCGGCTCAATTGCTCGCGCGCCTGGCGGGCGGTGTTATAGGCCGCCTGCAGCGTCTGGCGGGCATTCTGCTCGCGGGCGGTGAGGTCGGCGATGGCAGCCTTGGCATCTTCGTGCGTCTGCTGGGCCATGGCCCAGTTTTCCTCGGCACCGACCAGCTCATTCCGCAGGTCGGCGAGGCGGTTCTTCTGCTTCAGGCGCTGCACGGCGGCGGTGGGCGCGCCGGCCGTCAAAGTCAGGCCGTCCCAGCGCACCATGGCGCCGTCACGGGTGACTAGGCGCTGGCCCTGGGCCAGCTGGTTCTGCAGGGACCGCGCGGTCGCTTCATCGGCGACGACGCCGATCTGGCTCAGGCGGCGCAGCAAGGCAGCCGGGCCGGTGACATGTTGTGCCATGGTCTCGGCGCCGGCCGGCAAGGCCGGGGCATTAGGATCCGGCGGCAGGTCGCGCCAATGGACCGGCGCACCCTCGGTCAGCGAGGCCTGCAGGTCATCGCCGAGGGCAGCGCCCAGCGAAGCCTCATAGCCGCTCGCCACGGTGATGAGATCGACCACCGGCGGCCACATATCGGATTCGGCATCGGCCAGCAGCGAATTGAGGGCTTCGATCTCAGCCTTCATGCGGGCCCGCACGGCTTCGGCCTGCTGCAGGCTGGTGCGCAATTCGGCTTCACGCTCGGCACCCGCCTGACGGCCTGCTTCCGCTTCCGTCAAGGTCTGCTGCGCCTGTTCGAGTTCCATCTCGGCCTGGCCGGCGGCATCGCGCGCAGCCAGCATCTCGATATCGTTGTCGATCTCGGCGGCGAGACGTTCCTTTTCCAGGGCGACTTCGCTGGCGCGCATGCGCAGGCGGTCAAGGCGCTGGTTGAGATCGCTGAGCCGGCGCTGCAAGGCCGACTGCCGCGCTTCGCCGGCAGCCACGGTCTGGGTCAGGTCGGAGAGGGCTGCTTCGCTGGTCTCGACCTCGGCATTGGCTTCGGCAACAGCGGCCGCAGCTTCCTCGGTCAAGGCGATTTCACTGGCCGCGGTTTCCTCGAGCATCGCCCGCTCTTCGACCAGGCGCTCCTGCGCCTGGATCGCATCCTCGGCGAGGGCGCGCTCACGGGCGGTATCGGTATCGATGTCACGCAGCTGGCGCTCGGCATCGGCCTTGGCGCTGGCCACACGCTGCTCTTCCTGATCGAGCTGGGCGCGGGCGATGGTGAGTCGCTGCAATTCGGCGGCGGCTTCCGCTTCTGTCTGGCGTAGGCCGGGGAGCACGATCGCCGCTTCGCTCTGCTGGGTGGCGGCGATGACGGCGGAACTGGTTAGCGAGACAACGGCGGTCTCGGCGGCGGTCAGCGCTTCCTCGGCGACCTGGCGGCGCTGTGCTGCGTCCTGCCAGAGCATATGGAACAGCGAGGCCTCGGCGCGACGGATCTGGTCGTTGAGGTTGCGGTAACGCGAGGCCTGGCGGGCCTGCTTCTTCAAGGCCGAGAGCTGGCTCTCCAAGGTGACGATGACGTCATCGAGGCGGGCGAGATTGGCTTCCGCCGCCTTGAGCCGCAATTCGGCTTCGTGCCGGCGCGAATGCAGGCCGGTGATGCCGGCGGCTTCTTCGAGGAGGCCGCGACGGTCGGTCGGCTTCGCGTTGATGATGGCGCCGATGCGGCCTTGGCTGACAAGGGCGGTTGAATGGGCGCCGGTGGCGGAATCGGCGAACAGCAATTGCACGTCGCGCGCCCGGCTGTCCTTGCCGTTCACCTTGTAGCTGGAACCTTCGCCGCGATCGATGCGGCGGCTCACTTCCAGCTCATCATTGTCATTGAACTGGGCCGGCACCTTGCGGTCGGCGTTGTCGAGGCAGATGGTCACTTCGGCGACGTTGCGGGCGGGGCGATTGCCGCTGCCGCCGAAAATCACGTCATCCATTTCGCTGCCGCGCATGCGCTTGGCGGAGGTTTCACCCATCGCCCAGCGCAAGGCTTCGACCAGATTGGATTTGCCGCAGCCATTGGGTCCGACGATGCCGGTCATGCCCGGCTGGATCAACAGCTCGGTATGGTCCACGAAGGACTTGAAGCCATGCAGGCGGAGTTTCGTAAAGTGAACCAAGGCTACCTAATTCCCATCTGGTTGGTGGCGCGGCGGTGCTGCTGCCAGCACCACCGCGAACCATCAATTGATCTTCTGCAACTGGGCGTCGATCAGCTGCTTCATCACTTCGAATTCACGGGCACCGGAAATCTTCTGGTCCATGATCAGGAAGGTCGGCGTCGCGTTGATGTCGTACTTCTCTTCGGCTTCCTTGCGCGAGGCGATGATCTTGTCCTGCACCGCCTTGTCATTGAGGCAGGCGGCGAATTTCTGGTCGTCGATGCCGGCGGTCTTGGCAATCGCCGCCAAAGGCTGGGAAGCGTCATCGACCAGCCAGGTGGCCTGCGACTTGAACAGCACGTCGGTCATGCTGAAAAAGGCATCATTCGGCAAGCAATGGGCGAGGAGGGCGGCCATCAGCGCCTGCTTGTTCAGCGGGTAATCGCGCAGCACCAGCCGCACCTTGCCGGTGTCGATATAAGCTTCCTTCACCTTGGGCAGGATGTCCTCGGCGAAATGGGCGCAATGGGGGCAGCTCAGCGAGTAGTATTCGATGATAGTGATCGGCGCCTTCGGATCGCCGAGGATGATGTCGTCGGGATGGACATCGGGCATGGCCGACAGCTTGGTGGTCTCAACCGTCTGGGTAACGGCGGGCTGTCCGGGGCCGTACTGCCAATAGGCATAGCCGCCAACTGCCACGACGACGAGCAGCACCAGAATGCCGAGGCCAATCAGAAACTTCTTGTTCACATCAACACCTTTGTCACGTGGTTGCCGTCGAGCCCGGCCCTGTGCATTCGCCCGAAGGCGCCGCGACAGCCGTCAATCCTCATTCCCCGGCGGACCCATGCCGAAAGATTGCGCCCGGTGGCAGAAACCCACCCCGCCCGGTTTTGGCAGGATTCGGGCCATGGCGCAAGGCGCCCACAACCCCTTGCGCGAGTCGGACATTGAGGCGGTTTCCTGAGTCATTTCCACTGTTTAGCGGGAGCCGCGGAATCCGGCGAGTCGCGCCAAAGGCCAGTGCTTTCAGCGCCCGGCCGGCAATTTCGCCCGCTGCCGGATGGCGTCACCGAGTCGTCGCAAAGCATCCTTGATGTCGCTGTCCGGCAGGGCCGAGAGTCGCGCCTCGGTGGCAGCCCGGTCGGCCGGTGCCAAAGGTGGTAGTTTGGTGACACGGCGCTGGGGTTGGCGGCGCAGGCTGCCCTGGATCAGGCGCAGCTGGGCGATGGCCCGGTAGCCGAAATAGCTGTTGATGCGCTCGATCAGAAGCGGGGTCTGGTGCTGTAGTTCCAGCGCCATGGCGCCGATGCAGCGCAAGGTCAGGGTGCCGCCGCTGCGCTCCCCCTTGGGAAAACGCAGTTTGTCTGGCTGGCAGCCGCGGGCGAGTTCCGGGCCGATGATTTCCGCCCAATGGGTGATCAGGCCGGCTTCCGCGAAGCCGCGGCTGCCGATGGCCGCCCGGGTCACCGTCGGCACATTGACGGCAAGCGCCGCCATGGCGCCGCGCCGCTCGCTGGCGGGATCAGCTACGGTCTTGCTCTTTTGGCCGGGGCCGGCCGGATTGGCCGGCTTTTTCGTATTTGTCGTCATGATGGCCTGAGTTTAAGGTGCCGCTCGCCATGAAAACAAGAAATGCCGCTTCCGCCGCCGCCAAGCGGGCTGCCGTCGCCTCCGAAGCTCCTCACTCCGCACCGGCGGGGCAAGCCGGGGCCAAGCCGTCACCCACGGCTCTACTCGGCTGGTATGACCGGCATCGGCGGGTCATGCCCTGGCGCGCTCTGCCGGGCCAGTTGCCGGATCCCTATCAGGTCTGGCTCTCGGAGATCATGCTGCAGCAGACCACCGTGGCAACCGTCAAAGGCTATTTCGATGCCTTCCTTGCCCGCTGGCCGCGGGTTGAGGATCTCGCGGCGGCCGAGCTTGATGCGGTGCTGACGGCCTGGGCCGGGCTCGGTTACTACGCGCGGGCCCGCAACCTGCATCGCTGCGCCCAGGCGGTGGTGCGCGACCATGGCGGGCAATTTCCCGCTGACGAAGCTAGCTTGCTGGAACTGCCGGGGATCGGCCCTTATACGGCGGCCGCCATTGCCGCCATTGCCTTCGACCGGCCGGCGACCATCCTCGATGGCAATGTCGAACGGGTGATCAGCCGCATCTACCGGGTGGCGACGCCCTTGCCGAAGGCCAAGGAGGAGTTGCGGGCGCTGGCCGCCGGGCTGACGCCGCAGCAGCGGCCGGGCGATTATGCCCAGGCGATCATGGATCTCGGCGCTACCATCTGCACGCCGACCAAACCGAAATGCGCGCTCTGCCCGTGGCGTCCGGATTGTGCAGCCTTTGCCGCCGGCGATGCCGAGGATTATCCGCGCAAGCTGCCGAAAGCGGAGCGGCCGGTGCGCCATGGCATGGCCTTCTGGATGGTCAATGAGCAGGGTGCGATCGGCCTGCGGCGGCGGGAAGAGAAGGGCCTGCTCGGTGGCATGATGGAAATCCCATCGACAGATTGGCGGGCAACCGCCTGGACTGACGATGAGGCCCTGAAGGTGGCGCCGCTGGCCACCGGCTGGCAAGTCGCGCCCGGCCTGGTGCGCCATGTCTTCACGCATTTCGAATTGCGCCTGCGCCTGGCGCAGGTGGTCGTGCCGAAAGCGAAGATGAAGAGCCTGTCCGATATCGTCTGGGCGGCCCCGGACCGGCTCGACGATTACGCCCTGCCGAGCGTCATGCGCAAGGTGGTGGCGCTTGCCTTGAAGTCGCTCGCTCCATAGGCAAGCCTGCGACCGTATGACGCGATGGCGCTGTCCGTTATGCTTCAAATGAATGCGCGCCACGCTTATCGGTACCGCTCACGAAATTGTACGCTTCGTGAAAAGTTTCTGCGCTGGGTGAAGAAATACCGCAGCTTGTGAACAGCGCGTGGGAAAACGGCGGAACCAACTGCCGAGACCGTCGTTCGACTGGCAACTTATCTCCTTCCATCCTTCTACCTCTACCTGTAAACGGCTCCGGGCAGGCCGCACGCTCTTGCACAAATCAGACACGGATCAAACGAACCGCGGTGATGGTGCCATCTCCACGGGCCATCGGTTGTTGCATCTCGATGGCTGGCGCGGCATCTCCATCCTGACGGTCTATCTCGGGCATTTCCTTCCGCTCACGGTCATCGACAACGGGCGCATGGGGGTCGAACTTTTCTTCGTGCTCAGCGGGCGGCTGATGGCGGAGATCCTGTTTGTCGAGCGCTTTCCACTCGGCCTCTTCTATCGCCGGCGTATCTCCCGTGTCTGGCCTGGCATGCTGGCTTTCGTGCTGATCATGTGGCTGGCTTTCTATCGGCCCGGCCCTCTGCAAGTGCATCCCGTCGATGTGGCGAGCGCGCTCACCTTGTCGCTCAACTATGCCGCGCTCTATCTGCACCGCATGCCGGTGCTGGAGCATGTCTGGTCGCTCTGCATCGAGGAATGGGCCTATATCCTGCTCGGCCTGCTGGCCTTGGTCAGCCGTCGTCTACGCTTGCCGGCCCTGCCGATCATCGTTGCGGCGAGCGTGGGCTGTGTCGCCAACGCCCTTTATCAGAATGCCCAGGCGCTTGATTACTACATGGTCTATTGGCGGACCGATACGCGCATCGCCTCGATCTTGATGTCTTGTGCCGTCTATCTCGCGGTTCAGCGCTACAGACCTGCGATGCCCGGCTGGGTGCCGATCCTGGCAGGCTGCGCCGGTGTCCTGCTCAGCCTCGACTACTTTCCGGATAGCCTGCGCTACAGCCTTGGCACGCTTTGTTTTGCCCTGGCCGTGGCGACGATCGATCAGACACCGGCCTGGCTGCGGCAGGTCTTGTCGCTGCGCCCGCTGCGCCAGATCGGCCTGTGGTCCTTCTCGCTCTATCTCTGGCAGCAGCCTTTCTACAAGCTCATGCCGCATGCGCCGCGCTCGGCCATGGTGGCGGCTGCGGTTGGTGCGGGCCTGGCCAGCTTTTATCTGATCGAGCAGCCCTTGAGACGCTTCCTCAACAACCGCTGGCGCAAACATGCGGCGGGGCGTGCGCAAGCCGAGGCACGGTTCCGCGCCGGGCAGAGCCAGGAAGCCTAAAGTTGGGAGCGTGTGGGCTCAGGAAGCCTGGCGCTTGGCCGCGGCGATGAACAGGCCGAGCCCGATCATGGTGGTGCCGGAGGCCTGACTGAGACGCCGCTGGGCTTGCGGTCGGCGGCGCAGATAATGGCCGAGCGGCGAGGCCGCCACGCAGGCGACGATATCGGCGCTGCTGTTGAAGGTGACGACGATCAGCCCCAGCAGGATCAGGCGCGGCGCCAGAGCTGCCCCGTCCATAGCGACGAATTGTGGCAGCAGGGCCAGGAAGAAGAGTGCCGTCTTCGGATTGAGTGCCTCGGTGAAAAAGCCGTCGCGGATCGCCGGCCAGGTCGGCTTCGGCAGCTGTGCGGTCAAGGTATCGGGCAGGATCGTAGCCTCATCGCGCTGCGCAGCCAGGATCTGCTTCACGCCGAGGAAGATCAGATAGAAGGCACCGACCCATTTCAGCACCGCGAAAGCGGTGGCTGAAGTCGCCAGGATCACCGACAAGCCGAAGGCCGCTGCGACCACATGGACCAGCCCGCCTAGCGCCGTGCCAAGGGTCGACAGCAATCCATCGCGGGCACCAGCTTGCAGGGTGCGCGCCAGCACATAGAGCATGCCCGGTCCGGGAATCGCCGCCAGCACGAAAGCCGCGATCAGGAAAGCCTGCCAGTGGATGCCGGAAAAGATGTCGTGGATCATATCTACCTCGCTGATCCTGGCAGCATGTCGGTATCGCTGCGGAAGGGCCAGGGCCGGAACGCCGTCTGCCGGGAGTCCAATTACGCGGCCCGGACAAATAAAAAGATGCCCGGCTGGTCTTTCGACCGGCCGGGCAGTCAGGCACCTAACGGAGTACTGGAACTGCCGGACGTGATTACTCGCAGAGCAAGGTCTGGGAGCTGCGTCCGCTTGTTTCCCCTATACGCATACGCGATCAGTGCAACTCGGCGCGCAGCTGTTGCCGCAGATAGTCGATCGGCAGCAGCTGCCCCTCGCGCTGGATGCACCAGAATTGCCAGCCATTGCAGGCTGGCGCCCCCTGAACGGCTGCGCCCACTTGGTGGATCGAGCCGCGGTGGTCGGCAGAAATCAATGTGCCATCGGCGCGGACCTTGGCGGTCCAGCGGCCATTGAGGCTGTGCAGCACTTCGCCCGGCGGCAGCAGGCCGCGTTCGATCAGCCAGCCGAACGGGATGCGCGGTTCTTCGCGCTTCGAGGGCGTATGCAGCAGGCTTTCGTCGGCGATCTGCTGCACGGCAGCGATGCGCTTCTTAGCCAGCGCAATGTATTTCTCATCGCGCTCAAGGCCGATCCAGCGGCGACCGAGACGCTTGGCGACGGCACCGGTGGTGCCGCTGCCGAAGAAGGGATCGAGCACCACGTCGCCGGGCTTGGTCGAGGCCATAATCACGCGGTGCAGCAGGGCTTCCGGCTTCTGGGTCGGATGGCCCTTATTGCCGGCGTCATCCTTGATGCGCTCATTGCCGGTGCAGATCGGCAACAGCCAGTCGCTGCGCATCTGCAGATCGTCATTGAGCGCCTTCATGGACTCGTAATTGAAGACGTGCCGGCTGTCCTTCGACTTCGAGCACCAGATCATCGTCTCATGGGCATTGGTGAAGCGCCGGCCGCGGAAATTCGGCATCGGGTTGGTCTTGCGCCAGACCACGTCATTCAGCATCCAGTAGCCGAGATCCTGCAACTTCGACCCGACCCGGAAGATGTTGTGGTAGGAGCCGATCACCCAGATGGTGCCGTCGTCCTTCAGCAGCCGCCGCGCTGCCTTCAGCCAGGCCTCGGTGAAGCTGTCATAGGTGGCGAAATCGGCGAACTTGTCCCAGTCGTCATCCACCGCATCGACCTTGCTGTTATTCGGTCGATGCAACTCTCCCTCGAGTTGCAGGTTGTAGGGCGGGTCCGCGAAAATCATGTCGACCGAGCCGGCGGGCAGGGCATTCATGGCGGAAATGCAGTCGCCCCGCAGGATGCTATCCAGCGGCAAAGTGGGGGCGGAGGATTTCGGCTGCGTCTTTTTCATGCGCCGATCCTGAGTCAGGCGACTCGGCAAGTCAAGCGCAAAAAGTGATAAGAGTCAGTCTGTTATGCTAAGACTCTGAGAAATAGGTCTAAAAGATTTTCGGTGATGTTCAACGACGCCGTGGGTGGCGATAGCGGCCAGATGGGCCTCGGTCCCGTAGCCCACATTGGTCTCCCACCCATATACTGTGTGCTCCTGCGCGAGCTCCCACATGATCTTGTCGCGCACGACTTTTGCGATAATAGATGCGGCAGCAATCGAGAGGGAGAGTGCATCGCCGCCGACCAGGCATTGGGTTTCACAGGAAAGCTTCGGCGGACGGTTGCCGTCGATGAGGGCGATATGAGGTTCGACGGGCAATTGTTCGACCGCCCGGCGCATGGCGAGGAAGGTCGCCTGCAGGATGTTGATCTCGTCGATTTCGGCGACGCTGGCCTCGCCGATCCCATAGCTGACGGCGTCGCGCAGGGCGTCATGCAGCTCCTGGCGGATCTTGGCGGTCAGTTTCTTGGAATCGTCGATCCGGCGGGCGAGCTTGCGATTGAGCTTTGCGGGATCGATGACGACGGCGCAGGCAACGACCGGGCCGGCCAGGGGCCCGCGTCCCACTTCATCGATGCCGCAAACGATCTTTCCGCCGCTTAGATTGGGCAGCAGACCCAGGGCCAGCTCGTGCGACAGGTTCGGCATCGCCGGGACCCGTCACTGCCAATGATCATAGAAGTCGAAGTAATCCTTGAGCTTGTCATAGGGCAGGCCAAGCGCATCGCAGAGTGCTGCATCATTGACCTTGGTTTTGCCCTGCAGCTCGCGCATGCCCATGAAATAATCATGCGCTGCATCCTGCAGCACATTGGCGGATTTCTCCGCTGCCGCCTTCTGGTCACCAGTCGCCTTGTCGGCTGCATCCATGGCCTTCAGCGACTGCAGATTGATGAGCAGCCAGGACTGCGCCTCCAGGCCGAGGCGATAGGCATCCGCCTGGCCCTTCACCGCCGGCGCCTTGGCATGTTTGCCGATGCAGGTACGAAATGCGTCGAAGGTGGCCTTATTGCCCTGGGGCAGGCAGGCCGTGCCGTCCGTCGCCCCCTTGTTGATGGCGTCGCTCACCGGCTTGCTGAGTGAAGCCGCCATCGCCGCAGGGGACAGGGTGACAAGCGACAGGGCAACAAGGGGCAGGGCAGGCAGGCCCAGCAGGGAAGCGGGAAAAAGCAGGCGGCGCATCGGCTCGGACTCACTGTAACTGAGGATCTGGATGACCCGCAGCCTTGCCCGATTCAGCCGGTCAGCGCAACCTTGCTGACGGCCCGGGGGAGGGCCTTATAGCGCCGGTTAAAGGCAGTCCGGAAGGGATGCCTCTCGCCGCCTGGAATCAGTCGGCCTCGGGGAGGGCAGAGAACAGATCCGGCTGGGTCGCGGTGCCCAGCGGCGGCTGGAAACGCGAGAGATCGAGCCGCCAGTCGCGGCCGCCGACGCCGAGGCGCTTGGCGATTTGTTCGACGCGCTGCTTGATCAATTCGGCATAAGGACCGTCGCCCCGCATGCGCGCACCGAAGGCGCTGGTGTAGATCTGGCCACCATGGCATTCGCGCATCAGGTTGAGCACGTGATTGGCACGGTCCGGGTAATGCGCCTGCAGCCACTCCTCGAACAGGCCTTTGATCTCCAACGGCAGGCGCAGCAGGATCCAGTTGACGCCGCGCGCACCGGCTTTGACGGCGGCGCCGATGATGGCCTCGATCTCGACATCGGTGAGGCCGGGAATGATCGGTGCCACTGAGACGCTGACCGGTATGCCGGCCGCGGTAAGTTCCTTGATCGCGGCGAGCCGGCGATGCGGCGCGCTGGCGCGCGGCTCGAGGGTGCGGGCCAATTCGGCATTGAGCGTCGTCACCGAGATTGCCACATGCACCAAGCGTCGCCGGGCAAGTGTGGTGAGCAGATCGAGATCGCGCAGGATATTGGCGGATTTCGTGGTGATGCCGATCGGGTGCTGAAAATCCAGCATCACCTGCAGGATGCTGCGCATGATGCGGTAGCGCCGCTCGATCGGCTGATAGGGATCGGTATTGGTGCCGAGGGCGATCAGCTGCGGCCGATAGCCGGGGCGGCGCAATTCCTTTTCCAGCAGCTTGGCGGCATCGGGCTTGTAATAGAGCCGGCTCTCGAAATCGAGGCCTGGCGAATGGCCAAGATAGGCATGGGTCGGGCGGGCAAAGCAGTAAATGCAGCCATGCTCACAGCCGCGATATGGATTGATCGACTGGTTGAAGGGAATGTCAGGTGAGTCATTGCGGGTGATGATCGACTTCGTCGTATCGAGGCTGACCGTGGTGCGCAGGGGCGGCAGGTCGCTGTCTTCATCCTGGATCAGCCAGCCGTCATCCTCCAGCGGCCGGTCGCCGGGTTCGAAGCGACCGGGGCGATTGGTGACCGCGCCACGTCCCTTGCGTGCCTGGGCAGGCAAGGTGGTATCGGGCTGCGGGGCCAGATCGCCGAAATCGAAGCAGGTATTGGCGGGGCGTTTGAGGACACTCATGATGCCGAAATCTTGGCATCAAAATGAGAACAAATAAAGAACAAAAATAGCCACCATCGGTGAGCCGTAGGCCACATGACGGCAGCCTGTACGTACTGATTGCACAGCGCCTAGCCGACACG
>Ga0209148_1000820_pt1 | contig 22417 bp, 22 predicted proteins | sample AraplaCol_mMF_r2_2_FD_184288 | JGI IMG/M metagenome (GOLD analysis project Ga0209148, IMG submission 184288) | Arabidopsis root microbial communities from North Carolina, USA - plate scrape CL_Col_mMF_r2 (SPAdes) (version 2) | ecosystem: Host-associated > Plants > Roots > Endosphere | place... | reverse complement strand
AGGGACGAATCTCGGTCGGATGCGCATCTGCCCTCGCTTTCAGAGATTGTAATTGGTTGTTGAGACGATTGCGCTCCGCAGCTTCGACCGCGGCACTTTCATCGGCGATCCGTTGCGCGGCGGTAAGATCCGCAGCCTGACGTTTCAGCTGCATTGCCTGATCATCGATGATCTTCTGCATCTGCGCCGCAGCGGTCGTCCAACGCTGGACATCGGCCTCTGCCATCTCGTCCTGGTGCCGCATTGCTGCCAGTGCAGCCCGGCCCCCCTCCAGCTGTGCCGATCGCACGGCAACGGCGGCGCCGAGCCCCAGTGTCACCAGCACGAGCAATCCCCAGGGAAGTAGTTTTCGAAAAGTACTGCCGCCGATATCGGCGGCAAGCGGGGCCAGAAAAGCCAAGCGATTCTCCTTGCTGAATCAGGATTTCAGCCTGTGTTTGTCCGGACAATGCAAATCGAGGCGGATAGGCGCACCATCTATAAGCGAGAGGGATCGCCTGAAACGACTGGGGTCGCATGCCAGTCTCGTCCGCTCCACGGTCTCCGCTCTCGGTATGGTGCGGTGGCGTTACCGCATAAGCCGGTACCATTCGGCAATGCGGTCGACGTAATCAATCGTCTGGCGGGCGTTCTGCGCTCCGGTAACCTCCGCCAGGCAGGATTTGATCTGGTTCCAGAGGGGAGCGCCTTGGCATCGACGCTGCGCCGCCAGGATATTGCCGGCGCCGGCATTGTAGCTGGCCTGAGCCAGGCGGTGTCGCTCTGCAGGCGGGCGGTGCACGATCCAGATCTCTGCCAGCCGCGCCATGTAATATGCCCCGCCCTCGATGGCATATTTCGCGACATGGGGCGAAATCCCGGACCACCCAAGCTGGCGCGAAACGTCTACCCAGGTTGCCGGCATGAACTGGGCCAGGCCTTCAGCGCCCGCAGGCGATGTCGCGGCCGGATCGAGCATCGACTCCTGCCTCTTTGGTCATCGTTACATAGAGATCTGGACAGAGCCGGTTGATCTGTTCCAGTACCCAGAGCCCGATCTGGCGCTTGCCTTCATTCAGGAAGGTGTAGCTGTTGCCGGTCATGATCGGCTGGAACACCTGCGCTTCGCCCAGCAGCCGCCAGATGAAGGCACGGAACATTGGCTGCTGCATCAGCGCCTTGAACTCCTCCGCCTCCTGGCGCGACTGCCGCCGCAGTCTCTCCCGGCGGTCGTCGATTTGTGTAGAGTCACCGAGATCGATGCTGTCGCTCATTCGCTTTCCCTGTTTGACATCACTGCCGCCGCCCCCTCACCCCGCCCCTCTCCCGCGAGGGGAGAGGGAGCGCTGCTGCTAGCTACCAACACGATTCTGTTAAACCGGGCATGTGGCTTTCGATCCACAAGACCTCTCCGTTCACTGTTCCCGATGCCTGCATCCTCCCTCTCCCCTCGCGGGAGAGGGCCGGGGTGAGGGGGGAAGCGAAGGCTGCTCAACGACAAGCGCTCAAACGTCACTGCCCACCTGTCGGCATGCCACCACCAGCACCCAGCCTGCCCACCACTTGGTCAAGCGCCGAGCCGCCATCTGCGAGCTTCGTCTCCGACAATGTCTTCGCGCCCTGCACCGCCTGCTGGGTTGCTGCCATCATCTGCTGTTGCTGCATCGCCTGGGCCCTCGCGGCGCGGGCCTTGTTCACCTGGTCGCTGGTGAGCACAATGCGGGGCGAAATTCCCAGCGCATCGCCGTACTCATCGACCGCCGCATCGAAATCGAGCTTGTCGAGCACTTCCGGCTTGGCACCGGCAAGATTACCGACGAAACCGGCCATGCGTTCGATACTGCCGGTCTCCGCCGCCTTTTGCGCCTGGGCAAGGGTCGAGATGTAATCGATATCGAGCTCCTGGCCGCGCAGTTCCGGCGGTGGCGGCGGCAGCAGACCGTTCGACAGCATGATGTTGAAGATACGGTCGATCGCAGGATCGAGCAGCTCGTCATGGAGCCGCTCCAGCACCGGCCCCAGCATCAGCAGCTTTTCCTGCTTGCGCTCGATGATCTCGGTCGCCGATCGCACATCATCCAGCTGCGAGATCATCAGGAAAAGATCGGCGAAGAAGGCCTGGTTGATCTGGTTGCGGATGTCTTCGATATCGGCGCGCAACTCGCCGAGCTCGATATTGACCTGGTAAGCGGGCGCGAAGCCCGCCCCTGCCCCGCTATTGGGCGTATAGGTGATGCCGCCCGGCAGGACCGACATCTCCGTATTCTTCATCTGCACATTGGCGATCATCGGCGGATTGACCTGCTTGGCGATGCCCTGTGCCTTCTGCTTCTGTTCGAATTGCAGCTGCCGCACGAAGGGCAAGGCGTCCATGCCAGGCGAACGGCCATAGGTCTCGGCGCCGGTCAGGTGCCAGCGCGCCGCCTGGAACGGCCGCTCCTTGAAGCCGCTGACGCTGAGCGGCCGGTCGCCGCCGATCTCCCAATAGACCGAGCGATACGGCATGTTGCCGTTATCGATATAGCCGAAGACACGGCTGTCATTGGGCTCGATCGCATGGCAGATGCGATGCTCGTCATCGAGTTGCCCGTCGCGGTAGCGCTGCTGCACGGTATCGGAGCAATTCTCCAACCCAAAGCGCACCACCATACCGGTGGTGGTCAAGGTGAAGTCGCGGTAGAGCGTGTCGACCGTCTGCCGGTGATCATGCGCCAGCAGGTAGTCGCCCACGGTCAGCGGATAGCAGCGGATGACATCCTGATCATCTTCCAGGACGAGATTAACCGCCGTGCCGAACACTGCCAGCTCTTCATAGAGTGTGGCAAAGGCGTTATAGAAGTTCGACTTCGCCATCACCCGAAGCATGCGCTTGCGCACTTCATCGAGCCATAGCTTGACCGGTGCATAATCGGCAAGCTTGGGATCCGGCAGGCTGAGGCGAAACCAGGGCCGTGCCGGCGAGGTGACGCCGGACATCAGGCCCGAGGCGCAGATGCGTGCGGCGATGGTGCCGGTGCTGTCGATGATGCGCTGGTTGCGTTTGCCGCCGCGATTGCTGTCGACCTGGCCGTTCAGCAAGGCGCGGCCGCGGCGCGGCAGGATGACATCGGTCAATTCCTGCCAGTGATTGAGATAGCTGCGGCGCTCGTCTTCCAGGCTGGCTTTGCGGCGGTTCAACTGCTGCAGCAGATCTTCCTGCCGGGCTGTTGCCGCGGTTGCAGGACGCATGGAGCCTTGAGGATGCTTCGTCACCGGGCCGTTCTTCCTGCTGTTGGGCGCTGATCGAAAGTCGGCAACGGGCCTCCCGCCTTTGCCGGTATCTTTTGACGTGAAGGCAAACGGCTCCCTCATCCGCCACGCTCGGGAGCAGCGCGGCCGATCGGAGGAGGCACCATCGCGATCCGTCCTACCCCGGCGAGCGCCGGCAGGGGATGGCAGAGACGGATCCGGATGAGGGAGCCACGGGGCGCCAGAAGCAGGCGCCCGCGAAATCACGGGTAACGGATTTGCGGTGGCACGATCACTGCCCGAGCAATGTCTTGCCGATCGGTGCGGTCGTACCAACGCCCTGGCCATTGGTCAGGATGGTGCTGGCGGCGCCGGCCGCGGCCAATGCGCGAGAGCGGGAATCGTTGCGCGCCTTCACCACGGCCTGGTCCTGCTCTTCCGGGACCGGCGGCGGGGGTGGCGGCGGTGCGGGCGGTTTCGGCGCGGAAGCACCCATGCACATGCAGCATCCTTTCCACGTTGCGCTGCCGCCAAACCGGCGGAGCAATTCGTTGTTGATATCTCAATAGTACGAGATAGATGTTTTAATATCAACAAAAATCGCATGCATTGTGAAATGAGCAAAGGAGCCGCGCCGGGATGTCGACGGATCGGCTCTGCTCCCCGCTGACGCAGCGCGCCGGCCAATGCATCTGCCGACGAGGATTCTTTGGTCGAGACGGCTGTTCCTCGGTTGGTGCGGCACTACTTCGTCCCCACTTGATTGCTGCAGTGCCCTGAACAGGCGATGATCAACATCGCCTCCCGGACTTTTGAACATTCTGTCAGCTTACCGTCACCCATCGATGACACGAATCTGTCACCGCTTTGTCGCTTTGCTTGGTTAAGCAGATGTCTTGGCTGAATGAAGATGCTTTCAGCCGAGGTGACGCTTGCGATGGCGCCCATGAGACGCCACGGAAGCCGAGGGCGTCGAATGGAAACGCAAGCGATTGGGCGGCCGAGGATTGATATATGGGGATGTCATGCACCGTGATTTTATGCGCCGCGCTCTCAGCCTGACCGGGTCCACGCTGTTACGCGGCTTTGTAACGCTCATGATCGCTGCAATCGTCATATCGTTCCTGTCGCTACCCAGCCCGCCAGGCTTGGCTGCCACCAAGCTGCCCGAGATCGATGCGGCACTTGCCGCCCAGGTCTCCGACCAGATGCGCAAGGATTTGAACGCAGACGTGGAGTTGATGCAGATCACCGCAACCACGACCGGGGATGGTAGCGCGGATGGAAGCCGGAGCCGGACACCAATCTCCTTCCTCTTTCGCGCCAATGGCAGGGGCTACCAGATGACCGTGAGCAATTATGGCACCTTTGTCGGCGCGCCGGCGATTTTGCCACGATCGGCCAATGTCGCCTTGCCCATTCAATTCATCAGCCTGAAGGACGCGCTGGCCCTTGCCCGCGCCAAAGGCTTCAGCCAAACTGCAAGCCTGCATCCGGTCATGCAATCACAGACCAGCCCGGACGGTTTGCAGCGGATCGGTTGGCTTTTCGCAGCGCCAGGCGATCCCACCAGCAAACAGATTTTCGTCAGTGCGGAAGGTCACCAGGTCGGTAGCGTACAACAGCTCTTTGGCAGCCTCCGGCAATAACTGAAGCCCGGGCCGCTTCGCTGCAGGAAGAGCGCCTGATGCCGGCCGCGTCTGTTAGGCAATGCACAACCGATGATGCAGTGAAACGGAACGCATCATGTTGCCAGATGATCTGCCGGATAATGTCATTCCGTTCCGCCCGCGCAAAAAGCGTGATCGGCCGAAAGCCGAGGAGCGCGTCGATGCGCCTGCGCATATCGATCATCCCGCCCATATCGATCACATCGTCAACGGTATCACTGGCCGGGTACAGCCCGGGAAACGTGAACTGAGCGCGGTCCGGGGCAGCCCGCTGTTTACCGCCCCGTCAGCGCTCAATTCCGTCCGCGCAATCGGTTCGGCGCCCATGCCGTCGGCCCGCGCCCATGCGGTCACCACCTCTGCTGCGGACCATCCGTCGAACCAGCCTCCTTCCATCGGCGGAACTGGCGGCCGGCAGAGTGACAGGCCGGGCGGCATGGCACAACAAGGATCGGCGGCACCGCCGGCTGCAGATCGCCGATCAACAGCAGACCCAGCCGCCCCAGCGGGGCACGCGCATATCGCCGGTGTCACCGTCTCCAACGGCCAGGCCTTGACGAGCGAGACCATCTCGCCGGAGCAGCCGTCCCACATTACCGGCAAGACCTTCTCCTGGCGACGGACCGCGCTGCTCCTGGCCGGCAGCTTCGGGCTCGGTGTTCTCATCGCCTGGGGTGCGATTGCCATTGGCGCCCACATCATCGGTGTCTGGCCGCATGGTTTCGCTTTCTATGTGATGCTGATCGGCGGCGGCATGACCATGCTGCTCACCGCCGCCCTGATGATGGCCTTGTTCTACAGCGATACCAGTGGCCATGACGATGTGGTGCAGCAGTTCCGGCCGTCACCGCGCCCGATGCAGGATTTGTCATCCGAACCAGAGCGCAAACGCCCCGGCGGCCCGCAGCAATAGGATCTTCCCTGAAGCGATAGCCCGCACCGCGGCAAAGCGGCCGGAACGACAAGCACCGCTTGGCCGCGATCAACCCGCCCCCTGTCAACCCGTCAGCGAGTTCTCCAGCATATCGACGGAAATGCGCGCACCGAGCAGCATATCGACATGCTCGCCATCTTCCGCCAGCGGCAAGGTGAGATGGCCATATTGGATGAAGCTGCGCTCAGGGTTATTGAGGCTGGCGATGCCGAAATCCGGCAGCCTGGTTTCGATCACGGTCACCAGCCGCTGGTGGAGCTCGGCATAACGCGGGCCATAGGCCGTTTCGTCGAGGAACCGGCCGGAAATCTCCTTGCCCAGCAGTTCCACGAAATGCGTACCGACAAGCCTGACGCGAAAGCGATAGCCGCCCGCGGGCGGGATCACGATGTCATAGAGCAGAAGATAAGGCAGCAGAGCGTGCAGTTCCTCCGGCCGGATATGCTGTCGCCCCGGCAGACGGTCACCGACGCGCTTGCTGGTCCAGTAATCCACCAGTTGCCGGAACCGGTGGTCCAGTTGCGTCGCATGAAAGACGCGGTCGGGCCCATCGAAGCGCCTGGCCAGTTCGGTACCCAGCGTATCCGCCGACGACATAGCCTTCCTCCCCCTCAAGGAGACTGACTGGGTCCAGGCATCCCGGCGCTCTTTACCGGCAAAAGACACTGTGATCACGTCGCAATCACGCGCCTTGCCGGGATATCCCCCTGAGCACACCTGCACTGCCAACACTGTGGAGCAGTTGCCCGCGCCACACAATATCGGAATTCGCCGCCACAATATTGCGCCACGTGCAATAATTTGAAACTCGGGAGCCGAATTGCGGCCAGCGTTGTTTCATCTTTCCGCAGGCAGGCGATCTAGGTCAAAGCGGGGAAGCCCGGCCGCGCCCAAGATGAGTGTCAGCACAGCACCCAAAAGGGACGGCAAAACCACAGAGTTCAGCATAACTTCGGCCTGGAACGTTGGATAACTGGAAAGTTGGATAAGCCGCATGACGACTCCTCGTATGACCGGTGATCACCGGATTGCAGCGGACAAGCCACGGGCTCCCACGCCCGCACAAGCGTTACCCGGCCGCACGGGCCAGCACGATGACGATCAATCAGGCGAAGAACAGCAGGCCGAAATCCTCGCCGCCCTGGCGGATGGCCGCCTGTTTGCTAGCTCGTCCCCGGTGCCAATCCCCGCGCCGCAGCATATCGAGACGCATTGCTCCCATATCTTCCTGACCGGCGAACGCGCTTTCAAGATGAAGCGGGCAATCGCCTTTTCTTATCTCGACTATCGGACGCTGGAGGCACGCGAACGTTGCATCAAGGCCGAGTTGGAGCTCAACCGCCGCACCGCACCGCAGCTTTATCTGCGCTGTCACAAAATCATCCGTGCGACCGAAGATCGGCTGGCTTTCGCGCCGCCATCGGATCCGCGGCCGGCGCTCGACTGGCTGGTGGAAATGCGGCGCTTCGCCGATGACGCCCTGCTCGCCGATCGCGCCGATCGGGGAGTGCTGACATCGACACAGATACGCGATCTCGCCGATGCCATCCACGATTTCCATGTCACGGCAGCGCGGCGCCCGGATCATGGTGGCGCCGCGGAAATGGCCCGCGTGCTCGACGAATGCCTCGACAATATGCGGCTGCGAGTGCCGCCACTTGCAGCAGCGGAGATCGAACAGCTGGCCGAAGCCATGGACCGGCAAATCAGCGCCCTCCTCGGCCTGATCGACCGGCGCCGGCAACAGGGATATGTGCGCCAGTGCCATGGCGATCTCCATCTCGGCAATATCTGTCTGGTGGATGGCAAGCCGGTGCTGTTCGACTGCATTGATTTCAGTGACATGCTGGCCTGCACCGATATCGCCTATGACCTCGCCTTCCTGCTGATGGATCTCTGTCACCGCAAGCGCATCGATTTCGCCAATCTGGTGCTCAATCGCTGGCTCGATCGCAGCGGCGATACCCGGGCCTTGGCCCTCCTCCCCTTCTTTCAGGCTTTGCGCGCGGCGATCCGTGCCCATATCGTCGCCACCACCCATCGCGACGACATGGCCCGCGCCTATCTCGCCAGCGCCTTTGCTCATCTCGAACCGGCGAAACCCAAGCTGATTGCCCTCGGCGGCTTCAGCGGCAGCGGCAAATCGACCCTGGCCATCGACCTGGCGCCCGATCTCCTGCCGCTACCCGGTGCGCGCATCATCCGCAGCGATACCTTGCGCAAGCGCCTCGCCGGCGTCGCACCGGAAACGCGCCTGCCTGCCGACAGCTATACCCAGCAGGCCTCGGATGAAATCTATGCGGCGATGCAGGCGGAGGCGCGCGTCGCAATTGCCGCCGGCTACAGCGTGATCCTCGACGCCGCCTTCCTGCGCGTCAATGAACGCGATGCCGCCGTGGCACTGGCAGCAGAGCTGAACGTGCCCTTCCACGGCATCTGGCTGGATGTTCCCGAACGGGTCTTGCGCCAACACCTGGCTGCGCGCAAAGGCGACGCCTCCGATGCCAATGAGGAGGTCTTGGCTATCCAGATGTCCCGTGATCCCGGCCCTGTCACCTGGCAACGTCTCGCCGTCGCGGGCGACAAGGAGCGCGATCTCGGCCTGCTGCGCCTTGCCGTAGCACTCGCCTGACAAAAGGCTGACGCCCGGCGCTCTCCGGCCCGTGCGCTGCCTGGGTGTGACGCCGTCGAATTATATTGTTTAGTAAACAAAACTAAACAACCGTGATTTAGCGAAAGATGATTGACGCTTGCCGAAAAGGACCCGCATTATCCGGGAATAAGGGCCCGATACAACGGGTCACATTCAGGAATGTGTGTTTATTAAACATCTCCCCAAAGAGCCCCGGGCGGGATTTCTTTGGAGACAAGAGCAAACACATCGCGTTCAACCAAGGGGAGGCATGCATGCCCAATCGTCGTTATCTATTGAAACTCCTGTCGGGCGTGGCGCTCGCCGGCATGGCCGCCGGTGCGAGCCTGCTGGCCCCGGCCACCAGGGCCGACAGCGCCAAGCCGGTCGTGGCGCTGCTGCCCGGCGTGGTCGATCCCTTCTATTTCACCATGCATCGCGGCGCCCAGAAGGCGGCCGATGAAGAGGGCATCGACCTCATGTTCCAGATCCCGAAGGCCTGGAACACCGCCGACCAGGTGCCGATCCTGAAAGCCATCATCGCCAAGAAGCCGGCCGTGCTGCTGGTCTCGCCGGTCGACAAGACCCAGCTGATCGAGCCGCTGAAGGAAGCCGCCGATGCCGGTATCAAGGTGATCACCGTCGATACCTATATTGGCGACGGCAAGTATCAGACCGGCAAGGGCAATGCCGACTTCCCGCTCTCTTATGTCGCCTCCGACAATGTCGAGGGCGGGCGCATTGCCGCCGATTCCCTCGCCAAGGCGATTGGCGACAAGGGCACCGTCTATGTCGAGAACAACAAGCCCGGCATCTCCTCGACCGACGGCCGCATGGAAGGCTTCATCGAGGAGATGAAGAAGCACCCGAACATCAAGGTGCTGAAGACCCAGTACAATGAGGACGATGCCAACAAGGCGACCTCCCATGTCGCCGCCGTGCTGGCGCGCAACCCCGAGCTCTCCGGCATCTTCGGCGCCAATACCTTCTCCGGCATGGGTGCTTCTGAAGGCGTCAAGAAAGCCGGCAAGACCGGTCAGATCAAGGTCGTGGTGTTCGACGCCGTGCCCGGTATCGACAATTCGATCAAGAGCGGCCTCGTCGACATCGCCATCGCGCAGAAGCCGGCGGATATGGGCTATATCGGCGTCAAGTTTGCCTCTGACCTGATCAAGGGCAACAAGGTCCCGGCCTGGAAGGGCACGGATTTCGTCGTCATGGACAAGTCGAACATCGATGACCCCGAGGTGAGGAAGTATATCTACTCGAACTAAGTCAGTTCGACGGGATGAGGGGTGGCTGCAGTGCTGACTTTCCACACCAGCGCAGTTGCCGCCGCCCCTCACCCCAATCTTCTCCCCGCCAGCGGGGCGAGGGAGCTTTACCGGGCACTTGCAACAGCGTTCCCTCTCCCTCCCGTCGGCGCATGCCGACATTCGTCGGGGTGGTGAGGGACAGGGTGAGGGGAACCGCCGAAATATGTGCCTCACTACCCCTTGTCATCCTCGGGCTTGACCCGAAGATCCACAGGAGACGCAAGCGCCGGCGCCGCGATGGATGCCCGGATCAAGTCCGGGCATGACAAACGAGAGAAGCGCATTGCTGCTGTAGGGCATCAAAACTCAGCCTAACAGCCAAGAACAACAAACCACCCGACATTTAACCGGAGACCAGCCTAGATGGCCGATGCCACGATTGACGACCGTTTGAGTCGCATCACCCTTCTGACACGGATCTGGCCCTGGCTGTTTCTGATCGTGTTGCTGGTCTTCTTCGAGGGCTGGGCGCAGATCGAGGTCGGCCGCAGCTTCCTCTTCAGCGCCTATAACGTCCAGGCGATCCTGCTCGCCGCCAGCGCGCCGCTGCTGCTGGCGCTCGGCCAGACCTTCGTCATCATCACCGCCGGCATCGATCTCTCGGTCGGCTTCGTCATGGGCCTTGCCGCCGTCACCGTGGCACAGGTGGCGCTGATGGCCGGCAACACTCCCCTCGCCCTTGCGCTCGCCTGTATCGTCACCGTCATCGTCTGCCTGTTCTCCGGCTGGGTCAGCGGCACATTGGTGGCGCGGCTCAACGTACCGGCCTTCATCGGCACGCTCGGCATGTATGGCATTTCGCGCGGTGCAGGCTTCCTCACCGCGGGCAGCGGCATGACCGTCTCGGTCGACAATCCGATTTTGGCCTGGCTCGGCTCCGACTGGACGCCAATCATCGTCACCGCAATCCTGCTCCTGATCCTGCATTTCGTCCTGTCGCAGACGCGCTTCGGCCAGCATACCTATGCGATCGGCGGCTCGCTGCAATCGGCGGCGCGGGCCGGCATCAATGTGAAGCGCCACCTCACCTCGGTCTACATGCTCTCCGGCTTCTGCGCGGCGGTGGGCGGCATCATCTACACGGCGCGCTATTCGGCGGGTGCCGCCAATGCCGGCGAATCCATGCTGCTCGATTCCATCGCCGCCGTGGTCATCGGCGGGGCCAGCCTGTTCGGTGGGACCGGCACGGTGATCGGCACGCTGATCGGCTCGCTCATCATCGCCGTCATCCAGTTCGGTCTGATCTTCATCGATATCGATGCCTTCTGGCAGTTCATCGCCGTCGGCGCCGTCATCATCCTTTCGGTCCTGATCGACCAGTACAAAGACCGTCTTGCGAGGTCCGCATGAGCGCCCAACCTTCCGCCAAGCAGCCTTCCGTGAAGCTGACTTCCACCGACCAATCTTCCGTGGACCAGCCCACCGTCGAGGCGCCGGTTTCCGATAAACCGCTGCTCGAGGTCGAGAACATCTCCATCCATTTCGGCGGCGTGCAGGCGCTGAAGAACGTCTCGCTGTCGCTCTATCCCGGCGAGGTCCTGGCGCTGGCCGGTGACAATGGCGCCGGCAAATCGACGCTGATCAAGATCATCTCCGGCGTCTACAAGCCGAGCGGCGGCAGCCTGCGCTTCAATGGCGCAGAGATTGAACTGCGCGAACCGCAGGATGCCCGCGCCCAGGGTGTCGAGACCATCTACCAGGACCTGTCGCTGGCCGATAACCTCGATGTCGGCAGCAACATCTTTCTCGGCCGCGAGCCGATGCGCCGTGTCTGCGGCCTGCCGGTTGTCGACCGGCCGCAGATGAAGAAGGTGGCGCGCGAGGTTCTCGCCAAGCTCGACATCGTGGTGCCGGAGCGCAAGCTCGGCGGCCCGGTGCGCGTGCTCTCCGGCGGACAACGCCAAGCCATCGCCATCGGCCGTGCGCTCTACTGGAATGCCCGCATCCTGATCATGGACGAACCAACCGCAGCGCTTGGCGTGCCCGAGCAGCGCAAGGTGATGGAAGTAATCAAGGGACTGCGGGCGCAGGGTGTCGCCGTCATCCTCATTTCCCACAATCTGCATGACATCTTCTCGGTCGCCGACCGTATCATTGTCCTGCGCCGCGGCGAGATGGTCGGCATGCGCAAGGCCAGTGAGACCGATGGCGACGAGATCGTCCATCTGATGGTCGGCGACGAATACGCCGACACCCGCGCCGGCGCGTGAGGCGGCGGTTGAAAAACAGGCAATCTATCCATGACGACCATGACTGAGACAACAACCTGGCATCTGCACTGGCCGCATGGCGCGGCTGAAGTGCAATCGCTTGGCGGCATGCTGGGCCCTGTATCCTTCAAGCTGTCCAGCGGCCGCGACTTCCAGCCATTGCAGGTCGCCCCCTGGGCCACGGAACCGCAAGCGGCCGATTTGCCCGGCATCCTGCAGCGCCTGCGCGGCGAATGGCCCTGCGTACCCTTTGGCCGCGACGACCGTCCGGAGGATCTGCCGGCCGAATGGACGGCCGCGACACCGACCGGCGACGGGCCGATCTGGGGGCATGGCTATGGGGCGCATCACCATTGGCGGCTGATCGCGCAAGGCGAAGACTTCATCCGCGTCGCTATCGACTATCCCGAACCCGAGCCGATCACCCGGCTGGAGCGGGAGATCCGCGTCAATGCGCACCAGCCGGCGCTCGACATCACGCTCACCATCATTGCCCGCCGCGATGTGACCCTGCCCGTCGCTTTGCATCCGACCTTCCGCCTGCCGCAGCGCCCCGGCAGCGTCTCGCTGGAAGCGATCAACTTCGACCAGCCGATCGTCTATCCCGTTCCCGCCGAACCCGGCGTCTCTCAACTGACGCCCGGTGCGATGCCGGATGATCTCGAAGCAATGCCGGGCGAGAGTGGCGATGTCGATCTCACCCGCTTGCCCCTGGATCTCGCCACCGAGGAGCTGCTGCAGCTCAAGAACTGCCGCGGTCCCATTGTCCTGCACTACCGGGCGGAAGATGCCCATGTCAGCCTCGACTGGGACCGCGACCTGCTGCCCGATGTCATGCTCTGGCTGAGCAATGGCGGCCGTACCGCCGAGCCCTGGCGCGGCCGCCATTACGCCCTTGGCATCGAACCCGTGAACGGCCCCTTCGATCTCGGCCAGGTGGCGGTGCCGCCGGAATCCCACCCCCTGGCCGAACGCCGCGGCATCACGCTCTCGCCTGACCAGCCCTGCGTCATCCGCGCCCGACTGGCGGCCTGGTAGGGGAAGCGATGGCACCGAAGCGCGACATACAGGCGGCGGGAGTGGGCCAGGCGGGCGCCGGCGGCAACCAGCCCGGTCTCGGCCCAGGCTCTGGTGTCGGCAGCGAGGCCGGCGCCAATGTCACCATCCGCGATATCGCCCGCAGCGCCGGCGTTTCGGTCGGCACCGTGTCACGCGCCTTGAAGAACCAGCCCGGCCTCACCGAGGAGACGCGCCGCGAAATCCAGGCCGCTGCCGACCGGCTGGGCTATGACCGCAGCAAGCTGCAGCGCAGCCGCATCCGCCGCGTCGCCTTCCTGCTCCACCGCCAGCACAACACGCTGGCGAGCTCGCCCTTCTTCTCGCCGATCTTGCACGGCGTCGAAGAAGCTTGCCGGCGCGAGGGCATCGCCCTCTCCTTCCTGTCGCTCGGCCCGGCCGATCCCATCTCCGACCAGTTGCGCCTGCATCATCCCGATGCCTTGCTCTGTGCCGGCTTCTTCGAAGCGGAATTGCTGACCCTGCTGCGCCAGAGCGGCAAGCCGATCACCCTGATCGATGCCAAGGCACGCGGTTTCACCTCGGTCAATCCCGATCACCGCGGCGGCGCCTATCAGGCGACCTGCCATCTGATCGAGCGCGGTTGCCGCCGCATCGCCTATCTCGGCGGCTGGCCGGCGCATTACAGCATCCGCGAACGCGCCCAGGGCTATCGCCAGGCCCTGTTCGATCACGGCATGCTCGCCGATCCGCGCCTGGAAACCTTCTTCCAGCCGGGCACCGACCTTGAAGAGGGTGCACAGGAGGCGATGCGCTATTTCCTCGATCTGCCTGAGCCGCCCGACGCCGTCTTCGCCTTCAATGACAGCACCGCCCTGATCGCCATGCATGCGGCGCAGGAACGCGGCCTGCAGGTCCCCCGCGACATCACCTTTGTCGGCTTCGACGATATCACCGCCGCAGCTCTCGCCCGTCCGCCCCTCACCACCTTGCGCATCGACAAGGAAAAGCTCGGTGCCGAAGGCCTGCGTTTGCTGCTGCAGACCGATCCGGCGGAGATCACCGATCACATCCTGCCGGTGGAGCTGCTTGCCCGCGAAAGCACCGCCGTCACGCGCCCGCCAGCGCAGACGAATGACAAGAGCGCAGGCAGCGGCAAGCGCAGCAAGACGGCGTCCGCCCGGCCGAGCCAGACCCGACGATCTTGAGCCGGGAGACGCCAGGCAGATGCGCCACAGCTGTATGCATCGCCGACCGTCCTGTTCAAAGCACGGGAATAGCCCAAGGTATGGGGATTGCTTGGAACGCGGAGATTGCGGCATAACGGGTCTCGCGTATCCGCGACGATTCTCCGGATCCGCGCCTCTCAGAAAGTGATCCATGCCGCTCGACAGTTTTCTTGCCTGGATGCGCGACGATGCCCTGCCTGTCTGGCTGCACCAGGGCTTCGACGGCGCGCGCGATCTGTTTTACGAGAAGCTGCATCTCGACGGTCGGCCCGATGCGGCGGCGGTGATCCGCACGCGAACAGAAGTTCGGCAGATCTATACTTACAGCCATGCGGCCTTGCTCGGTTTCACGCCGGTCGATCAAAGCCTGACCGTCGCCCGGCGCACGGCAGAGCGGCTGCGCCAACTAGCCTGGGCGCCTGACGGCAAACCGGGCTGGGTGCACCGGCTGAATGCCGATGGCAGCGTCAACGACAATCGGCGCGACCTCTACGATCATGCTTTCATGCTGCTCGGCTTCACCTGGCTCGCCAAGGCGACCGGCGAGACACGCTATGCCGGCTGGGTCGAGGAGACGCTCGATTATATCGATCGCCATCTCGCTGCCTTTGGCGAAGGCTGGGTCGAAAGCGACCGCAAAGAGCTGCCGCGGCGCCAGAACCCGCATATGCATCTGCTGGAAGCGAGCCTCGCCCTCTATGAAACGACCGGTGATACCCGCCATCTCACCCGCGCCGATGCCGTGGTAGCGCTCTTCCACCGGCATTTTTTCGATGCCGAGGCGGGGGTGCTGCGCGAATTCTTCGGCCCGGCCTGGGAGATTGACGCGCGCTATGAGCCGCATCGTCTCGAAGCCGGGCATCACATGGAATGGGTCTGGCTGTTGCGCCGCCATGCCCAGTACCGCGACTATGACGCGGATGAGATCTGCCAGCGGCTGTTCGATACCGCACGCAGGATCGGCCTCGATGCCGCCAGCGGCTTCCTGGCCGATGAAAGCGATGAAAGCGGCCGGCCCCTGGTGGCGAAGCGCCGCCTCTGGTCACAGACCGAATATCTGCGCACCCTGATCGAGCAGGCGAGCACGCTCTGCGACCCGGGCCTGATGGCTGAAGCGCATGACCTTGCCGACCGGCTGATGGCGACCTATCTCGCCGAAACGCCGCGCGGCACCTGGCGCGACCGCTTCGATCTATCGGGGCAATTGAGCACCGATCATATACCCGGCAGCACGCTCTATCACCTCTTCACCGCTGCGGTCGCCGCGCATCAGTTCCTGCAGCGGCTCTGATCCGGCAAAGCCCGTCACTCGTCTTCGAAACCGCCTTTGGCCGCATCCTGATGGCAGGCGCCGCAATTGGATTTGCTCTGGACCTTGGGATGGGTGAAGACCTCCGCCGGGATTTCGCTGTGGCGCCGGATCCAATAGGGCGTGTCGCTGATGCGAAGCGGCGTCACCGAATCCGCCAGTCCGCGCAGAAACCTGTTGTCTTGTCCCGGCCTGTCGGCCGCATGTTGCGTCAGATAATCGAGGATGACCTTGCTGGTGTTAGGATCCAGGCTGGCATTCTCGCCGAAATGATTGTTCAGTCCCGCCATCAAAGCTTGCCACGAACGCTCCGGCAGGAATTGCGGCAAATAGGCCATATGACAGCTGCCGCATTCCTTCTCCGTCATCGCCTGACCATTGGTGGACGCCGACCAGGCACCGCTGGCATCACCGACAAAGGCTGTGACGACAGCGGCGAAAATGGCGGCAATAATCGAGGGCCGTGACATGATCCTGCTCCATAGTTAGCGCATCAAGCGATCCGGCTGAAATTGGCCGGAGGTCAGTTATTCGTGTCGCCGCTCTGATCGGCGCCTTCATGGCAGGCGCCGCAATTGGCCTTCGTCATGATCTTCGGGCTGGTAAAGACGGATTCCGGAATCTGCCCGTGAATGTGCCGCCAGGCCGGTGTATCGGTGATGCGTAGCGGCGTCGTATCGGCCGGTAATCCGCGCATGAACAGATGGTTCTCCCCGGGGGCATCGGCCGCATGCGCCACCAGATAGCCGAGGATCTTCTTGCTGGTCGCGGCATCCAGGCTGGCATTCTCGTTGAAATGATGCGTCAGGTCCTTGATCAGCGCCTGCCAAGACCGTGTCGGCAGGACCTGCGGCGGATACGGCATATGGCAGGCGCCGCATTCCCGGATCGTGGCTTCCTCTGGCGTCGCGGCATCACCTCCGGCGCAAGCAACCTTCACCGGCATAAGCGCCACGGCCAACACAGCGGCGATTAACTGGCAGCGAAATCTCATTGCCGGACGTGCCACGGGCTCGCCCCGCGTCCTCACTGGCCGGCCATGAAGGTGATGAAGTCGCCCTTCTCGCGCGCGGTGCAGCTGCGGCCGATCACCGTATCGCAATTGCGACCGAACCATTTTTCCGTCTTGCTGATATCGCTGAAACGATCGGGTGTGCGCGACAGCGCCATCGGGTTGATATCCTTGCCGGCGCGGGTACGTCCCATCTGCCGCGGATCAGTGGTGTGGCAGGTCGAGCAGGATGGTGTATCACCATGCCCGCTATTCCATTGCGCCAGGAAGAAAGCCTTGCCGCGCTCGGCCGAGAAACCGGTGAACTTTGCGTCCTCCGCCTTGGCCTGCCGGGCATATTGGTCGAGCACCGCCTGCTGGGCGGCGCCGATCGCCGCCAAAGCGATACCAGCGGAGGCGAACAGCGCCACACAGCCAAATGCCAGCCGGCGAAGGGCATTGCGACGGAACATATATCGGTCAGTCTCACTCATGGTTCGGCCTCTTCAGGGATCTCGATGGCTTGCGGGTCGAAGCGGCCGGTCGCCGCATCCTGGTGACAGGCGTTGCAGGCGCCCTTGCCGCCAATCTTCTTCGATGCGAACAGGGCCGCCGGCAGGTCACGGTGGAAACGCTGCCAGCTTGGCGTTGCCGTGATGCTGAGCGGATCGGCAGCATCGCGCTGGCGGAACAGATGCGCCGGCCGCGTATCCCATTTCTCCGCACCATTATCCGTGAGATAGGCACGGATATGCGCGGCGGTTGCCGCATCCAGCACGGCATTCTCGCCGAAATGATGATCGAGCCCGTCCATCATCTGCGCCCAGGTGTCGGATGGTGCCAGGCTCGGCGGATAGGCAAAATGGCAGGCGCCGCATTCCTGCGCATAGACGGGATCGAGCTTTGCCGGCGGCACGCCCAGCCCCGGCAGCCGCGCCAGGGCGATGGTCGTCGGCACGATCACCGCGGCGACGGCGATCAGGATGATGGTGGCCAGCCAGGGCCGCGCGCGAAACGCGGCGACCGGCCTGGCATTGGCCAATACCGGCTTCAGTCCGGTCACCATCGACGCGGCAAGATTGATGCTTTCGCGTCGGCTTTCAAAGATCACGCCGGCCAGATGTGCGCCGACCATGCAGAGCAGCGCGATCGCCAGGGCCTGGTGAATGTCGCGGGTCAGCCCAGCCACATCCCAGGTGACGAGGAAGGCCAGCGGCCCCTGCTTCACCGCGCCGCCCAGCAGCACCACGCCGCTCAGTACCGTCAGGGCGATGAAGAGCAGCAGCGCATAGACCATGGCGGCGCCGAGCGGATTATGGCCGAGCTCCGCCCCGTGCCGGCTCTTCGTGCTGCCCGCCTTGCCGCTCCGGTACTCGGCGAGGATCTCATCGACATGTTGCTTCATGGCGCGTGGCGAGAGCGGAAAGCTGCGGAAACGCGCATAGGTTGGGCCGAGCCAGCCCCAGATCACACGAAAGGTAATCAGGGCCCCCGCCGCGACACCGCCGATGATGTGGAAATCGAGCAAATTGCGCCGGCCGAGGAAGCCGGTATAGGCGGCAAGGGCGAAGCTGATGACCAGCGACCAGTGAAACAGGCGCAGCGCCAGGTCCCAGACCTTGACCACTTTCCCGCTCCGGGCCCTGCCGTCGGGCGATGGCAATGCACCGTCCGGTTTCATGGCGCCGTTATCTGCGGCCCGGATATCATCTGCCCGGTTATGTTGGACGCTGGGCGCCCGGGCCTTGATCGTCGCGGCAGTCTCATCGCCTCACCCCCGAACAACGTTACGCCGGGCGCCGTCTCCGTCAGAGACTGGCCCAGCAAACATCCGCAATCGGAACCGGCCCCGGTTCCCGTCCCTGCTTCGGCCTGGTGCCGAGGGGACGCGTCCAAGACTGGGCTGGCGAGCTTGCAATTCGGTAACAGCGCGTCGAACGGCCCTGGCTAACGTCGGGCAGGACGTCAGATACAGCCGGTGCTTGTACAGGCCGTCATATGCATCGGTACGGCCGTTCCATCGGAAAGATCGGCCCAGTCCAGATGTGAATTTTGTCGGATCATAAAAATCGTATCTTTTCCGAGTCAGCGCTAAGAAAAACACACTATGATATATATTACATCAAACTTTAAGCATCTTAACTTGACGCCACGCTCCTTTATCAGTGAATTGCCGCCAGACACCTTGCGGTACGCCCTAAAGCGCGCCTGAAGCGATACCAACAAACGAGATCGATACATTATACAATTATTAACTGAAACTTATATGCAGCCGGTCGGATGCTGAACGGCGCTGAGAAGCGCCGCGGTCCCGCCGGACGGGACAGAAGACTGCCATGAAGAAGTTCTTTCTCCTGCTTGTCGTCATTCTCCTCGCCCTCGGGCTGGGCGGCTGGGCATTCATGCCCGGCACCCTCCTCAAGGCGCTGCATCGGCAGAGTCCTAGTGCCGATGCCATCTATCAGAAGCTGGAGGATCTCTCCTTCGACCAGGCGCTGAGCGAGCTCTATGACGAGCTGCAGGTGGCAGCGGAACAGCAGCTCAATCTCAACCACCGCAACCAGGCTGGCCTGCGCGCCATTGATGTTGCCGCCACCCATGACCAGGCGATCGCCGCGGCGGCCTTCATCGTCGCCGGCGCCGATATCAACAACGCCGATGCCCGCGGCGATACGATCCTGCATATCGCCGTCCGCCACCATGCCTTGCATGTGCTGAAGGAAATGCGGCGCTTCATGCCGGATCTTACCCGGCGCAACAAGGACGGTCTCACCGCCCTCGATCTCGCGCATCAGCTCAATGACGATGCCGCCGCCGCAATCCTGACCCTGCCGCTCTCGCAGACCTGACGGGCACAACGGCCGACCGATCGCCATCGCCCAAACCGGAACCGATCGGCCGCTGTTCTGCTGCCTCGGCTCCGTTGCTCTGGCGCCGCCGCCCTAAACCTATTGCCCCGGCACTTGCCTAAAGGCTGCCGCTCCACTTAAGGTCGGCGCCATGACGACGCCCTTGATCCGCCGCGCCATTGCCACCGACCTGCCCGCCATCATCGCCCTGTTGGCCGACGATCCGCTGGGTGCCGCGCGCGAAGACAGCAGCACACCGCTCAATCCACGTTACACCGATGCCTTCGCCGCCATTGATCGCGATGCCAATCAATTGCTCGCCGTCGTGGTGGCGCAGGATGCGGTGATCGGCTGCCTGCAATTGAGCTTCATTCCCGGCCTGTCGCGGCTCGGCCTGTGGCGCGGCCAGATCGAAAGCGTGCGTATCGCCGCCAGCCATCGCAGCCAAGGCCTCGGCCGTTTCATGTTCAACTGGGCCATTGCGGAATGCCGCCAACGCGGCTGCGGCCTGGTGCAGCTCACCACCGACAAGGCCCGGCCCGATGCCTTGCGCTTCTATGAATCGTTCGGCTTCAAGGCCAGCCATGAAGGGCTGAAGCTGGCGCTCTAGAGACAGATTGAGGGTTTGGCCGGCATCAGCCACCCGCAGGAAACCAGATGAAGATCAAGCCCGACCTCACCGGTGTGCCGGAGACGATGCTCTGGACCCTCTATAACCGCGCAATCGAGGCGAAGAAGCCGCGCGGCCTGATCCGGGATAGCGAGGCCGCGCGCCTCTATGACACGCTCGACTATGATTTCAGCCGTCACTTCGGCCTAGCCGACGGTTCCCATGCGGTGCGGGCGACGGAGTTCGATGCCATCGTCAGGACCTGGCTCCAGCAACATCCCGATGGCTGGGTGGTGGCGCTGGGCGAAGGCCTGGAAACCCAGTTCAGCCGCGTCGACAATGGCCGCCTCAACTGGCTGACGGTTGATTTGCCGGAGGCGATGCGGTTGCGCGACCAGCTGCTGCCGCTGCGACCGCGTGAGCATCGCTTCACCGGCAGCGCCCTCGACCGCGCCTGGATGGAGCGCTTGCCGGCCTCGATCCGTGGCGAAGATGTCTGCATCATCGCCCAGGGCCTTTTCATGTATCTGCCGCCGGAAGAGACGCGCCGCCTGCTGGTGGATATCGCTGCCCGCCTGCCCGGCTGCCTGCTCGCCTTCGACAGCATCCCCCATTGGCTCTCGCGCCTGACCTTGCGCCCGGGCGGCTTCCGGCGCACGCGCCATTACACCATCCCGCCGATGCCCTGGGGCATCGATTGCGATGAAGTACCGGCAACCTTGCGCAGCTGGGGCGTCGGCACGGAAAGCGACACCAAGCCCTATCGCCTGCCGCGCGGCGTGCCGCGTCTCACGGCACTCCTCTTCTCGCTCATTCCCAGGTTGCGCCCCCAGGTGCCGGCCATTACCGCCGCAGTGTTACGCCCGATTGCGCCGGCGGCGTGAGAAGCCGGCCTAAGGCAGGCCGATCGACTGCATGAAGGCTTCGACCTTATCGGTATAGGCGCCGGGCTCACCCAGCGTCGCATTGATCTCTTCATGCGACAGGTCTTCCGGCAACACGCTGGCCTGACCGCCAAGGCTCGTCACCTTGCCGGCAAATTCCTGCGCCGGACCACAGGAATCGAGCCGGCGGGTCGAGCAGACCAGCAGCATCGGCATCGGTTTCTGCTGCAGCCGATCGATCGGCGATACCTGGCGCCAGTAGGAAGCATCCTTGCCGAAGGCAGTGTCATAGAGCCTGGCGTGACGCTTCTCCATGATTGCCGGGACGTTCAGCGCCGCGCTGTCGAGCGATACCGTTCCCAGCCAAGGCCTGGCACCAACCTTGGCGGCAATCGACGGATCGGTGGAGAGCAGCGAGACGAGATGTGCGCCGGCAGAATGGCCCATCAGCACGATGCGCGCCGGATCGCCATGCCAGGTTGATGCCTCGGCCTGCACCTTGGCGATGGCAGCTGCGACATCGGCCGCCTGCTGCGCCGGATCTGCCGTCGGCAGCAGCCGGTTATTGACCGAGACAAAAATATAGTTCCGGCCGAGCCAATAGCTTGCTTTGGCGCTGACGACACCGGGCGATGCCTTGTCGCCGAAGGCCCAGGCGCCGCCATGCACCATGACGAGGATCGGCAAGGGCGCCGGGCTCGCCGCCGCATTGGCCGGGCGATAGACATCGATCTTCTGCTTGGGATCGCTGCCATAGGAGATGTCGCGCTGCAGCTGCGTGCCGGACGGCAGCTTCTCGTTGGCCGGGACGAGACTGCCCGGCCGGGCGAGGTTGCCCCCACCCGATTGGGCCGGCATCTCCGAGCGCTGCTGCGCGGCGGCCGCCTTGCAGCCCGCCGAGACCTGGTCCTCATGCTGCCGCAGGCAGGTGAGGATGGCGCCGTTGCCCGGCTGCACGCCGGCGCAGAGCCGCTGGTAATCGCCGCGGCAAGCCTGGATCAGCGCGCGCAGATCGAGCTTGCCCGATTCCTGTCCCATCGCCGGCAAGCTGCCCATTAGCAAGGCAAGGGCGACAACCACGATCCGCATCAGCATTCTCCTCCCGGCCCGATCGCGAGCCCCATTTATCGGCAACGACCCGCTAGACGGGTGGTCCGAAGAGCAGCTTCGCTGCCGCCCCCACCGATCCCGCTCGGCGCATGGCGGCAAAGAGCTGCATCCAGCCGCCGAGAGCGATCTGCAGGGGATTATAGCTGAGCCGCCGGCCTTGCGTCCCGTAACGCAACGCCTCATCGCGCGGCGCCTGTGCAAACGTACCGAAGAGTCGGTCGAAGACGATCAGCAGGCCGCCGAAATTACGGTCGATGCAGGCAGCATTGGTGGCGTGATGGACACGGTGATGATTGGGCGTGTTGAAGAGCCATTCCAGCGGCCCCAGCGACCCCACCAGGGTCGTGTGCAGGAACAGCTGATAGGTGAGATTGAGGCCGAAGACCAGCACCACGGTGAGCGGTGGGAAGCCGATCAGGATCGGCAGCACGGCGACCAGCCAGCCGCCC
>Ga0209148_1000819_pt1 | contig 22428 bp, 22 predicted proteins | sample AraplaCol_mMF_r2_2_FD_184288 | JGI IMG/M metagenome (GOLD analysis project Ga0209148, IMG submission 184288) | Arabidopsis root microbial communities from North Carolina, USA - plate scrape CL_Col_mMF_r2 (SPAdes) (version 2) | ecosystem: Host-associated > Plants > Roots > Endosphere | place... | reverse complement strand
AGTTCAGCTCGGCCCAGCTCTTCGGCTTGAAGTCCTTCTTGCAGAGGATGCCGAAAGCGTTGTTGAAAACGGGCACCGAGAAGTCGACCACCAGCGCGCGCTTCGGCGTCGGATTGAGGCCGAAGAAGATGTCGATCTTGTTGGACTGCAGATCCAGCACCGAATTGCCCCAGGTGGTCTCGGTGATCTCGAGCTCGGCCTCCATGTCGTCGGCCAGCGCCTTGGAAATGTCGATGTAGAAGCCCTTCCACTGGCCGCTGGAAAGATCCTTCATGTAATAGGGCGCGCCGCCACCGACCGCGCCGATCCGCATCTTCTTGGTGCGGCGGATGCGGGCAAAGGTCGATTCGTTGGGATCGGCCGCCTGGGCTACGGCCGGAGAGGCCAGTGCGCCGGCGGTCACGGCGCCGATGGCACCAAGTCCGACAATCGATGCAACATCACGACGTGTAACCATTGGGATCAATCGCTTTTCTGGTTGGGTGGAGTTCCGGCAGCGTTCTTACCAAGGCGGCCATGCGAGCGAAAGCACAGCCTATCGGCTGGGCAGGTCAGGAATTGCCCGGATGCTGGGCAAGATCAAGCTGGCCGATGTGATACCCGCTTGCTTTCCGCTGCCGATGGCCCCAAATAGGGACCGGGAGATTGGCGGTGGACGAGCCACTCGCCAACCGGGTCAGGTCCGGAAGGAAGCAGCCCTAACGAGGTCCGGATCGGGTCGCTCGTCAGTCTCCTACCTGTTTTTTCGAGCGAATTGCGCCGGCGGGCCTCCCGCTGGCGCGCTCATGTCCGCAAAAGCCAGCCGAGAGACATTCCATTGCGGATTGACCGATGACCGACGCTGGCGCCCCTCCACCTCCTGATAGCGCCGGCCCGGCCGGCAACGCGCCCTACCGGGTGCTGGCGCGGAAATACCGCCCTTCATCGTTCGACGATCTGATCGGCCAGGAGGCTGTGGTCCGCACCGTCTCCAATGCATTCGAGACGGGGCGCATTCCGCAGGCCTGGATCCTCACCGGCGTCCGCGGTGTCGGCAAGACCACCACTGCGCGCATCCTCGCCCGTGCACTCAACTACGAGATGCCGGATGGTTCGGTGAAGGGTCCGACCATCCACATGCCGACGCTGGGCGTGCATTGCCAGGCGATCATGGAAAGCCGGCACATGGACGTGCTGGAGATGGACGCGGCCTCCCATACCGGCGTCGACGACGTCCGCCAGATCAATGACAGCGTGCGCTATGCGCCGGCCAGCGCGCGCTACAAGGTCTACATCATCGACGAAGTCCACATGCTGTCGACGGCGGCGTTCAACGCCTTCCTGAAGACGCTGGAGGAACCGCCGGAGCACGCCAAGTTCGTGTTCGCGACGACCGAGATCCGCAAGGTTCCGGTCACGGTGCTGTCGCGCTGCCAGCGCTTTGACCTGCGCCGCGTCGAGGCTGATGTGCTGATGAAGCACCTCGCCAATATCGCCGTGAAGGAAAACGTCGAGATCGAGCCCGAGGCACTCGGCATCATCGCGCGCGCGGCTGAAGGCTCGGTGCGCGATTCGCTGTCGCTGCTCGACCAGGCGATCGCGCATGCGGCCGGCGCCGTGAAGGCCGATGCCGTCAGGCAGATGCTGGGCCTTGCCGATCGCACCCGCGTCATCGATCTCTTCGATTCGCTGGCGCGCGGCGACATCGCGAGCGCCTTCAAGGAGTTTCGCGATCAGTACGATGTCGGCGCCGATCCGGTCGTGGTGCTCTCGGACCTTGCAGAGTTCGTCAATTTTGTCACCCGCGTGAAGGTTTTGCCGGCCGTCGCCGACAACGTTGCCTATGGCGAGACCGAGCGCGTGCGCGCCAAAGACTTCGCCTCGAAAGTCTCGATGCGCATGCTGTCGCGGATGTTTCAGATGCTGCTCAAGGGCATCACCGAGGTGCAGGCCGCGACGCGTCCCGTCATAGCCGCCGAGATGGTGCTGGTGCGCATCGCCTATGTCGCCGATTTGCCGACGCCGGACGAAGCGATCCGGATGCTGGAGCAGAACGGCGGTGGTTCGCAGGTCGTGGGCGGCGGTGGTGCGCGCAGCAGCGCGCCGGCGGGGCCGATGGCCTCCGCGGCGCCGGTTGCGCCAGCCCCGCCGGTTCGCATGCCGACGTCATCGCCTTCAGCGTTCGGCGGCGGGGCCCGGCCGCAGATGGCCGCGCCGGCGCCTGATACCCAAGGCGCAACGCCTCAGCTGCGTGTCACCAGCTTCACCCAGCTCGTCGCGCTCGCGGGCCAGAAGCGCGACCTGATGACCAAGAGCGCGCTCGAAGCGGACATGCGCCTCGTCCGTTTCGAGGAAGGCCGGCTCGAAGTTGCGCTCGAGCCCAATGCCGCCAAGACCATGATCACAGAGCTCGCGCGCAAGTTCGAGCTTTGGACTGGACGTCGCTGGACCGTGATCGTCTCCAACGAGCAGGGCCAGCCCACGCTGCGTTCGATGAACCAGGCCGCCAAGCAGGAGCATGCGCGCACGGCGGAAGCCGATCCGCGCGTGCAGGAGGTGCTGTCGCGCTTCCCCGGAGCGAAGGTCGTCGAGGTCCGCAGGCTTGCCCCCGAGACGCCGGAATCCAATATTAATGCCGATTACGGCTCTGACGATCCGCCCGACGGTTCCGACGCCGACGACGATCTCTGAGCTATTCTTTCAAGGACGAACACCCATGGCTGATTTTCTCGGCATGATGAAGCAGGCGGCGCAGCTGCAATCCAAGATGCAGGAGATGCAGGAGCAGCTTGGCAATGTGGAAGTCGAAGGTATCTCCGGCGGCGGTCTCGTCGCCGTGCGCATGACCGCGAAGATGGACGTCAAGGGCGTCAAGATCGATCCCTCGCTGATGAAGGCGGAAGAGCGCGAGGTGCTGGAAGACCTGCTCGTGACGGCGCTCAGTGATGCGCGCCGCAAGGCCGAAGCCGCGATGCAGGAGAAGATGCAGTCGCTGACCGGCGGGCTCGGCCTGCCGCCGGGGCTGTTCGGCCAGTAAGATGGGCGCGGTTGCAGGTCCTGAAATCGAGCGGCTGGTTCAGCTTCTCGCACGGCTGCCGGGTTTGGGCCCGCGCTCCGCGCGGCGCGCGGCGCTGCATCTGATCAAGAAGCGCGAAGCGCTGATGATGCCGCTGTCATCTGCGTTGCAGGTTGCGCTGGACAAGGTCCAGGTCTGCAAGACCTGCGGCAATATCGACACACAAAATCCCTGCACGGTCTGCACCGACCCGAAGCGCGATCCGGCGATCATTGTCGTCGTTGCCGATGTCGCCGATCTCTGGGCGCTGGAGCGGGCCAATGCGACGCAAGGGCGCTACCATGTGCTGGGCGCGACCCTGTCGCCGCTCGACGGTGTCGGCCCGCAGGACCTCACCATCGATGCGCTGGTCGCGCGCGCACACGCGGCCGAGGTGCATGAGATCATTCTGGCGCTGAATGCGACCGTCGACGGCCAGACCACGGCGCATTACATCACCGACCTGCTTCAGGACGCCAACGTCAAGGTCACCCGGCTGGCCCATGGTGTGCCTGTCGGTGGCGAGCTTGATTATCTCGATGAGGGCACGCTCTCGGCCGCGATGCGGCAGCGGACCCTGTTTTAGCCATCCAGACTTACGGAACGGACGACATGACGAAGTTTTTCGCCACACGATCGGCTTTGGTCGCGACGATGCTGCTGCTGGTGACACCGGCCATCGCCGCCGCGCAGGAGGACGAGGCGCCGCCGCCGTCGAAGCCCGGCAAGCCGATCAGCGCCGGTGAGGTGCTGTCGGGCGAGCTCAACGCCATGAAGATTCGCGACGTCAAGAACGCCGGCAAGCGTGTTGCGATGTACCAGATCACCTCCGAGCCGCGCCGCCTGCCGGCGCCGAACGGGCTGTGCGATCTCGAGACGGGACCGGAGACTTTCCAGCTCGTCACCTCCAGCGACGCGCAGGCTTCGCAGCTGAAGTCGTTCGTCGGGAAGGAGATCTCGGTCAAGGTCGACGAGATCGCCTGCGCCAGCGATCCCGGCCAGATGAGCGAGGCCGTGGTGACGAAATGGAGCTTGGTGAAGAAGTAAGGGGCGGCTACACCCGCACCGGCCCCAACGCCTCGAAATGCCCGCGCCTTTGTAGCCAGGTCAGCAGCACCAGGCTCGGGATCGCCACCAGCACGCAGATCACGAAGAACGCCGCCCAACCGGTCGTATCGGCCACGAAGCCTGCTCCTGACGACAGGTAGGTCCGTCCCACCGCCGCGAGCGCGGTCAGCAGCGCATATTGCGTCGCCGTGTGCAGCGGGTTCTGGCACAGCGCCGAGAGATAGGCGACGAAGATCACCGTGCCGATGGCGCTGGTGAAATTCTCGGCGCAAATGGCCAGCGCCAGCGCCCATTGATTGGTGCCGACCACGGCGAGCCAGGAGAAGGTGAGATTGGCGAGCGCCTGCACCACGCCGCCGATCCACAGCGACGTCGCCAGCGAATAGCGCCGCGCGACGAAACCGCCGGCAAAGCCGCCGATCAGCGTCGCAGCGAGACCGACACCCTTCACGATGGCCGCATAGTCGTTGCGGGTGAAGCCGAGGTCGATCACGAACGGCGCCGTCATTGTGCCGGAGAACGCGTCGGTGAACTTGAACAGCACCACGAAGGCGAGCGCCGCGATCGCGTCCTTGCGCGACAGGAATTCCGAGAAGGCGCCGATCGCCGCATGCAGCACGCGCGTGAATGCGGTCTCTTCGTGCGTCGCAGCTTCGGCCCGCACCGACTGCTCGGGCTCGGTTGCGACCAGCGCCGTGATCGTCCCGATCAGCACCATCGCCGCCATCACTACATAGCCCCACATCCACGCGGATGTGCGGGTGATGCCGGTGTTCTCGAAGCCGGAAACGATGAACAGCGCGCCCGCGGTCGAGACCAGCATGCCGATACGATAGGCTGCGACGTAGGCCGCCATGCCGGCGGCCTGCTCGCTCTCCGGCAGGCTCTCGACGCGGAAGGCGTCGACCACGATGTCCTGCGTCGACGAGGTCGTCGCCACCAGGAGCGCGCCGAGTGCAACATAGAATGGCGAGCGTGCCGGATCGGTCATCGCCAGCAGCAGGATCGCGATGATCAGCAGCAGTTGCGAGAACAGCAGCCAGCCGCGCCGCCGCCCGAAGGCTTGCGTGAACAGCGGCACGTGCAGCGCATCCACCAGCGGCGCCCACAGGAACTTCAGCGTGTAGGGTGTGCCGACTAGCGCAAACAGCCCGATGGTCTTGAGATCGACCCCCGCCTCGCGCATCCACACCAGCAGCGTCGAGCCCGACAGCGCCAGCGGCAGCCCCGAGGAGAAGCCGAGGAACAACACGATCAGCACCCGCGGTTGCAGGTAGACAGCGAGGCTGTCGCGCCATGAGGTCGCGGGGGCCTCGGGGGCGGCGGAGGAGGTCGCGTCGGGTGCGGTCATGGGGAGGTGTTAGCAGATTCTGGGCATCACAAGGGAGGTGTCGTCGCCCGGTCAAGCCGGGCGACGACAGTGTGCCTCAATCTCACTCCCCCGCCTGGAGCTTCCGCGGAAACAGCTCGCCCCCACCCGTCGCCACCAGCCGCGGGCCCTCCGGCGCATCGGTCTTGCTGAAATCGAGCTCCTCGATCCGCCCCGCGCGCTTCTCGATCTTGTCGGCGGAGATCAGGATCTGGCGGACGTCTTCGTTGGCGTCGGCAAAGTGCTTCTGCAGCTTCAGCACGCGATCGCGCAGGCGTCCCAAATCGTCGCCGAGCTTGATCACTTCGGTCTGGATCTGATCGGCGGCATCGCGCATGCGCGCGTCCTTCATGATCTGCTGCATCACCTGGATGGCGAGCATCAGCAGCGAGGGCGACACCAGCACCACGCGGGCGCGATAGGCCTTCTGGATCACGTCATCGAAACCGTCATGGATCTCGGCGTAGACAGATTCCGACGGCACGAACATCAGCGCCATTTCCTGGGTCTCGCCGGTGACGAGGTATTTTTCGGCGATGTCGCTGACATGCTTCATCACGTCGACGCGCAGCCGCTGCGTGGCGAGACGCTTCTCCTCGTCGGTGCGCGCATCGTGCAGCGCGGTCATCGCTTCCAGCGGGAATTTCGCGTCGATGCAGAGCGGGCGCTGGTCGGGCAGGAACACGACGCAGTCCGGCCGCTTTCCCGTCGAGAGCGTGAACTGGAATTCATAGGCCCCCTTCGGCAGGCCGTCCTGGACGATCGCCTCCATCCGCGCCTGGCCGAAGGCGCCGCGCGACTGCTTGTTGGCAAGCACGTCGCGCAAGGTCGTCACCTGCGTGGTGAGGTCGGTGAGGTTCTTGTGCGCGCTGTCGATGATGCCGAGGCGCTCGTGCAGCGCACGCAGGCTCTCCATGGTGTTGCGGGTCGAATGTTCCATGGACTGGCCGACCCGGTGGGTCACCGAATCCAGCCGCTCGTTGACGGCTCGCGCCATTTCGGCCTGACGACCGGCCAAGGCCTGGGTCATGGCGTCGGCCCGGCCGGCGGCCTCACTCTGGGCATGCAGGACTTGGCTGAGGCGCTCCTCGAGCTCGTCGGCGCGGATGGCGTTGGCCATCGCGAGTTCCGCGCCGCGCCGCCCGGACCGCGCGATCACCACGGCAATCAGTACGAGCAGGATGAGGACCAGGACGCCGAAGCCGATCAGCGCATCGATCGTGCGGACCGGCCAGTCGCCAGCCATGAAAATGATCTCGTTCATGCCCGTCCTTCTACCCGATTCGCGCGGCCGCACGAACGAATAGCGAACATTTCGGGTGAACGCCGCGCTAATCTTTATGGTTAACGAAAGCTGAAGTTTTATGGTTAGCAGAGCGTTAACGTGTTCCCGGCTGCATTGACCGCTTCTCGCGCGCAGCTTAAATCGCCCGCCATGGCCCTCAGAGAAATCATCATTCTGCCCGACAAGCAGCTGCGTCTGGTCTCCAAGCCGATCGAGAAGGTCACGCCGGAGATCCGCAAGCTTGCCGACGACATGTTCGAAACCATGTACGACGCGCCCGGCATTGGCCTCGCTGCGATCCAGATCGCGCAGCCGCTGCGGCTCATCACCATGGACCTCGCCAAGCCCAACCAGGACGGCGAGACCAAGCCGGAGCCGCGCGTCTTCATCAATCCGGAGATCATCGCCTCCTCCGAGGAGCTGTCCACTTACGAGGAAGGCTGCCTGTCGATCCCCGAATATTACGAGGAGGTCGAACGGCCGGCGAAGGTGCGCGTGCGCTTCACCGATCTCGACGGCAAGGTGCACGAAGAGGACGCCGAGGGCCTCTACGCCACCTGCATCCAGCACGAGATCGATCATCTCAACGGCGTGCTGTTCGTCGACTACCTCTCGAAGCTCAAGCGCGACCGCGTCATCAAGAAGTTCGAGAAAGCCGCCAAGCGCGCGGAGTGAGTTAGTTGTAAGCGACTGGCGTTGCCGCACGCTCCCCTGCGCTCCCTCCACCCTTGTGGGGGAGGGCGGGGGAGAGGGTAGCCCAGCAAATGGTCTAACCGGGGCGAAGAAAACAGTCCGCGCTCAAGCCGAGAGAGCGCGTCGTGTGGCACCCCTCTCCCTAACCCTCCCCCACAAGGGGGGAGGGAACGTACCGAGTTCTTGTCATGCCCCTCCGCCTGATCTTCATGGGCACGCCCGATTTCTCCGTGCCGACGCTGCTCGAGCTCGTCGCCCATGGCCACGAGATCGTGGCCGTCTACACCCGCGCGCCGAAGCCGGGCGGGCGGCGCGGGCTGCAGATGCAGCCGACGCCGGTTGAAGAAGCCGCGCGAAAACTCGGCGTGCCCGTGCTGACGCCGAAGACGCTGAAGACACCGGAAGCGCTGGAGGAGTTTCGCGCGTTCGAGGCGGATGCCGCCGTCGTCGTCGCCTATGGCATGATCCTGCCGCAGGCGATCCTCGATGCGCCGAAGCTCGGCTGCTACAACCTTCACGCTTCGCTGTTGCCGCGCTGGCGCGGCGCCGCGCCCATCAATCGCGCGATCATGGCCGGCGATGCCGAGAGCGGCGTGATGGTGATGAAGATGGATATCGGCCTCGACACTGGCGATGTCGCCATGGCCGAGCGGCTTGCGATCACGGACAACATGACCGCGGTGGATCTGCACGATCGTCTCTCCCGCCTCGGTGCCGACCTGATGGTGCGCGCCATGGCTGCGCTCGACCGCGGCGGGCTGCAGCTCAAGAAGCAGAGCGAGGACGGCGTCACCTACGCCGCCAAGATCGACAAGGCCGAGGCACGGATCGACTGGAGCAAGCCTGCGCACGCGGTGCTGCGCCACATCCACGGCCTGTCGCCGTTCCCCGGCGCGTGGGCCGAGCTCGAGAATGCGCGTGTCAAAATCCTGCGCTGCGAGCTGGCGAAAGGCTCGGGCGAACCTGGCGCCGTGCTGGACGATCAGCTCACCATCGCCTGCGGCGAGGGTGCGATCCGCATCATCGAGCTCCAGCGCGAAGGCAAGGGCCGGATGCTGGCGGCGGACTTCCTACGCGGGGTGCCTGTGAAGGCAGGAGCTAAATTCACCTAACGCTGTCATACCCCGCGAAGGCGGGGTATCCAGTACGCTGAGGCTTCTCGGCTGAATAGAGATGTCTCGGAGTACTGGATCGCCCGGTCAAGCCGGGCGATGACATCACCCGGATTAAGATGCCCCGCTACAAGCTCACCATCGAATATGACGGCGCGCCGTTCTTCGGCTGGCAGATCCAGGACACACTGCCCTCGGTGCAGGGCGCGCTGGAAGCGGCCGTAAAGGCCATGACCGGCGCCGATCTGCGCGTGCATGGCGCCGGCCGCACCGATGCCGGGGTGCATGCGCGCGGCCAGGTCGCGCATGTCGATGTCGAGAAGCAGTTTCCGCCGGGCCGTTTTCGCGACGGGTTGAATGCGCATCTGCGCCCGCATCCGATCGCGGTGCTCGAGGCCGAGATCGTGCCCGACACGTTCGAGGCGCGTTTCTCCGCCATCAAGCGCCACTATCGCTACCGCGTCATCAACACCCGCGCCAATCTCGCGCTCGATGTCGGCCATGCCTGGCGCGTGCCGCGCCGGCTCGACTCTGACGCGATGCATGCGGCAGCAAGGCGCCTGCTCGGCAAGCATGATTTCACGACCTTTCGCGACACCGAGTGCCAGGCGAAATCACCGGAGAAGACGCTCGACCAGCTCGACGTGCTGCGCGACGGCCGCGAGATCATCATCCTCACCTCGGCGCGCTCGTTCCTGCACAGCCAGGTGCGCTCGATGGTGGGATCCTTGGTCTGGGTTGGCGAGGGACGCTGGACCGCGGATGATCTCTCCGTCGCGCTCTCCGCGCGCAACCGCGCCGCCTGCGGCATCGTCGCGCCACCCGAAGGGCTCTATCTGATGAAGGTCGATTATTGAGGCTGGTGATGCGCGGCTGCTACCTCATCGGCGGCGTCATGGCATGACAGCGATCATGTGGCGAGCTTGTCCCGGCTCACTTGAACGGCGGTTGCCGCTCACCCCTCCAGCTTCTTCAACAACAGGTTCAGCGCCGTCGCCGCGAACACCTGCATGTTGGCGAAGCGATCACTGCTGCCCGTCTCCAGCGTCATCACCTCCGCCGCAGGCCCCGCGACCGCCATGCAACTGTGGCCGGCGGCATCGCCGTAGCGATTGCCGGTCGGGCCGGCGGCGCCGGTCTCGGACAGGCCCCAGTCGGAGCTGAAGCGGCCGCGCATCTGTTCGGCGAGCAGCTTTGCGTAGGGCTCCGAGGAGGAGCGAAAGCCCTTCATGCCGTCGTCCGAAATATCCATCAGCACGCGCCTGGCGTCGCGGGTGTAGACCACCGCGCCGCCAAGAAAATATGCGGAGGCGCCGGGCACTGCGAGCAGGCTCGCTGCGATCAGGCCGCCCGTCGAGGATTCCGCGACCGCAATGGTCTGTTTGCGCGCGATCAGTTTCGCCGCGACCTGTTCCGCAATGCCGACGAGCTCCTTCATTCCTCACCCCTCTTGTTCCCTGCGCAACTGAGCTCAGCCTTCCTAGCATATGACAGCGGCATTGGCCGAGTTGCGGGCGAGGGGCAGGCCTGCTTGAATGGCAACAAGGCGGAGCGGTCAAGCGCCGCCCGCGACAAACATGACGAGGAAACGTGAGAAGGGAGACGTCATGGCGTCCCTGATCGCCGGTGCGGTGGATTGCGATGTGCATCCGGCCGTACCGCATCTGACCAGCCTGCTGCCCTACCTGAACGACTATTGGCGCGACCAGGTGACGACGCGCGGCATGGTCGACCTCGTCTCGCAATCCTATCCGAAGAACTCGCCGATCGTGGCCCGGCCCGATTGGCGTCCCGAGACTGGCAAGCCGGGCGAAAGCCTTAAGGACATGCAACGCCATGTGCTCGATCCCTTCGAGATCAAGCATGCCATCTGCAATCCGCTTTACGGCGTGCAGATGGTGTTCTCCGAGGACATGCAGGCCGCCTTCTGCCGCGCGCTGAATGAATGGCTCGCCAAGGAATGGCTCGATCGCGACTCCCGACTGCGCGGCTCGATCGTGATCCCGACGCAAAGCGTCGAGAAATCAGTCGCCGAAATCGAGCGCTGCGCCGAGGACAAGCGCTTCGTGCAGGTGCTGATGCTGGTGATGGGCGACATCCCGCTCGGCAAGCGCGCGCTGTGGCCGATCTACGAGGCAGCGGAACGGCTCGATCTGCCCGTCGGCATCCACGCCGGTTCCGCCTATCACAATCCGCCGACTGCGGTCGGTTGGGGTTCCTACCACATCGAGGACTATGTCGGTCAGGCCCAGGCGTTCCAGACCCAGCTCACCAGCCTGATCGTCGAGGGCGTGTTCGCGAAATATCCTGGGCTGAAGATAGTGATGCTGGAGTCCGGCGTCTCCTGGATCTCGCCCTATCTCTGGCGCCTGCACAAATTCTGGCGTGGGGTGCGGATGGAAACGCCCTGGGTCGATCGCGCGCCGCTCGAGATTGTGCGAAGCAACATCCGCTTCTCATTACAGCCATTTGATGCGCCGCCGGACGAGGCGACATTAATTCGCCTGTTTGATCATATGCAGTCCGACGAATTGGTCCTATTCTCCACGGACTATCCGCACTGGCAGTTCGACGGCCAGGACGCGCTGCCCGAGGGTCTCACCCCCGATCTCGTGCGCAAGATCATGATCGACAATCCGCATGCCACCTATCCCCGCCTGAAATGAGCCCGCTGCCAAAGGAGGCAAGGCGATGAATATCCAGTTCCGCGAGAGCCAAGAAGCCGCTTCCCCCTTGACGACCAAGACCGCGATTGCGGACTGCGACATCCATCCGGCGCGTGCGACCCGGACCGAGCTTTATCCTTACCTCGCCAAACGCTGGCAGCATCATCTCGAGGTCTACGGCGTTCATGCCTATCAGGGCATGATGGAAGGCCCGCCCTATCCGAAGGCGCAGCCCAACGCCTCGCGCCGCGATGCCTATCCGCCGGAGGGCGGACCGCAGGGCTCCTCGCTCTCCTTCATGCAGAAGCAACTGCTCGATCCCAACAATGTGCAGCTCGGCGTGCTCAATCCGCTCAACACCGGACAGGGCATCCGCAATCACGAGCTCTCGGCGGCGCTGTGTTCGGCCATCAACGACTGGCAGATCGACAAATGGACCAGCAAGGACAAGCGGCTGAAAGCGTCGATTGTCGTCGGCAACGAGGACGGGCTGTCGGCTGCTGCAGAGATTCGCGAGCGTGCTGGCGACAAGAACTTCGTCCAGGTGCTGCTGCTCAGCCGTAATGTCGAGCCGCTCGGCCAGCGCCGCTACTGGCCGATCTATCAGGCCGCGGAAGAGGCGGGCCTTCCGGTCGGCGTCCACGCCTTCGGCTTTGGCGGCAATCCGATCACGCCGTCAGGCTGGCCGTCCTATTACATCGAGGAGATGGTGGGACATTCGCAGTGCCAGCAATCGGCGCTGGCGAGTCTCGTGCTGGAGGGCGTGTTCGAGCGCTTCCCGAAGCTGAAGATGGTGATGATCGAGGCCGGCTTCGGCTGGGCGCCGTCGCTGGCGTGGCGGCTCGACAAGGTCTGGCAGCGGCTGCGCAGCGAGGTGCCGCACGTCAAGCGGCCGCCGTCCGAATATATCCGCGAGCAGGTCTGGTGGACCACGCAGCCGATGGAAGATCCTGAAAGGCGCGAGGATCTGTTCGACGTCATCAAGTGGATCGGCTGGGATCGGCTGTTGTTCGCGACCGACTATCCGCATTGGGACTATGACGAGCCGTCGCGCGTGCTGCCGGCGGGTGTCAGCGAAGCCAACCGCGAGGCGTTCTATCTCGGCAATGCCAAGCAGTTGTACGGGATCGCTTGATGGCGCGTCATGTGATTGCGCCGGTTGATGAGCTTCCGCCGGGCACGCGAAAATTCCTTGAGATCGAGGGCCGGCCGATCGCGGTCTTCAATATCAAGGGCGAATATTTCGGTCTGATGAACCGCTGCCCGCATCAGGGCGCGGCTTTGTGCGAGGGGCCGTTGATCGGGCTCGCGCAGTCGAGCGATCCCGGCGAGATCGAGTACACCAAACTCGGCGAGATCATCCGCTGCCCCTGGCACGGCTGGGAATTCGATATCCGCACCGGCCAGTCCTATTGCGACCCCCGTCGTTTTCGCGTGAAGGCTTATCCGGCCCATGTCGAGCCAGGCGCTAGCGTGGTGAAGGGCCCGTATGTCGCGGAGACTGTCACCGTGAAGGTCGAGAGCGATTACGTCGTGGTGGAGTTGTAGCTGCACCGGCAGTGCGCCACCTCTCCCCGTTCTTACGGGGAGAGGTTAAGGATGATCAATGCCCCGTTGCCGGCTCCGCGGCCGTGTCATAGGTCGGCACAGCTTGGCCGCCACCGCGATAAACGATGAGTGCGGCGATGATGCCGAGCGCGGCGCCGAACATGAGCCAGTACGCCGGCGAGGCCTTGTCGCCATTGGTCATGCTGATCAGCTTGGTCGCGACGGCGGGGGTCGACGTGCCGAAGATGCCCGCAGCCAAGGCGAAGGCGATCGAGAAGCAGGTGGTCCGGACATGGGCAGGCACGATCTCGACCAGGCATCCCAGCATCGTGCCGCTGTAAACGCCAAAGTAGAACGAGAACATCATCTGGACCGCCAGCAGTTTCCCGAGCGTCGGATCTGCCGCGAGCCAGGACAGCGCCGGATAAGCGGTCAGGAGCGACAGGGTCGCAATCGTCACCAGCACCGGCTTGCGGCCGATGCGATCCGACAGCGCGCCGCCGACCGGATTCCAGATGAAGTTGGTCACCGCAACGAGCAGGGTCACGAGCAATGTTCCGGTCGGTGAGAGGTTGAGCTGCTTGCCGAAGCCGGGGGCGTAGACCGTGATGAAGTAGAAGGTCGTCGTGGTCAGCACGGCAATCATCATGCCGAGGATGACGATGCGCCAGTTCGCGAGCGCCGAGGCGAACACTTCGCGTGCGGTTGGGTGCTTCTTCATCGCCAGGAAGGCCGGCGTTTCCTCGAGCGAACGCCGCAGGAAGAAAATCACGGGGATGATGATGCAGCCGACGAAGAACGGGATACGCCACTTCGCCACGCCCCCGAAGGCATCCAGGAATGTGTCGCTGGGCATGCCCTCCCGCAGGATAAAGCCGAGGATCGCTGCGACGAAGATTGCAACCTGCTGACTGGAGGACTGGAACGAGGTGTAGAAGCCGCGATTGCCTGGTGTTGCGATCTCGGACAGATAAACGGAGACGCCGCCAAGCTCCACGCCTGCGGAGAATCCCTGGATCAATCGACCGATCAGGACGATCACCGGAGCTGCGACACCGATCGCCGCGTAAGACGGGCAGAACGCAATCACCACGGTGCCGAGCGCCATCAGCGCGAGCGTGAAGATCAGGCCCTGGCGGCGGCCGATGCGGTCGATATAGGCCCCGAGCACGATGGCGCCGACCGGGCGCATCAGCGCACCGAGCCAGAACACGCCGTAGGCATTGAGCAGTGCCGCGGTGTCGTCCGCGGCGGGGAAGAACGCCTTCGCGATGTCCTGCGCATAGAATCCGAACAGGAAGAAGTCGAACTGCTCGAGGAAATTGCCTGATGTTGCGCGCAGGATCGCGCCGATGCGCGACTTGAGCTCGGGCGGATTTGATGATGCTGCTGGTCCAGCCATTGACGTTGCTCCCCTGGAAGACGTGGCCGGACCGGAACTCATTTTCACGGCAAGGCGACAGATTGTTGCTGTGACAATCTGACTAACCCCTCTCGCGCGAGGCCGTGCGAGTCAACCCATTTCACTGCGGAAGCTGATGATTTTTCAGGCTTTATTCTGCGTTGCAGCGATCATCCATTGGCGGAACGCGGCGAGCTTGGGCGCCTCGCGACGGCCCTCCGGCGAGACCAGATAGAAGCCGGCATCGGCCGGCAGCGCGATCTTGAAGGGAACCACGAGCCGGCCCTTGGCAATATCGTCCTTGACGTAGGAAGTTCGTCCCATCGCCACGCCGATGCCGTCAATGGCGGCCTGGATGGTCATGAAGATCATGTCGAAGGTGATGCCGGGCTGCTTGGCGATGTCGCCCGGCAGGCCGGCCGCGGTCAGCCACAGCCGCCAATCATCGCTGTTGGCGTTTGAGGTGTGCAGCAGCGGATAGCCGCGCAGATCCTCCGGCTGGCGCAGCGGCTTGTCGCCACGCAGCAGCGAGGGACTGCACACCGGGAACAGTTCGTCCGCCATCAGCCAGTCGGCGCGCAGGCCCGGCCACTGGCCACGGCCGTAGCGGATCGCGGCGTCGACGTCGTCGCGCTGGAAATCGACCAGGCTGGTCGAGGTGGTGATGCGGACGTCGATGTCGGGATGCGCATCCTGGAAATCGGCAAGCCGCGGCAGCAGCCATTTTGCCGCGAGCGAGGCCAGCGTCGAAACGGTCAGCACCTTGTCGTCGTCCTTGCGCAGCAGCCTGTCGGTAGCGAGCCGAAGGTCGTTGAAGGCGGCGCGAACACCCGGGAGGTAGTCGCGCGCCTCGGGCGTCAAGGCCAGCGCGCGGTTCTGCCGGATGAACAGACGGATGCCGAGCTCCTCCTCGAGCCGGCGGATCTGATGGCTGATCGCGGTCTGGGTCACGTTCAGCTCGCTGGCGGCCAGCGTGAAGCTGAGATGGCGCGCGGCGGCCTCGAACGCCCGCAATCCGTTCAGGGAGGGCAATCTGGCAGTCATTTGGCAGCAGGATGCATGATTTTATTTCATGCGAAGAGGTACAAATTGTCGTTTGTCGGATCGCGCGCGCAGGCAGATATTAGCCTCCAAGTTAGCTCAAGGAGCTGAAAATGTCTACGTGCACCGATAATTCGATGACAAATCATCATGCAGCCGGCCTGATCGACCAGATCGGCGAGACGCTCCATGTCTGGCACGAGCGCTACCGGACCCGGCGCGAACTGACCAACTGGACCGCCCGCGATCTCCATGACGTTGGCCTGTCCTGGAGCGACATCGCCTCCGAGGCCGACAAGCCCTTCTGGCGGGCCTGATAGGCCGCCAGGCCGGCGCCGCCTGTTCATAGGGGCGCCGGCGGTCCCTCTTTTGAGGTCACGTGTCATGAGCACCTATCGCCCGGAAGATCTGAAGCAATATGCGGATACGCTGCGGACCCGGCAGGGTGAGGCGCTGAATCTGCGCTTCGTCGAGCCTGGCGATACCGAAGAGCTTCAGCACTATTTCCGCTCGCTCACGACCCGCTCCCGCTACAACCGCTTCTTCGGCGCGCTCAGTGAGCTGCCGAAGGGCCTGCTGAACGAGTTTCTCCAGGTCGGCGAGCGCGAACGCTTCACGGTGGTCGCGACCATGATGGTCGATGGTTTCGAGACCATCGTCGCGGAAGCGCGCTATGCCTTCCATGTGGAGAAATCGACGCTCGAGTTCGGCCTGTCGGTCGACGATCGTTGGCAGGGCCGCGGCATTGCCACCGCGCTCATGAAGAATCTTGAATGCCGCGCTGCCGCGCTCGGCGCCGAGCACATGTTCGGCGATACGCTGCGCTCGAACCAGACCATGATCTCGCTCGCGCGCAAAGCCGGCTTCGCCTTCGTCAACCATCCTGACGACTGGAAGCTGGTGCGCTTCGACAAGGAGATCGACGTCGCGCCAAAGGACATTCCCTGCGCGAGCTGGCGTCTTGCCGCACTTTCCCGTCAGGCCGAACGCCCCTCAGCCTCGGCCTGACACCACTCCGAGCCCGGCCTGGCCAAGCCAGCGCCGGGCATTTTTTGTGGTCGGCGGCGCGCCTACTTCCCCGTAAACACGGCCTTCCGCTTCTCGATGAACGCCTGCACCGCCTCCTTGTGATCGGCCGTCGTGGTCAGACGCACCAGCCGTTCGGCCTCGTGATCCCTGGCGGTTTCGAAGTCGAACAGCAGGGCTTCGTCGAGATTATCTTTCATATAGCGCAGCGCCAGGCGCGGGCCTTCGGCGAGCGACTTTGCCAGAGCGAAGGCTTCCGCTTGCAGCTTGTCGTCGGGAACAACGCGGTTGACGAGGCCGATGGCCTCGGCGCGTGCGGCATCGACCCGATCGCCGGTGAACAGCAACTCGCGGGCCCGCGCGGTGCCGACCAGCCGTGTCAGCAGCCATGCGATGCCGTAATCGCCTGACAGGGCGATGCGGGCATAGCCGGTGGCGACGAAGGCCGATTGCGCGGCGATGCGGATATCGCAAGCCATCGCGATCGCAAGTCCTGCGCCGACCGCGGGGCCGGGCAGGGCAGCGATGGTCGGCTTGCGCACCGACACCAGCGCGCCGGTGAGCAGCCGTTGCCGCTCCTGGAGATCGGCGATGCGCTCTTCCTGCGACATCTCCAGCTTCCTGGGATCGCGATGCGCGCCCATGCCCTTGACGTTGCCGCCGGCGCAGAACGCTTCGCCCGCGCCGGTGATCAGGAGCGCGCCGACGTCGGGGCTCTCGCCGCAGGTCCGGATCATCGTGCGCAGCGCCGGCGTCAGAATGTCGGACAGCGAATTGCGCGCCTCCGGCCGGTTGAGCGTGATCACGGCGACGCGGTCGCGGATGACGCAGAGGAGTTCATTGGTGCCGGTGTCGACGGTGGTTTCGGTGGTCATTGTTCCTCCTCGGCCGTCATTGCGAGCGCAGCGAAGCAATCCAGAAATGCATCCGCAGAGGCAGCCTGGATTGCTTCATCGCCAGCGCAAAATTGCTTCGCAATTTTGTCGCGGGCTCCTCGCAATGACGATCATTGGCAGTTCTACCTCAAAACTTCTCGACCCAGGGCCGCAGCTCGAGCTCCCAGCTCCAGGCGCTGCGCGGCTGCTGCAGCACATTCCAGTAGCTCTCCGCGATCGCGTCGGGATCGAGCATGGAATCCGGCTTGTCGGCAGGTTCGGTCCGCGCCGCACTGCGGATGCCGCCGTCGATCACGAAATGCGCGACATGGATGCCTTGCGGCGACAATTCGCGCGCCATGCTCTGCGCGAGGCCGCGCAGCGCGAACTTGCCCATCGCGAACGGCGCCGACTGCGCATAACCCTTGACGCTGGCCGATGCGCCGGTGAACAGGATCGCGCCGTGCTGGTTCGGCAGCATGCGCTTCGCCGCCTGCTGTGCCACCAGGAAGCCGCCATAGGCACTGACCGCGATCGCGTTGGCGACGTCATCAGGGACGAGGTCGACGAACGGCCCGCGCGAGCGGCCTGAGGCATTGTAGACAACGAGATCGGGCGTGCCGATCTCGCGCTCGACGAGGCCAAACAGGCGCTCGACCTCCTCAGGCTCGGTGGCGTTGCAGGCATAGGCCTTGGCGCCGGTCTGGCTGCAGAGCGCGCCCAGCTTCTCGATCTTGCGCGCGGCCAGCGCGACGCGAATGCCTTGCGCGGACAGCAGCCGTGCCAGCGAGGCGCTCAGGCCTTCGCCGGCGCCGACGATGAGGGCGATCTTGTATTTCGGATGTTCCATGATGTGGTCTCTGGCGTGATCTCTCGGGGACGGGACAGCGTTGATCTAGGCATGGCCATCGCGGACAACCAGCCGCAGCCGCGGGCCGGCTGATCACAATTCCGCAGAGCGAATTGCTCCTTCACGGCGATCATGCCTCCCTGACAATTTGCAGCTTTATCGCCTCTCGCGACCGGAGCATGATCGACATCATCTCAAGCGGCAAGCGATAAGAATTTGCCGCCGGGCGGGAACGAAGAGGACGATCATGCACAAGCCGGTCACAGCGCAGCCCCAAGATGCTGCGGCCGCACCTTCAGGCCTGCTGGCGCCCGATACCACGGGGATGAACTTCTACCGCGCCGATCAGGCGCTGACGGACCTCTTGCGCGTCCATCTGCCGGAAAATCTGTTCCGTCACATCGAGCCGCATCTCGACCGCCTCGGCGAGCTCGCCGGCGGTCGTCTCGACGAGTGCGCGCGCCTCGCCGATCGCCACACGCCGGTGCTGCACCAGCGCGACAAGTTCGGCCGCGACACGCAGTGGATCGAATATCACCCGGCCTATCGCGAGCTGGAGAACGCCGCCTTCGGCGAGTTCGGCATCCACGCGCTGTCGATCCGCAAAGGCATCATGGGCTGGCCGGACAAATATCCTGTGGTGGCAAAGCACGCCTTCACGTTTCTGTTCAACCAGACCGAATTCGGCATGGGCTGCCCGATCAACGTCACCGACGGCTGCGCCAAGCTCTTGGCGAACTTCGGCAGCGAGGCGCTGAAGGCAAAATATCTCGACGGCCTGACCTCGACCGACATGAGCAAGCTGACCCAGGGCGGTCAGTTCATGACCGAGAAAGAGGGCGGCTCCGACGTCGGCACGCTGACCACGCGCGCGGTGCAGGAGGGTGATCATTGGCGCCTGTACGGCGAGAAATGGTTCTGCTCGAACGCCGACGCGAAGGTCGTGATGCTGCTGGCGCGTCCCGAAGGCGCCGCCCCCGGTACGCGCGGCGTCGGCCTGTTCCTGATGCCACGCTTCCTCGACGACGGCTCGCAAAACCACTACCGGATCGTGCGCCTGAAGGACAAGCTCGGCACCCGTTCGATGGCGTCAGGGGAGATCAAGCTCGAAGGCGCGATCGCCTATGCCGTCGGCAAGCTCGACCGCGGCTTCGTGCAGATGGCCGAGATGGTGAACTCGTCGCGGCTCTCCAACGGTGTCAAATCGACTGCACTGATGCGGCGGGCCTATCATGATGCGATGACCGTGGCGAAGAACCGCGTGGTGTTCGGCAGCCGCATCATCGACCTGCCGCTCGGCCGTCGCCAGATGCTGAAGATCATGCTGCCGGTCGAGCAGGCGCTGTCGATGAGCTTCCTCACCGCCGACGCGCTCGACCGCGCCGAGGCTGGCAGCCAGGATGCCGCGGCGCTATTGCGCATCCTGACCCCGACGCTGAAATTCCGCGCCACGCGCGATGCGCGAAAGGTTTGCGGCGATGCGCTCGAGATGCGCGGCGGTATCGGCTATATCGAGGAATTCGCGACGCCGCGCCTGCTGCGCGATGCCCATCTCGGCTCGGTCTGGGAGGGCACCGGCAACATTGTTGCCATCGATGCACTCCGGCGCGCGGTCGGCCGCCATGGCGCCGAATCTGCACTTGCGGCTGATCTGCATGCGCGTCTCGACGACAGTGCCTCGGTGCCGCAGGCCTGGCGCGACAATTTGCGCGGCCTGGTCGATCGCGCGGTCGGCTTCGCGCGCGAGGTCGCGGGCAAGTCCGGGAACGAGGCCGATGCGCGGCGCGCGACCAGCCTGCTCTATCATGTCGCAAGCGCTGTGACGCTCGCCTGGGAGGCGCATCGCATCCACGACATGCGCGGCGATGCGCGCCGGCTGCTGCTGTCGCGGCTGGTGGTCGACCACCGGGTGTCGCCGAGCGATCCGTTCCGGCTGACGGAAAATGCCACGCAGGCGAAGATCGCGGAGCTGCTGCTCGGCGAGCGCGATGCCGGCATGAGCGAGGTTGGCGAACTGGTTCTGGCAGCGTAGGCTGCGCGTCGCGATCAAACAAAAAACGCGATAGGGAGTGCTCGATGAAGGCCGCCGTGCTCTATGAAGTCAACAAGCCCCTGGTCATCGAGGATGTCAGCCTGCCAAAGCCGGGCCCGCGTGAGGTCCTGATCCGCACCGCTGTCGCTGGCCTCTGCCACTCTGACCTGCACTTCATGGAGGGCCTCTATCCGCATCCGCTGCCCGCAGTGCTCGGGCACGAATCCGCTGGCATCGTCGAGCAGGTCGGCTCCGACGTCACTTACGTGAAGCCGGGCGATCACGTCGTGACTTGCCTCTCGGTGTTCTGCGGCACCTGCGACAATTGCACCACCGGCCGCACCGTGCTCTGCACCGACACCACGGTGAAGATGCTGCCGGGCGTTTCGGATCGGATGCAGTGGTCGAAGCCAGAGAAACTGCACCAGTTCCTCAATCTCTCGTCCTTCGCCGAGCAGATGCTGGTGCACGAGAATGCCATCGTCAAAATCCGCAAAGAGATGCCGCTCGATCTCGCCGCCCTGATCGGCTGCGGCGTCATCACCGGCTACGGCGCAGTGGTGAATACCGCGAAGGTCACGGCGGGCGAGACCGTGGCCGTGATCGGCTGCGGCGGCGTCGGCATGGCCGCGATCAACGGGGCGCAAATCGCCGGCGCCGGCCGCATCATCGCCATCGACACCAATCCCGCAAAACTCCAGCTCGCGACCAAGCTGGGCGCCACCGACATCATCAATCCCGCCGACGGCGATGTCGTGAAGCAGGTCCGCGATCTCACCAATGGCGGCGTGCACCACTCCTTCGAGGTGCTCGGCCGCAAGGAAACCGCCGAGCAGGCTTTTGCCATGCTCGCATCGGGCGGCACGGCCACCATCGTCGGCATGATCCCGTTCGGCCAGAAGATCGAGTTGCACGGCTTTGATTTTCTGCGCGAGCGTCGCATCCAGGGCTCGTCGATGGGCTCGAACCATTTCCGCGTCGACATGCCGCGCCTGGTCGATTTCTACCTGCGCGGCCGGCTGCACCTGGAAGACTGGATCTCGGCCAAGCTGAAGCTCAGCGAGATCAACGAGGGCTTTGCCAATATGAAAGCCGGCAAGACGCTGCGCAGCGTGATCGTGTTTGATAGCTGAGCCACAACGACGGCGTCATCGCCCGGCTTGATGTTCAGCCCGGGGACATGACCGACGGGTGTTCGGGGACATAGCCGACACTTTTTCCGCTCGCCAAGTCGATGATAGCGACTTGGTGAGCGGCAAAGAAGACCCCGTATTGCGCGCTGTTTGCCGAGGGGCGGATGGCAAGGCGCTCACCCCGGAAAGCCTGCGGGACTTTCCAAAGCCGTCCCTTGAAGCTGACATAGGCCTTGGTCGTGGAGACGCGGCGCACGATCTCGTGGCTGTCGTATTCGACCTTCGGCAATCGATCAGGCATGGCTCGCTGGCTCGGCCGATATCGACTGGCTGGGACCTGTTGTCCCAACGCCTCATGCGGTCGTTCGAAATTGTAGACTTCCCGCCAGGCGTCGAAGGCGCGCTGTGTCTCTGCAAGATCGCGGAAGTGCCGCAGCGCGAACACCTCAGCTGCGAGCGTGCGGTGGAACCGCTCGTTCTTGCCTCGGCTTTGCGGGTGATATGGGCGGCTGTGGATGACGGCAATGCCGAGCTTGAGCAGCCACACCGAGAACCGCGTCCATCGTTCGCCGGATGGGTCACCCCAAGGTGAACCGTTATCAACGAAGAAGGCTTCCGGGAGGCCGTAGCGATGAAAGGTCTTCTCCAGGTGGTTGCGCACAGTCTCTGTGCGTTGATCGGCGCAGGCCTGCAGACACAGATCATAGCGCGAGTGATCGTCCACGACCGTCAGAGGATGGCATTGGACGTCATTGCCGAGCCGAACCCAGCCTTTGAAGTCCATCTGCCACAACAAATTGGGTGCCGGCATCTCGAAACGCTGGCTGGCTACGGCACCGCCGATCGGAGGCTTGATGCGGCCAGATCGACGCAAGATCTGATGGACCGTTGAGACTGCCGGAGAACGAAAGCCATCGCGCTCGAGGCAGCGAGCTATCTTGCGGGCCCCCCATACCGGATGAGCATCGCGAACGGCCAGAATGCGTTCCTCCAGCTCGCAATCAGTCTGTCCTGGGCTCGAATGTGGCCTGCGCGAGTGGTCCTCGACGTCCTGATCGGCCTGCCATCGTGCAAGCCATTTGTAGCCCGTGTCAGGATGGATATTGAACCGCCGGCAGAGCTCACGCCGGTTCGCTCCTTCTTGCATCGCAAGCCGAACGAACTCCCGCCGCTGCTCCATCACCGACACCTCTCGCCAGGGCATGGACTTGGCCTCCCACGCTGCCAAATCCCTGCACTATGAAGTGTCGGCTATGTCCCCGAACACCCGTCGGTCATGTCCCCGGGCTGAACA
>Ga0209148_1000818_pt1 | contig 22432 bp, 10 predicted proteins | sample AraplaCol_mMF_r2_2_FD_184288 | JGI IMG/M metagenome (GOLD analysis project Ga0209148, IMG submission 184288) | Arabidopsis root microbial communities from North Carolina, USA - plate scrape CL_Col_mMF_r2 (SPAdes) (version 2) | ecosystem: Host-associated > Plants > Roots > Endosphere | place... | reverse complement strand
GTTGTCCATGTACGGGTCGTTGATCATGCCTTTCCAGCCGACCGTCGTGCGCGGCTTCTCGAAGTACACGCGCATGATGATTTCCAGCTCGCCGGCAAAGCGGTGGCGCTGCTCGACGAGGCGGCGGGCGTATTCCATGGCGGCGTTCGGATCGTGGATCGAGCATGGGCCGATCACGACCATCACGCGGTCGTCCTGGCCGTGCAGGATGCGATGCAGCGCCAGGCGCGCCTGCGACGCGGTCTGCTCGGCCTCCGGGGTCACCGGGAATTCGCGGATCAGGTGCGAGGGCGGCGTCAGTTCCTTCATTTCGCGGATGCGTAAGTCGTCGGTGCGGGGCATTGCTGTTCTCCGTTCTGATCTGATGAATAAATTCTTGGTCGAAAAAAAAGACCGCCTCGGGTGGCGGTCTTCTGGATTTTTGTGTCGGACTCTGTTCTGTTGCTGCGTGAACCTGCCGCTACTCCACCGCCGTTGGGCTGGAATGGCTAAACCAAAAATAAAAGGTAAAGAAAACGGCGTGGCGCATGTGGGTTCCTGAATGGTCGATTGACTATAACAACATTGCATCGACGTTGGCAAGACTTTATTTAGCCTGTGCTCTGTCGGTTACGGTTGCCTATACAGGCGATCGGTTGCGTCAACCAGACACCCTTTTCCGCAGTGCCGGACACGCTTGAGAGATGTCAGTTGCCTCTTCGCGCGAGATGCAAAAGTCGCAACGAGCCCCGGCCGCATGCGCACCGGGTCGACCATCCCTCATCGTACATGGAGTCTGGACATGACTGAAATACCGATATCCCGAACGATCCGACGCCTGTTCACGGGCGGGGGCGCCATCGGCCTGGCCATCCTGGCACTACCGGCCCTGGCCCAGGAAGCCGCGCCCAAACCCGTCCCCCGCGTCGAGATCACCGGCTCGAACATCCGCCGCTCCGAGGCCGAGACGGCGTCCTCCGTCATCACCGTCAACCGCGCCGACATCGAGCGCTCCGGCAAGGCCACCGTGGCCGAGCTGCTCCAGACCCTGGCCGTCGACAACCAGGGTTCCGTGCCGACCACGTTCGGCAACGGCTTCGCGGCCGGCGCGTCCGGCATTTCGCTGCGCGGCCTCGGCGCGGCGTCCACGCTGGTGCTGCTGAACGGGCGCCGCATGGCCCCGTACGGCCTCGCGGACGACGGCCAGAAGCAGTTCGCGGACCTGAACGTGATCCCGACCGATGCCGTCGAGCGCGTCGAAATCCTCAAGGACGGCGCTTCCGCCATCTACGGTTCCGACGCCATCGCCGGCGTCGTCAACATCATCCTGCGCCGCGACTTCCAGGGCAACACGGTGCGCTACCAGCGCGGCTTCAGCAACGACTGGGACGGCAAGCGCACCAACGTCGCCTTCACCAAGGGCGTCGGCAGCCTCGACGCCGACCGCTACAACGTCCTGTTCAGCCTCGAGTACAAGAAGTTCGACGAGATCTGGTACCGCGACCGTTCCGACCGCGACTGGATCGGCCGCAACGACCTGCGGCCATGGGGTTATTCGGCCGACCAGGCGCTCGGCGGCACCGGCGCGATCCTGCCCGGCACCGGCACGGCCGGCAGCGCCATCAACGGCAACGTGCGCAATCCGGCCGACCCCACGAATTACTACAACCGGGGCAACCTGGCCGGTCCCGGCTTCACGCGCACGTTCCCCGGCGCGGCCTGCTCCAACTTCACCAACCACCCGCAGGGCGACCCCGGCGGCGGCTGCCTGATCGATGCGTCCCAGCTCTACAACCAGATCGAGCCCAAGCAGGAAAACGTCAGCTTCTTCCTGCGCGGCACGTATCAGCTCGACCCGGCCATCCAGCTGTACAGCGAATTCAACTGGTACACGAGCCAGACGGATTCCTCCACGACGCCGTCCACGGTCAGCGCCTCCGTCGGCTTCCCGGGCGGCCCCGTCAACAATGCCATCGTCCAGCTTGGCGCCGCCCACCCCGACAATCCGTATTTCGGCACGGCCGCGCGCGTGCGCTACCTGGCGGCCGACGTCGGTCCGCGCGTCTCGCACATCGGCTCCAACTTCCTCCGCTGGCTCGGCGGCGCCAAGGGCACGCATTTCGGCTGGGATTGGGACTCGTCCCTGCTGTTCTCGCACAACCACGTCAACAACACGCAGAACGGCTATCTGCAGCGCGACGTCGCGTTCGCCCTGCTGGACCCGTCCGCCGCCAACGTGGCGGCGGCGCTGCGCAACCCGAACTACGCGGCGCTGCCGCCCGGGACCGTGTGGCGCATCGCCGAGAACGCGGGGCTGAATTCGCCCGCGGTGTACGCCGCCCTGTCGCCCACCATCGGCAACGCGGCGAACACCAAGGTCGCCCAGGCCGACTTCAAGGCCACGCGCGAGTTCAGCGGCATTCCCTACCTGGCCGGCAACCTGGGGCTGGCCGCCGGCACCGAATTCCGCCACGAGATGACGGAGCTGATGCCCACCGCGGGCACCGAACGCGGCAACATCATCGGCCTTGGCTATTCCGCGTATTCCGGCGCGCGCAACGTGTTCGCCCTGTACGGCGAAGGGCTGGCGCCGCTGCCGTACAACGTCGAAGCGTCGGCCGCGCTGCGCTACGACCACTTCACCGACGTCGGCAGTTCGTGGACGCCGAAATTCGGCCTCAAGTGGACGCCGGTGCGCGCGTTCGCCCTGCGCGGCACGTTCGCACGCGGTTTCCGTGCCCCGAGCCCGGCCGAGAACGGCGTCGGCGGCCTGGCCGCCTTCTCGACCGCGGCCGACCCCGTGCGCTGCGCGCTGGGCGTGACGAGCAGCTGCAATCCGGCATCGATCGCGCTGATCACGTCGCCCAACCCGAACCTGTCGCCGGAACGCTCGAAGAGCTACACGCTGGGCGTCATCTGGGATCCGCTGCCGCGCACGAGCATCTCCGTCGACTACTGGAAGATCAAGCGCAAGAACGAGATCAACCAGGAACAGGTCGACGCCGCCATCGCGGCCGGCCACGTCGTGCGCGACCCCACCAGCGTGAGCGCGATTCCCGGCGATCCGGGCGTCATCACGGCCGTGCTGACGCGCTACGTCAACTCGGCCCAGAGCAAGGTGCGCGGGCTCGACGTGGATGCACGCTACAACCACCGCCTGCCGGACGCCTGGGGCAATGCCAGCTTCGACGTCAAGTACACGCACATCTTCGAATGGCTGCGCACCGAGCAGGACGGCACGTCGCGCGAATTCGCGGGCACGCACGGCAACTGCGACGTCACCAACTGCACGGGCACGCCCGCCGACCGGGTCAATATGCGCTTCGGCTGGGACCGCGAAAACCTGCGCGTGTCGGCCAACGTGAACTACCGCGGCGTACTCGAGAACCGCTTCTTCCGCGGCGACCCGAGCGGCTGCGCCGTCACCTTCGCCAACGGCGCCGACGCCCCGAACGGTTGCGAACTGGCGTCGTTCACGACGGTGGACCTAGTGGTGCGCTGGAAGCCGCGGCAGCGTTGGGAACTGTTCGGCTCGATCCAGAACCTGTTCGACAAGATCGCGCCACTCGATCCGCTGACCTACGGTGCCCAGTCGTACAACCCGCTCGACTACGAGGGGGCGCGCGGACGCTACTACACGCTGGGGGCAAGATACTCATTCTGACACGGCCCACAACGTAACAACCGTCGCCCCGACGCAGGCCGGGGCCCAATCTCGCTGAGTCGCCGCAACGCGACGCGAGCCGTAAAACCCGTCGCCCCGGCGCAGGCCGGGGCCAAAGTTCGTTGCGCAGCGACGGCACCGGACCGAGCCTAGTCCCCGGGGCCTTCACCGGGCATCGTGTCGGCCATCAGCCGCAATTCTTCCGGCGTCAGCTCGTCCGGCTTCTTGCCCTCGAGGCCGTCGAAGTCCTCCGGCGGCTGGGCGCCTGGTTGCGCCTGCGCATTGTCGGGCGGCGGTGCGGCCGGGTTTGCCTGCTGTCCGCCGGGCTGTCGGGTTTGATCGTTCGCCATAGCCTGCTCCTTGCGATGGATGGATCCAGTGAGGGCAAGTGTGGCACAGCGCGATATTCGATGGCGTCCGCGTCGGCGTCCCGGGGCAGTCCCGCTGGGTTCCCGCGCCGTGCGCGGATTGCGGCAGGCGACGTCGGCATCGTCCCCGTAGACGCGGCGGACGGTCGGCACGACGGACGCCGTGCAACCGGCCCGGATGAACAAACGCCCTCGCGCGGCGGGCGTCGTGCTTGCGAAGGCGGGCGCCTTCGCCACGGCTGGCCGTCAGGCCGTGCCGCCGACGGTCACGCCGTCGATGCGCAGGGTCGGCTGGCCGACGCCCACCGGCACGCTCTGGCCTTCCTTGCCACACACGCCCACGCCCGAGTCCAGGCGCATGTCGTTGCCGATCATCGAGATGCGGTTCATCGTGTCCGGACCGTTGCCGATCAGGGTCGCGCCCTTCACCGGGTACGTGACCTTGCCGTCCTCGATCATGTAGGCCTCGCTGGCCGAGAACACGAACTTGCCGTTCGTGATGTCGACCTGGCCGCCGCCGAAGTTCACCGCATACAGGCCGTTCTTGACCGAGGCCAGGATCTCGGCCGGGTCCCTGTCGCCGGCCAGCATGTAGGTGTTCGTCATGCGCGGCATCGGCAGGTGGGCGAAGGATTCGCGGCGCGCGTTGCCCGTTACCGGCATCTTCATCAGGCGCGCGTTCATCGTGTCCTGGATATAGCCCTTGAGAATGCCGTCTTCGATCAGCGTGGTGCACTGGGTCGGATTGCCCTCGTCGTCCATATTCAGGGAGCCGCGGCGGTCCTGCAGGGTGCCGTCGTCGACGACCGTCACGCCCTTGGCCGCGACGCGCTGGCCGATCATGCCGGCGTAGGCCGACGAGCCCTTGCGGTTGAAGTCGCCTTCGAGGCCGTGGCCGACGGCTTCGTGCAGCAGTACACCGGGCCAGCCCGGGCCGAGCACGATGGTCATCGGGCCGGCCGGGGCCGGACGCGCTTCCAGGTTCACGAGGGCCGCCTGCACGGCTTCGCTGGCGTATTGTTCCAGCAGCGCGTCGCTGAAATAAGCGTAGTCGTAGCGGCCGCCGCCGCCCGACGAGCCCATCTCGCGCCGGCCGTTCTGCTCGGCGATGACGGTGACGGACACGCGCACGAGCGGACGGATGTCGGCCGCCAGCACGCCGTCGCTGCGCACGACGAGCACGACGTCGTACTCGCCCGCCAGGCCGGCCATCACCTGCACGACGCGCGGATCCTTGGCGCGCGCGATCTTTTCGACGCGCTCCAGCAGGGCGACCTTCGCCGTGGCGTCGAGCGAGGCCAGCGGATCGTTCGGGAGATACAGCGCGCGGCCGCCGGTCGGCTGGACGCCGGCCGCGACCTTCACGCGCCCGGCGCCCGCGCGCGCGATCGTGCGCGTGGCCGCGGCGGCGTCCAGCAGGGCTGCCTGCGAGATTTCATCGGAGTAGGCGAAGGCGGTCTTGTCGCCCGACACGGCGCGCACGCCGACGCCCTGGTCGATCGAGAAGCTGCCGCTCTTGACGATGCCCTCTTCCAGGCTCCAGCCTTCGCTCTTGGTGAACTGGAAATACAGGTCGGCATAGTCGACCTTGTGCGTAAACATGGTCCCCAGCGTCGTGATCAGCTTGCCTTCGTCGAGCCCGAATGGCGTCAACAGTACGTCGCGCGCGACGGCGAGGGAGGAGAGATTCGGTTCGAATGGCGTCATTGCGTCAGGTCTTTCTGATAAGGATAGGGCATTGTGCCATACGTCAGAGTTTGCGGTGTTTCAGCGCCGGCAAACTCTCGCGCACCTTCGCGATATACCCGGGATCGATCGTGCCGCTGACGACGCCCTCGCCTTCCGGCAATACGTCCATCACCTCGCCCCATGGGTCGATGAGCATGCTGTGGCCGAACGTGCGGCGGCCGTTCCTGTGCGTCCCGCCCTGGGCCGAGGCCAGCACGTAGCACTGGTTCTCGATGGCGCGGGCGCGCAGCAGCACTTCCCAGTGCGCGAGGCCCGTCGTGTGCGTGAACGCGGCCGGCACGACGATCAGCGCGCACTCGCCCATCGCACGGAACAGTTCCGGGAAGCGCAGGTCGTAGCAGATCGACAGGCCCACGCGGCCGAACGGCGCCTCGAAGCTGCCGACCGTCTCGCCCGGCACGATGGTGCGCGCCTCGTCGTACGATTCGCTGCCCTTGTTGAATCCGAATAAATGGATCTTGTCGTAGCGGCCGACGTGATGCCCTGCCGGGTCGTAGACGAGCGTCGTGTTCAGCACGCGGCCGACGTCACCCGACACGAGGGGCAAGGTGCCGCCGATCAGCCAGATGCCGTGCTCGCGCGCCTGCGCGGCCAGGAAATCCTGGATGGGGCCGTGGCCCGGCTGTTCCGCCTGGGCGACCTTGTCCGTGTCCGTCATGCCCATGATGGGCCAGTATTCCGGCAACGTGACCAGCTGCGCGCCGCGCGCGGCGGCGTCGGCGATCAGGCGGCGCGCGGTGGCGATATTTTCGTCCACGACGGGCGTGGACACCATCTGTACGGCGGCGACAATGGACGTCATTGGGCTTCCTTCTTTGGCTTGCTGCGGTCCTGCTGGGCCGCCGCCGCGGCAGCGGCCGCAACGGCGGGCGAGTTGTCCAGCTTCACGATGTGCGGCGACTTCCACGGCCCCGTCACCTGCATGTGATAGGTGAGCGCTTTCATGACGGGTGCGCGCAGGAACAGCTGGGCCAGGAAACTGCCCAGGCCGATCACGGGGTTCACGGCCAGGCCGTACACGAGCGAGCTGGTGCCGAGGTTGAATTCCGGGATCACGACGACGTGCAGGTTCGTCGATTCGTGCGCGATGTCGGCCGTGCCGTCCATCAGCACCGTCGCCGCGACGCCGTGCATCTTGAGGTTGTCCGTGCGCACGACGCCACGCGTGATCATCGCATTGGCGGTGATGCCGTCGAAGGCGAGGCCTTCCGAGAACACGTCGTGGAAGTCGAGTTTCAGCATGCGCGGCAGCATCTGCAGGCTCAGCACGCCGAGCAGTTTCGCGGCGCCCGGGTCCTGCTTGAGGAATTGCCCGTCCTCGACGTTCATCTGGATCTGGCCCGACAGGCTAGGGATGTCGAGCGAGTACGGCAGCCCGGCCCACGAGACGTCGCCGGACAGCGAGCCCTTGCCGCGGCGCAGCGTCTCCGGGAAGCCGAGGCGGTCGAGCAACCTGCCGGCGTCGCTGATGTCGAGCGTGAAATTCAATGCCGTATTGCTCTTGCCGTCGCGCGTGAGCCAGCGGCCGTTCGCCTTCAGCTGGCCGTCCGGATTCGTCAGCGCCAGCCGCTCGATGCGCCATTCGCGCCCGGCCAGCGCCTGCGCATTGCTGGCCACCAGTTCCAGGCGGCCGAACTGCTTGCCCGACAGCTCGAAGCGGTCGGCCACGATGTCCAGGCCCGGAATGGTGGCGGTGGCGCCCTTGTTCGATTCGAGCAGGTCCTTGACTTCGTTCGCGGACGATTCCGGAATCACGAGCGACGCGAGACGGGCCGTCACCTTGCCCATGCTCTGGCCCGTGGACGACTCGTTCCATGTCACGTAGCCGACCACCTGGCGCGAATCGATGCTGGCCTGCCACGTATTGTTCTGGTGCGAGGCGCCGACGACGACGTCGTGCAGCGACCGTTCGCCGATGACCAGTTCGCTGGCGCGCGCACCTATCGTGTCCGGCAACACGTACTGGGCCATGCCGGAACCGGTGGCGTTGTCCACGGCCGTGTTGCCCGTCGGCGCCGCCTCGGCCGGTCCGGCGATCGCGGTGGCCGCCGCGAGCCAGCGGTCGACGTTCAGCGCCTTCATGTTCACGTTGATCATCATGCCGCTGTCGGGCTCGGGCGCCGGCACGTTGACGCCGATGCCGCCGCGCTTGACGATCCAGGTGCCGTGCGGCTGGCGTTCGCGCACGTATTTCGCGGCGGCGATGTTGCCGAGGGCGACGCGGACCTCGTCGTGGCCGACGCCATCAGGCCCCGTCGGCTGGCCGGCGAGCACGAAATGCAGCGGCAGCGTTTCGGCGACGGGCTTGTTCAGCGGCGCCGGCAGCTCGATGCCGAGACCGGCCAGGTTGGAATCGAGGACGATCTGGGTCTGGCGGTCGCGGACCGTGACGGTGCCGCCGAAGCGCGCCCCGCCGGACAGCTTGGCGCCCAGGCGCTGCAGCGCCGGCAGGGCGCCCGTGCGGCGCATGCCGTCGGCGGTGGCGCTGCCGGCCATGCGGATCTGGATGGCGCCGTCGCGCTGGGTGCCGCCGGACAATTGCAGCGGCCCTCCCAGGAAGCTCGCGCCCACGCCGTTCAGGTTGACGCCGCGCTCGGAAAACTCGATGCGGCCCAGTGCGGCCTCGATGGGCGGCAGTTCGGGGAACAGCACGACGTCGTTGTTCTGCAGCTGCAGCGCGCCCTGGACCTTCGCATCGTGCAGGCTGGCGAGCGGCAGGTGCAGCTTCAGGCCCAGCTTCGCGGCGCCGGTCGCGCGGGTGTCTTCGGTGAAGTGGCCGATCCAGTCGAGCACGGGGCTGGCCGCCACGTAGCGCAGGAAGTCCGGCAGCGGGCCGGCGGCCGCGCCGTCGATGTCGAGCACCATGTCGTGCACGCCCAGCTCGGGGATCACGGCCCGCACGTTGGACAGGGGGATGCCCAGCGTGCGCGCCGTGTCGCCGTGGATCTCCATGCGCGCGCGGTCGAACACGATGGTGCCGTCGATATTCTCGGCCAGCGGCCACAGCGGCGCCTTGCCGTCGGCCGCCTTGTGGCCCGGCGCGTACTCCAGCTTGCCGTCGTCGATGCGGCCGCTGACGCGGAACTCGCCCCGGGCGCGCTGGGCGGCGTTGTCGGCGCGGAACGGGAAGTGGGCCAGGTCGCCGCGCAGGCGCAGGCGCGCGTCGTGCAGGGTGCCGCCCTGTAGCGCGCCCGTCAGCCATTCGCGCAGACCCTCGGGGGTCGCGAGCGGCAGCCAGCGTCCGATGCTCGCGATGTCGAAATTGTCGACCGTCCCCGTGAAGTCGGCATTGCCCGGCCCCTGCCCGGCCTTCAAGGGCAGCAGGTGACGGCCGGACAGGCTCGCCTTCAGCGCGCCCTGCGACATATCCATGCTGTCGACTTCGACGAGCAGCTGGTCGTCCTGCGGGAAGCTCCAGCGTGCGTGCAGCGCGAGCTGGTCGAACGGCATCTCGGGATCGGCGAACCAGGCCGGCAGCGCGAGCACGAGCTTGTCGGAATCGACGTCGAGGCTGCCGCCGTGGTCGCTCGCGTCGACGCGGCCCGACAGGTTGTTAAAACCCGGCAGCGCCGGCCGTGCGGCCTGGGCAGGCTGGCCGTCCGTCGCGGCCAGTTCGGCGCGCGCCGCCAGCGGATTCATGCCAAGATTGTCGACCGCGCCGCGCACGCGGTAGCCGGTGACGTGCGGAAAGCGCCCCTGCCATTCGACGTTGGCGTCGTTGATGCGGCCGTGCGGCGCCAGTTCCGTCAGCAGCTGGCGCTGGGCCGGTGCGATCGGCAGTTGCACGGCCAGCGCGGCCAGCGCGCCCACGTCGAGCTGGGCGGCGCGCACCTCGAAGCGCTCGGGCTGGGTGCGCGTGGCCGGGCGCCAGGATTCGGTCAAGGTCGCCGGCGGCAGCACGACGCCGTCTTCCGTCACGACGGCAAAGTTTTCCAGGCCGATGGCATGGCCGAGCGCGCCGAAGGTCGGCTTGCCATCGTCCACGTTCGAGGCGATGGTTTCGCTGGCCGACAGCCGGCCCGACACGCGCGACAGGGCCAGCGGCGGCGTGTCCGGCCCGAGGCGCGCGCTGACGCCGGCCAGCGCGAGGTCGGCCGTGAAACCGGCCAGGCGGGCGTGGTCGAAGTCGAGCCAGGCGCGCACCGAGCCGCGGCCCTGCTGCAGGGTGAACGGGTAGTCGAAGTACTGCTTCCAGGCCGCGAGATCGGTGTTGCGCAGGTCGGCGTACACCTGGCCTTTCCAGCGCCGCGCATCGGACGGCTTGGCGCCGAACGCCGGATGGGAAAAGCGCGCGCGCAGGTCGAGCGGGTCGCCGGCGCCCGGCGGCGGCGCGGCCTTGAGGGCGAAGCGGTGCGTCGTCCAGCGGTTCTGCAGCACGAGGGTCACGTCCGACAAGGCCAGCGTCGGCGCGCCGCGCAGCTCGTCGGTCCAGGACAGACGGCCTTCGCGGATCACGATTTCGTGCTGGCGCAGCAGCCAGTCGGCGCCGCCGCCCTCTTCCTTTTTATTCGGATCGATGCGCACGCCGGCCACGGCGATGACGCCATCGCGGCCGCGGCGCACGTCCAGTTCCGGCCGGTTGATTTCCAGCGCTTCGAAGCGGGGTTCGGCCGCCACCACCGACCACCACGACAAGGTGGCCGACACCGACGGCAGCGCCAGCAGCTGGCGCCCGGTGCGGTCGTGCAGGCGCAGGTCGCCGAGGTACAGGTTCGGATGCAGGCCGCGCCACGATGCGTAGACGCGGGCAATGGTCACCTGGTTGCCGAGCGCGCGGCTGGCGGCCCGTTCGATGTCCGGCTTGTAGATGTCGATGTTCGGCAGGACCGCGTAGCGCAGCACCAGGAACAGCGCCATGAACGCGAAGTAGACGAGCAGGACGGCCTTGATGGCAAAGCCGAGCACGTGATGCGACGCCAGGTTGGCGTAGCGGTAGCACGCGCGTGCACGGGCCCAGCGCGCCGCCAGAGGAACATGCTCATGCGCGTGCTCATGCCCGCGTCCCTGGGGATGCGCCTGCTCGTGCGCGTCGTGCTCGCGCTGCGCCTGCGGTTCCGGGTTGTGCATCAAAATGCTCAAAAGGCTCGCCGAATATCGGGCGCCTCGAACAACCTGCGACGGTTTTTCGAGGCGACTTATTGTTAATCTGTAAATAAGAGAGCGCTTGCAACATCCGCGGCGTCTACCTTACCATCATGCTGACCCAGGGCAGCATGGCGGGCAATTTTACCCCATAGCAAGCGTCCCGGAACGCACAAACTCCTCTGGAATTCGCCCCATGCTCCAAGTTTCCCCTCTTCAACCTCCCGCGCAGTCCATGGCGCCGATGTCGCGTTTTTACCAACGCTGGGTCGGCGCCGACCCGGCCCGTGCCGGGCGCATCGATACCCTAGCCGCATTATCGCTGGCCTCCCTCGATTTCGGCGCAGCGCTGAAGTCCGAGGCAGCGCTCGGTCCGAACGGTTCGGTGCTCCCGACCGTAAGGGCAATGCGCCGCCTGCGCAACCTGCTCATCTGCGCCATCATCCGGCGCGACCTCGACGGCCAGGCCGACCTGGACGAAGTCGTGACGGCGATGAGCCGCTTCGCCGACTTCGCCGTCCAGACCCACCTGGCCGAGCTCATGGCCGAGATGACCGCGCTGCACGGCGAACCCGTCGGCGCCGATTCCGGCCGGCCCCAGCAAATGATGGTGCTGGCGATGGGCAAGCACGGCGGCGGCGAGCTGAACGTCTCGTCCGACATCGACCTCATCTTCGTCTACCCCGAGGACGGCGACACGAAAGCCGGCCCCGGCCAGAAATCGCTGTCGAACCACGAATTCTTCGTGCGCCTGGGCCGCAAGCTGATCGCCGCGCTGTCGGAAGTCACCGAAGACGGTTTTACGTTCCGCGTCGACATGGCCTTGCGTCCAAACGGCAAGTCGGGCCCGCTCGTCGCGAGCCTGAACATGGTCGAGGACTACCTGATCGTACAAGGGCGCGAATGGGAACGTTATGCCTGGGTCAAGGCGCGCGCCGTCACGGGCGATCCGGCCGACATCGCGGCGCTCGACGCCATCGTGCGGCCGTTCGTCTTCCGCCGCTACCTCGACTTCGGCGTGATCGATGCGATCCGCACCATGCACGCCCAGATCCGCGCCGAGGTCAACCGCCAGGAACGCCTGCATCCGGAACGCAACCAGAACGTCAAGCTGGGCCGCGGCGGCATCCGCGAGATCGAGTTCCTGGCCCAGGTATTCCAGCTGATCCGCGGCGGCCGCGACCCGGCCTTGCGCGAGCGCTCCACGCGCAAGACGCTGCGCCTGCTGGCCGAGCGCGACCTGCTGGCCGGCGACACCGTCGAGCAATTGCTTGAAGCGTATTCTTTCCTGCGCAACCTGGAACACCGCCTGCAATACCTGGAAGATGCCCAGACGCACACCATGCCCATCGCGCCCGCGGACAAGCACACCGTCGCGCGCATGATGGGCATGGCCGACGACGCCGCGCTGCTGGCCCGGCTGGACGCCTGGCGCGTGTTCGTCGCCGCCCAGTTCGACGCGATCTTCGCCGACAAGGCGGCCGGCGCCGAGCCCGTCGATCCGGACGCCCTGCTCTCCGATCCGGACAACCGCGACGCGATCGCCGACCGCCTGGCCAGCCTCGGCTTCGACGACCCGCAGGCGGCCGCGAACCGCCTCGTCGCCACGTGGCAGGCGCCGCGGCTGCAGACCTTGCCGGAAGCGAGCCGCCACCGCCTCGTCGCCCTCGTGAATACGGCGCTGGCGCAGATCCCGGTCGTCGTCGCCGACGCCGGGGTCGGCAGCCATGCGGCCCTGCTCGGCCGCCTGCTCGACTTCTTCGAAGCCATCGCCCGCCGTTCGGCCTATCTGTCGCTGCTGACGGAATATCCGCACACCCTGGAGCGGGTGCTGCGCATGATCAACGCGTCCGGCTGGGCCGCGACCTTCCTCACCCAGCACCCGATCCTGCTGGACGAGTTGCTGGACGACCGCGGCAATGCCGCCGAGGATTTACCTTCGCTGGCCGCCAGCCTCGCGGCCCAGCTCGACGCGGCCGCCGGCGACACCGAACGCCAGCTCGACATCCTGCGCGAAGCCCACCACGCCCAGATGTTCCGCCTGCTCGCGCTGGACCTGGCCGGCGAACTGTCGGTCGAACGGCTGGCCGACCACCTGTCCGCGCTGGCCGACCTGATCGTGTGCGAGGTCGTGCGGCGCGCCTGGCGCACCATCGCCTCGCGCCACCGCGAGGTGCCGCAGTTCGCCGTGGCCGCCTACGGCAAGCTGGGCGGCAAGGAACTGGGCTATGTGTCCGACCTGGACGTGATCTTCCTGTTCGACGACGACGACGACATGGCCGCGTCCAACTACGCCAAGCTGGCCCAGCGCTTCATCACGTGGATGACGACGCATACCCCGGCCGGCATCCTGTTCGACATCGACACGGCGCTGCGGCCGGACGGCGCGTCCGGCATGCTCGTGTCGTCGGTGGCCGCGTTCGAGCGTTACCAGCAGACGTCCGCGTGGATCTGGGAGCACCAGGCCCTCACCCGCGCCCGCTTCTGCGCCGGCGACGCGGCCATCGGCGCCCGTTTCGAGGCGATCCGCGAACAGGTGCTGCGCCAGGACAGGTCGAGCCGCGAGACCGAGCTGCGCGACGAAGTCGTCAAGATGCGCCGGCGCATGCGCGACGCCCACCCGCCGCGCGACGAGCGTTTCGACCTCAAGCACGACGAGGGCGGCATGATCGACATCGAATTCATCGTCCAGTACCTCGTGCTGCGCCACGCCTGCGCGTATCCGCGGCTGACGGCGAACGTCGGCAACATCGCGTTGCTGAAACTGTGCGGCCAGCTGGGCCTCATCGATGCCGGGCTGGCCGACGGCGCCGCCGCGGCCTACCGCGCGATGCGCAAGCTGCAACACCAGGTCCGCCTGCAAGGCCAGGAAAACGCCCGCGTGGAACGCAGCCTCGTCGCGCAGCATGCGGACGTCGTGGTACGCCTGTGGCACGACTGCTTCCACGTGTAGACGGCACGCAAACTCCTTTATCGGCGGGAAATGTTGTTTTTTCTCAACATTTCCCGCCGAACATATTTCCATATTGACATTTGTCAATACGGAATGCTCTGATACGGCCAGCGTAGGGGTTGACCCGCGGCAATGTCTTTACGGACAGCCGCACGGCCCCGACTGTGCCCTCATCGGAGACTCCATGCGACAACCCACCAAGATCGCCATGGCCGTCGCCATCGCCCTGAACGCGATGACCGGCCTGACTCACGCACAAACCGCGGATCCGCTGCAGCGCGTCGAAGTGACGGGCTCGCGTATCCGCCAGGTCGACCTGGAAACGGCGCAGCCGGTCCAGGTGATGACCCAGGAACAGATCCAGAAGACGGGCCTCGTCACCGTCGGGGACATCATCAACAACCTGTCGGCCGCCGGCACCCCGGCCTTTTCGAAAGGTTCGACGCTGACCTCGAACCGCGAACAGGGCGGGCAGTACATCAATATGCGCAACCTGGGGGCGAACCGCCTGCTGGTGCTGGTGAACGGCAAGCGCTGGACCCAGACCGTCGCCGGCTATACCGACATGTCGACCATCCCTTCGTCGCTGATCGAGCGCATCGAAGTCCTCAAGGACGGCGCCTCGTCGATCTACGGCTCCGATGCCATCGCCGGCGTCGTCAACGTCATCCTCAAGAAGACCATGCGGGGCGGCCTGGCCAGCGTGTACGACGGCCAGAACGAGAAAGGCGACGGCAGGAAGAAGGATTACGCGCTCGCCTACGGCGCCGGCGACGACAAGGCCGACATGATGTTTGGCCTGACGTACACGGAGGACGGCGTCGTCTGGGCGAAGGACCGCGACGTCACGGCCACCGCCTACGGTCCGAACCACCTGAACGCCGGCTTCGGTGCGAGCCCGTGGGGCCGCATCCGCCAGGTGAGCGCCAGCGGCGGCGCCGGCGGTTTCAACAAGATCCTGAACCACACCGGTTCGTACCTGGGCGACAGCACCGGTGCCAATGCGCGCGATCCGAACAATTATCACAACTATGCGGGCGCCGACGCCGACACGTTCAATTCGTCGAACCAGATGATGTACACGTCGCCGACCCGGCTGGCGTCCATCTTCACCAAGGGCAGCATCGCCCTGCCGTACGACATGCGGTTCACGACCACGGCGATGTTCGCGAACCGCGAATCGTCGCGCGAGGTCGCCGGCTATCCGCTGAACTCGATGACCCAGTCGAAGTACCCGGTCTACATCGACAAGGACGATTACTACAACCCGTACGGCAACCAGATGGCCGGCGCCGGCAAGGGCGTGGACCTGTTCTTCTACCGCCGCACGATCGAAGTGCCGCGCGTGACCGACAACGGCAACCGCACCCTGCACATCGACGCGAGCCTGGAAGGCGATTTCAGCCTGCTGGGCAAGGCCTGGAGCTGGAACGTCGGCTACAACCACAGCGCCATCACGGGCTCGGTGCAGTCGGCCGGCAACCTGAACCTGCTGAACCTGAAAAAAGCCCTGGGGCCGTCGTTCATGAACGCGTCCGGCGCCGTGCAGTGCGGCACCGCCGCCAGCCCGATCCCGCTGGCCGAATGCGTACCGTTCGACATCCTGGGCGGCCCGTCGGCGTCGACCGCCGCCGCGCTGCAATACGTCATGTCGAACGGCCAGGCCACCTACGGCTCGACCGTCAACAGCGCCACCGCCGACGTCACCGGCGACCTGTTCGACCTGCCGGCCGGCGCCGTCGGCATGGCGGCCGGCCTCGAGCACCGTTCGGTCGGCGGCTACGACCGCCCCGGCCAGTTCGAGCAGTCGGGCTATTCGACCGACCTGGCCGGCAAGGCCACCTTCGGCAAGTACACCGTGCGCGAAGCCTACCTGGAATTCAACGTCCCGCTGCTCAAGAACCAACCGTTCGCGCAACTGCTGGGCGTCGACATCGCGTCGCGCTACTCCGCCTACAGCAATTTCGGCAACACGACCAACAGCAAGGCCAGCGTGATGTGGAAGCCGATCCGCGACCTGCTGGCCCGCGCCACGTACGCCCAGGGCTTCCGCGCGCCCACGCTGAGCGACACGTTCGGCGGCGGCTCGCAGGCCTACGATGCCTACCTGGACGCCTGCGACAGCAAGTACGGCGAAGCGGCCAGGAACCCGGCCGTGGCGGCCCGCTGCGCGGCCGCCGGCGTGCCGGCCGGCTTCCGCCAGCTCAACCAGGCCGGATCGCCGGTCCCGGCCGGCGGCGCCCAGACCCCGGTGCCGTTCAACGCGGGCGCCGGCAACGACGCGCTGCGGCCGGAAACGGCGACGACGAAAACCTTCGGACTCGTCTACAGCCCAGGCTGGCTGAACGGCGCGTCGATCGCGCTCGACTGGTTCGACATCCACGTCAAGAACCGCATCACCGCCGTGTCCGCGACCTATGAAATCAACCAGTGCTACGTCAGCGGCGTGGCGGCGTTCTGCGACAAGATCAAGCGCGACCCGGCCACCGGCATGATCTCGAGCCTGTCGCGCGGCAATGCCAACCTGGGCGAGCTCCAGACGAAGGGCTTCGACCTGACGTTCGCCTACCGCTTCCCGCGCACGGCATATGGCCAGTTCGACGTGCGTTCGGAATCGACATATACCGATACCTTCCGCATCAAGAGCGGCGCCACGTCGGACTGGGAAAACGACGCCGGCGAATTCACGTACAACCGCGTGAAATCGAACCTGACCCTGGACTGGAACCTCGGCAACTGGAGCGCCACGCTGGCGTCGCGCTACTACAGCGGCGTCAAGGTGCATTGCTGGAGCGCGGCCAACAACGAGGAGTGCAGCAACCCGAACGACCCGGCCAGCTGGGGCACCGGCTACACCCGGCTGGGCGCCATGGTCTACAGCGACCTGTCGGCGGGCTATGCGTTGCCGTGGAAAGCCCGGCTGCTGGTCGGCGCCAACAATGTGTTCGACCGCAAGCCGCGCATCGTCTACGACGCCAGCACGTCGTTCGTGAACGGCACCTCGGCCTCGTCCGCCGTCGATCCGCAAATGCCGATCGACCGGCTTTTCTACGTGCGCTATAACCAGTCGTTCTGACGGTTTGACCGCCGCGGGCCACGTCCGCTCGCCCATGCCCGCCGCCCCTGCGCTGCGGGCATTTTATTCCCGCAACTCTGTTGTATAAATATCACAGGGAATGAGATAGGGAAAGGCGGCTCGCCCCACTCTGGTGCATTGTACGGTTGGCAAAAAACAGCATATTGAACGGGCTAAATAGCGCCCTTTTTACTCATAAAACCGTTCTTTTTACCAATTTCTGTGTCATTGCGAAACGTCATGACCGGCAAATACACACAACTTCGACGAGCGGGCCGTAAGTACGCAGGACTGCAACATCAGCAAATATGCACGTTAAGCCGTTGACAGCTTGCCATGGCGGGTGCTTCCATTGCCAGCTTGAAAAAAATGTTCATCCCACATTGATTTCAAAAATAGTCGCACAAGCGACATGTTTTCACGGCTGCCAACCCGTAGCCGTGCCATAACCCTAGGAGTTTGTAACCATGATGGAAAAAGTCTTGTCCCGCTCGATCCGCCTGATGTGCCTCGGCGGCGTCGCGCTCGGGATGCACGCGGCTTATGCGCAGGAGACCCAACCGGCGCCCCTGCAACGCGTCGAAGTGACCGGCTCGCGCATCCGCCAGGTCGACCTGGAAACGGCACAACCGATCCAGGTAATGACCCAGGAACAAATCCAGAAGACGGGTCTCGTCACTGTCGGCGACATCCTGAACCAACTGTCGTCGGCCGGCACGCCGGACTTCGACCGCGGCGGCTCGCTGACGTCGAACCGTGAAAACGGCGGCCAATACATCAGCCTGCGCAACCTGGGCTCGAACCGCCTGCTGGTCCTGGTGGACGGCAAGCGCTGGACCCAGTCCGTCGACGGCTACACCGACATGTCGACCATCCCGTCGGCCATGATCGAGCGCATCGAAGTGCTGAAAGACGGCGCGTCCTCGATCTACGGTTCGGACGCGATCTCGGGCGTGGTCAACATCATCCTGAAGAAGCGCATGGATGGCGGCCAGCTGAGCCTGTACTCCGGCGCCAACGACAAGGCCGACGGCCGCGCCAAGGATTTCTCGCTGACCTACGGCGCCGGCAGCGACAAGGCATCGCTGATGGTCGGCCTGTCGCACACCGAACAGGGCACCGTCTGGGCGCGCGACCGCAACATCACCAAATACCCGAAAGGCCCGGCCCACCCGACCTCCGGCCTGGGCGCCGGTCCGTGGGCTGAAGTCCTGCCGGCCGACGATTACGCCTACGACTACGTGCTGAACCACACCGGCGGCGCCGGCGGCAACGGCGTCGGCGTCGGCACCGACCCGCGCAATCCGGCCAACTACCACGACTGGAGCAGCAGCATCGTCGAGGACAAGTTCAACAGCGCCTCGCAGATGATGTTCCAGATGCCGAACCGCCTGGACACCCTGTTCACCAAGGGCACGCTGGAACTGCCGTACGACATGCAGTTCAGTACGACCGCGATGTACTCGCAGCGTCAATCGTCCGCGCAGGTCGCGGGCTACCCGCTGCGCAGCGACGCGCAGCCGAGCTACCCGGTCTACATCGACAAGAACAGCTATTACAACCCGTTCGGTGAAGACCTGTACTTCATCCGCCGCACCGTTGAAGTGCCGCGCGTGACGGAAAACACCAACAACACGTTCCACGTCGACGCCACCCTGTCGGGCAACTTCGACTGGCGCGGCAAGGCCTGGAACTGGGATGTGGGCTACAACCACAGCGCCGTCCGCGGCACGACCATGGGCACCGGCAACGTCAACCTGCTGAACCTCAAAAAGGCGCTCGGCCCGTCGTTCCTGAACGCCAGCGGCGTCGTCCAGTGCGGCACCGCGGCTTCTCCGATCCCGCTGGCCGAATGCCAGCCGTTCAACATCATCGCCGGTCCGGGCGCCGCCAACCAGGACGTCCTGAACTACGTCATGTCGACCGGCCAGGCAACCTACGGCTCGACCATCAACAGCGCGACCGCCAACATCAGCGGCGAGCTGGTGCAGCTGCCGGCAGGCATGCTGGGCGTGGCAGCCGGCGTGGAACACCGCGAAGTGCGCGGCTACGACATCCCGGGCCAGTTCGAACAATCGGGCTACTCGACCGACCTGGCCGGCAACTCGACCATCGGCCGCTACTCCGTGCGTGAAGCCTACGCCGAAGTCAACATCCCGATCCTGAAGGGCGTGCGCTTCGCCGACCTGCTGAGCGTCGACCTGGCAAGCCGCTACTCGGACTACAGCAACTTCGGCAACACCCACAACAGCAAAGCCAGCTTCATGTGGAAGCCGATCAAGGACCTGCTGGTCCGCGGCACCTGGGCGCAGGGCTTCCGCGCACCGACCGTGGGCGACACGTTCGGCGGCGGCCAGCAGACCTACGACACGTACATGGACCCGTGCGACAGCCTGTACGGCCAGCGCGGCACGCCGGGCGTGGATGCACGCTGCACGGCGCAAGGCGCAGGTCCAGGCTTCCGCCAGACCGACCAGACCAACACCGCGATCACGGACGCGGGCGGCGCCCAGAGCGCCAACCCGTTCATGGCCGGCGCCGGCAACGCGTCGCTGCAGCCGGAACGCGCCAAGACGAAGACCTTCGGCTTCGTCTACAGCCCGGCCTTCGTGCCGGGCCTGTCGGGCTCGCTGGACTGGTACAACATCCGTGTCGACAACCTGATCAGCGCGATCTCGGCCACCCAGGTCGCCGAGTACTGCTACGTCCAGGGTGTCGCTTCGTTCTGCAACGCGATCAAGCGTGACCCGGTCAGCGGCCAGATCGTCAACCTGGCGCGCGGCAACGCCAACCTGGGCGCGCTGGAAACCGAAGGCTACGACCTGTCGCTGGCCTACCGCTTCCCGCGCGGTGCCTACGGCGCCTTCGGCCTGCGTTCGGACTCGACCTTCGTGACCAAGTACCGCACCAAGGCCGACGACACGGCTGACTGGCAGAGCTCGCTGGGCGAATACGACGGCGGTGGCGGCTATGCCTACTACCGCATCAAGTCGAACGTCTCGCTCGACTGGAGCCTGGGCAACTGGAGCGCCACCTGGACGGCCCGTTACTTCGGCGGCATCCGCGACAAGTGCTACAGCAGCACCGTGGAATGCTCGACCCCGAAAGGCCTCGCCAACTGGGGCACCGGCTACAACCAGAAGGGTGCGATGGTCTTCAACGACGTGAGCGTTGCCTACAAGACCCCGTGGAAAGGCCAGATCATGGTCGGCGCCAACAACGTGTTCGACAAGGCGCCGCGTACGACCGTGCTGGGCGCGTCGTCCTCGTCGGCCGTGGACGCCAACCTGCCGATCGACCGCTTCATCTACGCCCGTTACAACCAGGCCTTCTGATCGGCCGGCCCCGCGGGGCCACCGCTTTAATGCCTGAACAATGCCCGCCAGGTTCGCCCGGCGGGCATTTTTTCATGCGAGCGGCTATCATGGGCGACCGGTGCACAACAAACGAACCATGGCTATCAAACTCAAAACAGACAAAGATATTGCAAAGATGCGCATCTCGGGCCGGCTGGCGGCCGAGGTGCTGGAAATGATCGGCGAATACGTCGTTCCCGGCGTCTCCACCGAGGAACTCGACCGGCGCTGCAACGAATACATCCGCAAGGTGCAGAAGGCCACGCCGGCCAACGTCGGCTACCACGGCTTTCCCAAGACCCTGTGCACGTCGATCAACAGCGTCGTCTGCCACGGCATCCCTGCGCCGGCCGACATCCTCAAGGACGGCGACATCGTCAACATCGACGTCACCGTGATCAAGGACGGCTGGCACGGCGACACGAGCCGCATGTACTTCGTCGGCACGCCGAGTCTGGAGGCGAAGAAACTCGTCGACACGACGTACGACGCCATGATGGCCGGCATCCGCGCCGTGCGCCCGGGCGCGCGCCTGGGCGACGTCGGCCACGCGATCCAGAAGCTGGCGGAAGCTGCCGGCTATTCGGTCGTGCGCGAATACTGCGGCCACGGCATCGGCAAGGTCTACCACGAAGACCCGCAGGTGCTGCACTACGGCCGCCCGAACACGGGCCTGCTCATCAAGGAAGGCATGACCTTCACGGTCGAACCCATGATCAACCTGGGCGATTCGGACGTCGAGCAGCTCGACGACGGCTGGACGGTCGTGACGCGCGACCGGTCGTTGTCGGCGCAGTGGGAACACATGATCGCGGTGACGAGGAACGGGTTCGAGATTCTGACGCCCTGGCCAAAGCGGTAGGGTGGACGGGTTTCCCGTCCACGCGTTCAACGGACGGCTCCGCTTAGTACTCGACGATAGTGGCGGCGCGTATCGCCGCGTGGACGGCGGAGCCGTCTGCGCGCCCCGGTCCACCCTACGTCATCCGCACAAATGAAAAACGCTCCCGAGGGAGCGTTTTTCATGAGGATGGTGCGGATTACTTGGCGTTCATCAGCGCCACGGTGGTGTCCAGCATGCGGTTGCTGAAGCCCCACTCGTTGTCGTACCACGACGAGACCTTCACCAGGCGACCCGACACCTTGGTCAGGGTCGAATCGAAGTTCGACGACGCCGGGTTGTGGTTGAAGTCAACCGACACCAGCGGCTCGGTGTTGTACGTCAGGATGCCCTTCAGGGCGCCTTCCGATGCTTCCTTCATCAGCTTGTTGATCTCTTCCACGGTCGTGTCGCGCTTGGCGATGAACGACAGGTCGACGATCGACACGTTGATGGTCGGCACGCGGATCGCGTAGCCGTCCAGCTTGCCGTTCAGTTCCGGCAGCACGAGGCCGACGGCGGCAGCGGCGCCGGTCTTGGTCGGGATCATCGACTGGGTGGCCGAACGGGCGCGGCGCAGGTCTTCGTGCATCACGTCGGTCAGCACCTGGTCATTCGTGTAGGCGTGCACGGTGGTCATCAGGCCGTTTTCCAGGCCGATGGCGTCGTTCAGCGGCTTGACCAGCGGGGCCAGGCAGTTGGTCGTGCAGGACGCGTTCGAGATCACGGTGTCCGTCGACTTCAGCACGTTCTGGTTGACGCCGAACACGATGGTCGCGTCGACGTCCTTGCCGCCCGGTGCCGAGATGATGACTTTCTTGGCGCCGCCCTTCAGGTGGGCCGATGCCTTTTCCTTGGTGGTGAAGAAGCCCGTGCATTCCAGCACGACGTCCACGCCGAGCTCGCCCCACGGCAGTTCGGCCGGATTGCGCTGCGCGTACACGCGGATGCGGTCGCCGTTGACGATCATGTAGTCGCCATCGACTTCGACGGTGCCCGGGAACTTGCCGTGCGTGGTGTCGTAACGGGTCAGATGGGCGTTGTGCTCGACATTGCCGAGGTCGTTCAGCGCCACGATCTGGATGTCCTGCTTCTTGCCGCCTTCGTAGAAAGCGCGCAGGACGTTGCGGCCGATGCGGCCATAACCGTTGATTGCTACTTTGATCGTCATTTATTCACTCCTGATTAAAAAAATCCTAACACCGAAGCATAGCGCGAAACCCACCGTACGGACAGCCTGTCGTCCGGTCCGGCGGGTGCAATCCATCAGGCCGGGAGGACCGATTTCACTTTGGCGATCACGTTCTCGACCGTGAAGCCGAAGT
>Ga0209148_1000817_pt1 | contig 22436 bp, 20 predicted proteins | sample AraplaCol_mMF_r2_2_FD_184288 | JGI IMG/M metagenome (GOLD analysis project Ga0209148, IMG submission 184288) | Arabidopsis root microbial communities from North Carolina, USA - plate scrape CL_Col_mMF_r2 (SPAdes) (version 2) | ecosystem: Host-associated > Plants > Roots > Endosphere | place... | reverse complement strand
GAACTGGGCTGGCTGCCGTGGCAGCGTCCCGGCTACGACCTGGGCCTGAAACTGGAAAAGCTGTCGCAGGAACAGCCGCAACTGAAGGGCATCATCCTGGAAGGCCACGGCCTGTTCACCTGGGGCGATACGGCCAAGTCGTGCTACGAGACGACGCTGGCGATGATCAAGCGCGCCGAGGAATGGCTGGCCGCGAACGTCAAGCAGCCCGTGTTCGGCGGCCAGGTCGCCGAACCGCTGCCGGCGCAGGAGCGCGCGGCGCTCGTCGCCCGCCTGATGCCGCTGCTGCGCGGGAAGATCAGCCAGCAGGAATACAAGCTCGGTCACTTCGACGATTCCGCCGCCGTGCTGGAATTCGTCTGCAGCGCCGACCTCGCGCCGCTGGCCGCGCTGGGCACCTCGTGCCCGGACCACTTCCTGCGCACCAAGATCCGCCCGCTCGTGCTCGATTTCGACCCGGCCGCGCCCGATTTCGATCGCCTGCTGAGCGGTCTCGATCAGGCCCTGAGCGATTACCGCGCCGACTACACGGCGTACTACGAGCGCTGCAAGCGCGCCACGTCGCCGAAGGTCCGCGACGCCAATCCGATCATCTACCTGATCCCGGGCGTGGGCATGCTGTCGTTCGCGAAGGACAAGGCGACGGCGCGCATCGCCGGCGAGTTCTACGTCAACGCGATCAACGTGATGCGCGGCGCGAACGGCGTCGACGAGTACGTGGGCCTGCCGGAACAGGAAGCGTTCGACATCGAATACTGGCTGCTCGAGGAAGCGAAGCTGCAGCGCATGCCGAAGCCGAAAAGCCTCGCGGGCCGCATCGCCCTCGTGACCGGCGGCGCCGGCGGCATCGGCCAGGCCGTCGCCCGCCAGCTGCTGCAGGAAGGCGCGTGCGTGATGCTGACCGATATCGACGCCGAGGCCCTCGAAGGCGCAAAGCAGAATCTCGTCAAGGTCGCCGGCAAGGACAACGTGGCGACCGTGCAGGCCAATATCACGAGCGAGGACGACGTGGCCGGCATCCTGTCGGCAAGCTCCCTGCGCTTCGGCGGCGTCGACCTGCTCGTGTCGAATGCCGGGATCGCCTCGGCCGCGCCGCTGGACGAGACGTCGCTGGAAGTGTGGAAGCGCAACCAGGACATCCTCGTCACCGGCTACTTCCTCGTCAGCCGCAATGCGTTCCAGATCATGAAGCAGCAAAAGCTGGGCGGCAGCATGATCTTCGTGGGCAGCAAGAACGGCCTCGTCGCATCGGCCGGCGCGTCCGCCTACTGCACCGCCAAGGCGGCCGAGATCCACCTGGCCCGCTGCATCGCGCTGGAAGGCGCCGAACACGGCATCCGCGTCAACGTCGTCAATCCGGACGCCGTGATCCGCGGTTCGCGCATCTGGGACGGCAAGTGGAAGGAAGAACGCGCCGCGTCGAACAAGATCGGCGCCGACGACGTCGAAGAATTCTACCGCAAGCGCAGCATGCTGAAAAAGAGCGTCTTCCCGGAAGACATCGCGGAAGCCGTGTACTTCTTCGCCAGCGAAAAATCCGGCAAGAGCACCGGCAACGTGCTGAACGTCGATGCGGGCAACGCGGCGGCCTTCACGCGCTGATTGCTCGCCAGTCCATGCGGGCTGGGTTACTATTTACAAGATGAGCGGTACCGCCGGACGCGGTGCCGCCGACGACAGGAGACAGGAATGACGACCCTCATCGATGCTGGGCTTGTGGCCGACCACAACGCAACACTCGCGGCGCAGCTGCAGGCCGACTATGACGCGCTGGGCGGCATGCTGGCGCGGCGCGGCCGCGATATCGAAGAACTGACGGCGCTCGCGCAGCGCTTCGCCGTGGCCGTGCCCAGCTGGGGCGTGGGCACGGGCGGCACCCGCTTCGCGCGCTTCCCGGGCCGCGGCGAGCCGCGCAACGTGTTCGAAAAGCTCGACGACTGCGGCGTGATCAACCAGCTCACGCGCGCCACGCCGGCCGTGTCGCCGCACTTCCCGTGGGACAAGCCGACCGATGCGAAAGAGCTGCGCCAGCACGCCGATGCGCTGGGCCTGACGTTCGACGCGGTCAACTCGAACACCTTCCAGGACCAGCAGGGCCAGGAACACACCTATAAATACGGCAGCCTCACGGCGAACAATGCCGCGACCCGCGCGCAGGCCGTCGCCCACAATATCGACTGCATCGAACTGGGGCGCGAACTCGGGTCGAAGGCATTGACCGTGTGGGTCGGCGACGGCGCCAACTTCCCCGGCCAGAGCAATCTGCGCGGCGCGCTGGAGCGCTACCTGGAGAGCATGCGCGACATCTACGCCGCGCTGCCGGACGACTGGAACGTCTTCATCGAACACAAGCTGTTCGAGCCGGCGTTCTACGCGACGACGATCGCCGACTGGGGCACGAGCTTCGCCTGCGCCACCGCGCTCGGCCCGAAGGCGAAGTGCCTCGTCGACCTGGGCCACCACGCGCCGAACACGAACATCGAGATGATCGTCGCGCGCCTCGCGCAGTTCGGCAAGCTGGGCGGCTTCCACTTCAACGACAGCAAGTACGGCGACGACGACCTGGACTCGGGCTCCATCAATCCGTTCCAGCTGTTCCTGGTCTTCAACGAGCTGGCCGACGCCGCGCTGCGCGAAGGCCCGGCGTTCGCGCCGGCGTACATGCTGGACCAGTCGCACAACGTGACGGACCCGGTGGAAAGCCTGATGAACAGCGCGGTGGAAGTGCAGCGTGCGTACGTACAGGCGGCGCTCGTGGACCGCGCCGGCCTGGCCGCGCTGCAGGAATCCAACGACGTGCTGCTGTCGGCGCAGGCGCTGAAGACGGCATTCCGCACCGACGTGTCGGCCATCCTCGCGATGGCGCGCATGCGCGCGGGCGGCGCGGCCGATCCCGTGGCGTGCTACCGCGCGAGCGGTTATCGCGACCGCGTGGCAAGCGCGCGCCCGGCCAAGGCGGGGGCGAGCGGCAGCGGGATCGTGTAAGTAGCACCGTCGTCCCCGCGCAGGCGGGGACCCATGCTGACTTTCCGGAGTCGGGTGTCGAGACTACCGCGATGCTGCCGAAGTACCGGATTCGGTTGCTCGGCATGGGTTCCCGTTGTCGCGGGAACGACGGTGTTTTGAGGTACGCAGCGTCGTTCCATGCTGCCCGTCGTTCACCGTCCCAGGAGTCCCCCGCATGAGCAAGCGCTTCCCGCGCCAGCCCTTACTAGCGGCCGCGTTGTCGTGCGCCTTCGCCGCGCACGCCGCCGGCCCGTCGGCCACCTTCGCCGACGTCGCCGCCCACCTGCAGTCGCCGCCCTCCGACGCACGTCCCATGATGCGCTGGTGGTGGTTCGGCCCCGCCGTCGCCAAACCCGAACTGGAACGCGAGATCCTCGCGATGAAGGCCGGCGGCATCGGCGGCTTCGAGATCCAGCCCGTGTACCCGATGGAACTGGACGATGCCGCGCGCGGCATCCATAACGTCCCGTACCTGTCGCCCGAATTCCTCGACGCCGTCGGCTTCGCCAACCGCACGGGCCGCGCCAACGGCATGCGCGTCGACATCACCCTGGCCAGCGGCTGGCCGTACGGCGGGCCGCACGTCACGGTCGACGAGGCCGCGTCGCGGCTGCGCCAGGCCGTCGTCGACGTGCCGGCCGGCGCGTCCAGCTTCGCGCTGCCGGCCGTGATGAGCGGCGAAAAACGCGTCGCGACCTTCGTCGGCGCGGACGTCGACCCCGCGGCGTTGACGCCGCTGCAGGCCCAGGCCGGCGCCGACGGCCGCGCGGCGATCGCGCCGGCGGGCAGCCCGCGCAAGGTCGTCGCCTACATCGCCAGCCGCACGGGCCAGCAGGTCAAGCGCGCGGCGCTGGGCGCGGAAGGCTTCGTGCTCGACCACCTGAGCCGCAAGGCCATCGAGCATCACCTCGCCACCGTCGCCGAACCGCTGATGAAAGCGTTCGGCGACGCGCCGCCGTATGCCGTGTTCTCGGACAGCCTCGAGGTCTACAGCACCGACTGGACCGACGACTTCGTGGCCGAGTTCAAGAAGCGGCGCGGCTACGACATCGTGCCGCACCTGCCGGCCGTGTTCACGGGGCAGGGGCCGGATGCGGCCGCGGTGCGCCACGACTGGGCGCTGACGCAGACGGAACTCGCGAACGAGCGCTATCTCACCCCGATCAACGATTGGGCCAGGAAGCACGGCACGCAGTTCCGCTCGCAGACGTATGGCGAGCCGGCCGTCTCGCTGTCCAGCAACCGCCTCGTCGCGCTGCCGGAGGGCGAGGGGCCGCAGTTCCGCGAGTTCTCGTTCACGCGGCTCGCGACGTCGGCCGGGCATTTGTACGGCCGTCCCGTGATCTCGGCGGAGACGTGGACGTGGCTGCACTCGCCCGCGTTCGCCGCGACGCCGCTGGACATGAAGGCCGAAGCGGACCGCATGCTGCTCGAGGGCGTGAACCAGTTCGTGGGCCACGGCTGGCCCTACACGCCGCCCGGCACGACCGAACCCGGTTATTCGTTCTACGCGGCCGCCGTGTTCAACGACCACAACCCGTGGTGGAACGTGATGCCGGACGTGACCGGCTATCTCACGCGTATGAGCTGGCTGATGCGCCAGGGCGAGCCCGCGAACCAGGTCGCCGTGCTGCTGCCGAACGACGACGTGTATGCGGCGCTCGTGCCGGGCAAGGTGTCGCTGTCGGCGGAGATGCACAAGTACGTGACGCCGGCGCTGACGAGCCAGATCCTCGACGCCGGCCAGAACCTCGACTACATCGATGCCGAGGCGATCCTCGCGCTGGGCGTGCGCTATCCCGTGATCGTGATGCCGCACGTGACGCGGCTGGCGCCCGACGTGGTCGACCGGCTGGCGGCCTATGTGCGCGCCGGCGGCAGGATCATCGCGGTGGGCGGCGCGCCGATGCTGGCGCCCGGCTATCTCGACGCGGCGCGCATCTCGGCGCGCGTGGCGGAGAAAGCGAAGGCGCTGTTCGCGAGCCCGAACGTGCGCGTCGTGGCCGACGACAACGCCGTCGGCGCCGCGCTGCAGGCGGTGCTGGCGCCGGACATGAAACTGTCGACGCAGGCGTCCGACGTCGGCTTCGTGCGCCGCAGGCTGCGCGACGCGGACGTGTACTTCATCGCCAACACGAGCAACCGTCCGGTCCACGCGGAGGCGAGCTTCGCATCCACGCGCAAGACGGCCGCGTGGATCGCCCCGGACAGCGGCCGCATGACGGCGGCCGCGCTGCCGGCGCGGCTCGACCTGGCGCCGTACGAATCGCGCGTGCTCGTGCTGGCCGATGCGCTGCCGTCCGCGCCGGCGCCCGCCGCCGCCGTCGGCCCGGCCACGTCCGAGATCGCGGACCTGGGCCGCGGCTGGAGCCTGCGCTTCCCCGGCCAGGCGCAGGCCCTGCGCCTGGACACGCCGCGGTCGTGGACGGACATGGATGCGACCCGCTATTTTTCCGGCGTCGCCACGTATGAAAAAGACGTCGAGCTCACGGCCGCGCAATTGAAGCCGGCGCGCATCGTGCTCGATTTCGGTCCGGGCACGCCGCTCGAGTCGACGCCGAAAGTCCCGGCCGGGATGCGCGCGATGCTTGAGAGCCCCGTGCGCGAAGCGGCCCAGGTGTACGTCAATGGCCGCCGCGCCGGCGCCGTCTGGCATCCGCCGTATGCCGTCGACGTCACGGGATTCCTGCAGCCTGGCCGCAACCGCATCGAGGTCCGCGTGGGCAATCTGGCGCTGAACGCGCTCGCGGGTCATGCGCTGCCGGATTACCGGTTGCTGTCGGCACGCTACGGCCAGCGCTTCGTCCCGCAGGACACGGCGCTGATCGCGCCGCAGCCGGCGGGCCTGCTGGGACCCGTCAAGCTGCTGGGCGAGGGCGCGCGATGATCATTTACGCAGAACAGGACAAGAAGACCATGAAGACGACCCGACGACTTTCCCTGCTGGCCGCGACCGTCGCGCTGGCGCTGCCGGCGTGCGCGCAGACCGCAGCCAACTATCCGCTGCCGACGCCGGCCATGCAGGCCATCATCGACAAGGACGTCGCCCGCCACTTCGGCGACGCGCCCCTCGATGCCGGCCCGCTCGCGACGGACCTGTCGCCCGAGCTGACGCCGGCCGCCATCGACAAGGCATTGCGCCGCGTGGCCGACTGGCAGCTGGCGCGCGCGCAGCCGTGGTTCTCGCGCATCTGGACGGAGAGCGTGATGTACACGGGCTTCATGGCGGCGTCCGAGGCGACGGGCGATCCGAAATACCGCGACGCCATGCTCGCGATGGCGCGCCATTTTGATTTCCAGGAGCGCTCGCGCCTGCCGAACGCGGACGATCTCTCCATCGCCCAGACCTATCTCGACCTGTATTTCCAGGAAAAGAACCCGGGCATGCTCACCTTGACGAAGGCCGAGCTGGAAGACCTGCTGCCGCTGGCGACGCTCAAGCCGAACGACGCGCGCATCCCGTGGTGGTGGTGCGACGCGCTGTTCATGGCGCCGCCGGTGTGGGCGAAGATGTACCAGGCGACGGGCGAGCGCAAATACCTCGACTACATGCACGTGAACTGGAAGCGCACCTACGACCTGCTGTACGACAAGGACGAACACCTGTATGCGCGCGACGCCAGCTACAAGGACAAGCGCGAGCCGAACGGCAAGAAGATATTCTGGTCGCGCGGCGAAGGCTGGGTGATGGGCGGCCTCGCGCGCGTGCTCGACTACGTGCCGGCCGACGATCCGCAGCGCGGCTTCTATGTGCAGCAGTTGCGCGAGATGGCGGACCGCATCGCGTCGCTGCAGGACGCGAACGGCCTGTGGCACGCGGGCCTGCTCGATCCGAAGACCTATCCGCTGCCGGAACTCTCGGGCTCCGCGCTGTTCGTGTACGGCATGGCGTACGGCGTGAACCACGGCCTGCTCGACGGCGCGAAGTTCCGCCCCGTGATCGCGAAGGCATGGGCCGGCATCCTGAAGAACGTGTATGCGGACGGCCGCGTCGGCAACATCCAGCAGACGGGCGCCGAGCCGGCGTTCTACCGGCCCACGTCCAGCTACGACTACGGCGTCGGCGGCTTCATGCTAGCGGCTGCGGAACTCAAGCGCATGGCGCAGGGAGGCGCGCGATGAGCGGCCAGGCCGAAACCCGCGCGTTCGTCATGCAGCTCAAGGCCGGCAGCGTCGACGAGTACCAGCGCCGCCACGACGACATCTGGCCGGAACTGGCCGGCCTGCTGCGCGCATCCGGCATCCACGACTATTCGATCTTCCTCGACGAGGACACCTTGCAGCTGTTCGCCGTGCTCAAGCTGCGGCCCGGCCACACGGTCGCCGCGCTGCCGGACCATCCCGTGATGCGGCGCTGGTGGGACCACATGGCCGAGTTGATGGAAGTGGAGCCGGGAAACCGGCCGCGGGAGTGGGCGTTGAAGCGGGTGTTTTATCTGGAGTGAGCCTGCCATCACGCTGATTGGCTGATTTGACACGTCGCCCCCGCGCAGGCGGGGGCCCAATTTTTTATGCGCCGCGTGGGATACTTGGGTCCCCGCCTCCGCGGGGACGACGTCTATGCCGCAGGCGTCAGCAACCCGCGCGCCTTCAGCCATTCCTCGGCCCGTTTCGGCCACTCCGACGCGGTCCCGAGACCAGCCTTCATCCCCATGCCATGCGATCCATGCTCGAACAGATACATCTCGGCCGGCACCTTCGCCCGCGTCAGCGCCTGGTAGAACAGGATGCTGTTCTCGACGGGCACCGTGCGGTCTTCCTGCGTGTGGATCAGCAGCGTGGGCGGCGTGGCGGACGTCACCTGCTTCTCGACCGACATCAGCAGGACGTCCGCGGCGGACGGGTTCGCGCCCAGCAGCGCCTTGCGCGAGCCCGCGTGCACGGCCGGGCCATCCATCGTGATGACGGCGTACATCAGCATGAGGAAGTCGGGGCGGGCGCTGACCTTGTCGAGTTCCGCGCCCGTGCGGCCCAGCGGATGGTCGAACAGCGTGCCGGCGCTGGCCGCCAGGTGGCCGCCGGCGGAACTGCCCATCACGCCGATGCGGTCGGGGCGGATGTGATACCGTGCCGCTTGCGAACGCACGATGCGTACCGCGCGCAGCACGTCGCGCAGCGGGGCCGGGTGGCCGAATTCCTGCATCCGGTATTTGAGCACGAAGCTCGTGATGCCGAGCGTGCCGAGCCACGCCGCGTATTGTTCGCCCTCGCGCTGCGTCGACAGCCGCACGTAGCCGCCGCCCGGGCAGATGATGACGGCCGTGCCGTTGGGACGGTCGACGGCGGGGCCGTACACGGTCAACGTCGGTTCGCTGACGTTGGCGCTGTGGCCGTTCTCGTCGCGCTCGGGGCCGAGGCCCGGTTTCGCATCGGGCACGCCTTCGGGCCACAGCGGGATCACGGCGGTGGCCGGGATTTGCGGCGCGGCGCGGGCCGCGTCGATGGAACCGGCGAGCAGGGCGCCGGCGACGAGTTTCATGCAAAGTCTCCTGTTTTCTTTCGAACGATTCATCATGAGGTCCTGACATGGTAAAGCTTGGGTGGTTGGGCGGCGCGCTGCTGTGCGCGAGCCTGCTGGGGTGTGCGACGACGACGGCGCCGGCGGCCGGCACGATCGGCGCGCTCGATATCGTCACGACGCCGGCGGCAATGCTGGACGGCGTCTGGCAGGCGCGCGACGGCGGCGTGATCGCGGTGGCCGGCAAGCCGTCCGGGTTCATCGCGACGCGCGACACGTACACGGATTATCGCCTGCACGTGGAATGGCGCTGGCCCGGCAAGCCGGGCAACGGTGGCGTGCTGCTGCACGTGGCGTCCGGACCCAAGGACGGCGTCTGGCCCTACAGCATCCAGGTGCAGACGAAGCACGGGGCCGCGGGCGACCTGCTGCCGATGGCGGGCGCCACGTTCAGCGAGCCGCTGACGAGCGCCCCGGGCGCGTACCCCGCGATCAAGGCGCACACGGCGCCCGACAGCGAACGCGCGCCCGGCGAGTGGAACAGCATGGACGTGCTGGTGCGCGGCGGCTGCATCGACGTGACGATCAACGGCGTCCGCCAGAACAGCGTCACCATCGCGCAGCCGGCGACGGGCCATATCGGCTTCCAGCTCGAAGGCACGCCGTACGAGCTGCGCAACCTGCGCGTCGAGCGCCTGTAACGTGGTCAAGGCCTGGCGCGCCTGAGCCATGCGTCCGGCACCGGCACGATGCAGATATTCATGGTGCGGCCGTCCGCGGACAGCATCGCGGACTGGATCTCGATGCGCGTGCCGTCCGGGCTGAACGTCGGGTGCGGGTGGTCGGCGGCCGTCGTCTTGTGGCCGGTGGTCAGCAACATCATCTCGTGGCTGCGGCGGTCGATCAGGTACAGGCTGCGGCTGAAATCGTCGCCGACGGCGAAGCGGCCGTCGCTCGACCCGTGCACGTGCCAGAAGCCGCTGCCGGACGGCGTCTGGCCCACGATCTGCATCTGGCGCGTGCGCAGGTTGACGATGGCGAGCCCGCTCGGTTTCTCGCGCGTGCCGGTCTGGCCCCAGCCGTCGTCCTGGCCCGGGTTGGCGCCGGCGACGTCCGTCGCGGGACCCGTCACGGCGGCCGCCGCGCCCGCGATCGCGCGGTGGCCCATGATGGCCAGGGCCACTTCGTCCTTGCCGATCACCGCCTCGTGCGTCACCCATTCGTACGGCACTTCCGGATAGAGGGGGCGCAGCCCGCTGCCGTCCGCCTTCACGGTCCAGGTGCGCTGCGGCGACTTGCCGCCGGTCTCCCAGCAGAACACGATCTCCCCGGGGTTCCACAGGTTGGCCTGGATATGGCCGACCTGGAATGGCACCGAGACCACGTGGCGCACCTCGCCCGTACGCACGTTGACGCGGGCGATGCCCGCCGGCCCGGCGCCCATGTGGCGCGGGCCGAACGCGGGCTCGAGCTGCGTGCCCGGCGCCAGGTGGCGCGCCGCTTCGTGCGGGCCGACGCGCACGTACAGCCATTCCTCGTCGGCGTCCAGCGCCGTGTCGCCGAACGCTTCCAGCGCCGCGGGCAGGGTCGCGGCCACGCGCTGGTAGCTGGCGGCGTCGCGCATGCGGCCGGCGGCGCTGTCCGCGAACACGCGCGCGAGGTCGACTTCGATGACCTGCTTGTCGTCGCCGGCGCGGCGCAGGAAGTAGAGTTTCATCGACTTGCGCGCGGCGTTCAGCATGCCTTCGTAGCCGCCTTCCGTGACCTGCACGATGGCGCCCGTCGTTTCGTTGACGGCCATCGCCTCGTTGCCGGCCAGGCGCGAGCGGAAGATCAGCCACTGGCCGTCGGCCGTCCACTGCGGGTGCGTCTGGTAGATCTTCGAGTCGCCGTGCGGGCGGCTCGTGAGGAACGTCAGCCGCGTGCCCGTGACGGGGTCGACGACTTCCTTCCGCTCGGACGGGAAGCGCTGGCCGATGGCGGCGCCGGCGCCGGTGCTCGCGCCGAGCAGGGCGCACAGTGTGAGGACGGGCAGTAGGCGCACGGGGGGTCTCCTTATCGTTCGAATCCGGTCATTGTTGCAGCGGTCGCCGCCGGCAACCGATCATTTTCCTGATTCTTTGGCTGGACCGGTTTTGATGGGCGACGCCGCTCGCATAGAATGCATCGCAGAACAACGAGACTGGATCACCGCCATGCCGCCGCTTTCCCCGCTGTTTTCCCGACTGATGCGCGCCGCCGCACTCATCCTCCTGGCCATCGGCTCTGTCCATGCCCAGCCGCTGCCGCCGGCCGTCAATACGGACCCGGCGCGCGCCCAGGTCACGCTGCCGGAACCCGCGAACCCGCAACTGCCTTCCTTGATCCTGATCGGCGACTCCACGGTCCGCAACGGCCGCGACGACGGCCAGGGCAAGGGCGCGGCGGGCCAGTGGGGATGGGGTAATCCGATCGCCGCCTGGTTCGATCCGGCGAAGGTCAACGTCGTCAACCGCGCCGTCGGCGGCCTGTCCAGCCGCACCTACATCACGAGCGGCCACTGGGAGCGCACGCTGGCCTTCGTCAAGCGCGGCGACATCGTCGTCATGCAGTTCGGCCATAACGACGCGAGCCCCGTCAACGATACGAGCCGCGCGCGCGGCACGATCCGCGGCACCGGCGACGAGACGCAGGAGATCGACAACCTCCTCACGCACCAGCACGAGGTGGTGCACAGCTACGGCTGGTATCTGCGCAAATTCGTGGCCGACATCCGCGCGAAAGGCGCCACGCCCGTCATCTGTTCGCCGATCCCGCACAAGGCCTGGGACGCGGCCGGCCATGCGAAGCGCGACCGCGACACCTATGGCGGCTGGGCCGCGGCCGTCGCGCAGGCCGAACACGTCGGCTTCATCGACCTGAACGAAGGCATCGCGCGCCGCTACGACGCGCTCGGACACGACGCCGTCGTGCAGCTGTTCCCGCAGACGGTGCCGGACGAGCACACGCACACCAACTGGGCCGGCGCCGTGCTGAACGCGGAAGTCGTCGCGCAAGGACTCAAGGCGCTGGGCGATCCGCGCATCGCCGCGTGGATGAAGCCGCAGCCGCCCGCGAACCCGCAGCCACCCGCGCGCGAGGACGATCGCCCGGTCGTCGATGCGCGTACCGTGCACGAGGAAGCGCCGCGCGACGCGAGCCTGCCGACCTTGTACCTCGTCGGCGATTCGACCGTGAAGAGCGGCGGCCTGCGCGGCATGATCGGCTGGGGTGAGCGCATCGCGCCTTACTTCGACGCCCGCAAGATCAATGTGGTGAACGCGGCGATCGGCGGCCGCAGCAGCCGCACGTATTTCACGGAAGGCCGCTGGGACAAGGTGCGCGACCAGCTCAAGCGCGGCGACGTCGTGCTGATCCAGTTCGGCCACAACGACGGCGGCCGCATCGGCGACCCGGCGATGAAGAACCGGGCGTCGGCACCGGGCATCGGACCAGACACCGTGGAAGACACGCGGCCGGACGGGACGAAGGAACAGGTGCACAGCTTCGGCTGGTACATGGCGCGCTACGTGGCGGACGCGAAGGCGAAGGGCGCGACCGTGATCCTGCTGGCGCCCGTTCCGCACCGCGACCGCTGGCAGGAAGGCCGCGACTTCGCGACGTTCGCCGACTGGGACCGCCAGGTGGCCGAGGCGGTCGGCGCGCAGTTCATCGACCTCACGCTGCTCGTGGCGGACGGCTACAAGCGGATCGGCGCCGAGCGCGTGAACACCCTGTTCGCCGACGCCCGCACGCACACGAACGCGCTGGGGGCCGACTTCAACGCGGAGCGCGTCGTGGCCGGCCTGAAGGCGCTGCCGGGCAATCCGCTCGGCGCCTACTTTGCCGACCGGGCGGCAGCAATCCAATGAGGCTCGGGATCGCCGCGCTGGCCGCGCTGGCGACGCTGGCGGCGCAGGCCGCGCCGGCCATTGCCGCCGAACCCGCGGCGTGCACAAATTGGGGCAGGCCGGGCGCGGTGCTGTTCCGGGACGATTTCAGCGGGCCGCTCGCGGGCTATGTGGCGGAGTACGCGCGCAAGCCCGGCAACGTCGTGGCCAACCGCGCCGGCCGGCTGCTGATGGACGTGGACTCGGGCGCCACCGTGTGGCTGGACAAGCCGCTGTCCGGCAACCTCCTGATCAGTTTTACGCGCCGCGTGGTGGTCGACGGCGGCAGGAACGACCGCCTGTCCGACCTGAACGTGTTCTGGATGGCGCGCGATCCCAAACGCGCGAACCTGTTCACGCGCAGCGGCAGGTTCGAAGACTACGACGACCTCGCCATGTACTACGTGGGCATCGGCGGCAACCGCAACAAGACCACGCGCCTGCGCCGCTACGGCGACGGGGAGCGCAAGCTTGTCGGCGAATACACCGACGCACCGCACCTGCTGGCGCCGAACCGCGACTACCGCATCGAGATCACGGTGTATGACGGCTGCACGCGGGTGCGCGTGGACGGCGCGGACTGGTTCACGTACCGCGACCCGCGTCCGCTCGCGGGCGGCTACCTGGGATTCCGCACGACCTGGTCGCGCCAGACGGTGGACGACCTGACGATACAACGACTCGAATAAACAGGAGACTTTCGATGAATCGACCGAAGCCGCGCCACAGGCTCGCGCTGGCGCTGGCCGCCGCCTTCGCGCTGGACGCGTCCGCGCAGCAGGCCCCGGCGCCGCAGGAAAAGGGCCCGGTCGCGGCCGACGCCATGCTGCACGCGCTGGAAGTGCATTACCCGACGCCGTACCGCGCGATGGACGCGGCCGAGGTCAAGGCCGTGCTGGACCGCGTGTTCGATTACCTGGGCAAGGTCACGCCGGCCGACGTGATCGACAAGACGACGGGCGCACCCATCGCCGACCTGACCCGGCCCGATCCGAACGCCGTGCTCAAGCCGGGCGACTTCCGCCTGACGAGCTATGAATGGGGCGTGACGTACACCGGCATGCTGGCCGCGGGCGCCGCCACGGGCGACCGCCGCTACACCGACTACGCCATCAAGCGGCACCAGTTGCTCGCCACGCTGACGAAGACGTACCTGCCCGGCGTGCTGGCGGACCGCGAGCACGCGGCGGCGCCGATCAAGAGCTTCCTGAACCCACACGCGCTGGACGACGCCGGCGCCTTGTGCCAGAGCTTCCTCAAGGCGAGGATGGAGGGCTCGCCCGTGGACTACAAGCAGATGATCGGCATCTGCGGCGACTTCGTCACGAAGAAGGAATACCGGCTGAAGGACGGCACGCTGGCGCGCGGCGGCCCGGACGGCCATGGCGGCGCCAGGATGCGGCCGCTGCCGGATACGCTGTGGCTGGACGACATGTTCATGGGCGTGCCGACCATCGCCTACCTGGGCAAGGCGACGGGCGAGCGCCGCTACTACGACGACGCGGCGCGCCAGGTGCTGCAGTTCTCGAAGCGCATGTTCAATCCGCGCCTGGGCATCTACATGCACGGCTACGTCGAGGGCTTGCGCGACCATCCGGAAATGCACTGGGCGCGCGCCAACGGCTGGGCCTTGATGGCGATGGTCGAGGTGCTGGAAGTGCTGCCGAAGAACCACAAGGATTACCAGGCCGTGCTCGACCAGCTGCGCGCCCACATCAAGGGCCTTGCCAGCTACCAGTCGAAGGACGGCTTCTGGCACCAGCTGATCGACCGCAACGACACCTACGAGGAGACGTCGGCCACGGCGATCTACGCCTACGCCATCGCGCGCGCCGTCAACCGGGGCTACGTCGACGCGCAGGCCTATGGGCCGATGGCCAACCTGGCGTGGGATGCCGTCGCGAGCAGGGTCAGGCCGAACGGCCAGATCGACGGCATCTGCGTGGGCACGGGCATGGCGTTCGATCCGGCGTTCTACGCCTACCGGCCGACGAGCGTGAAGGCGGCGCACGGCTACGGTCCGACCTTGCTGGCGGGCGCCGAGATCATCGCGCTGAACCGCAAATTCAAGTTCGGGATGAACGACAGTGCCCTGATGTTCCAGGGCGCGCGCGACTGACCGTCAGACCTCGATCACGAGGTCTGGGCGGAACGCCGCCTGCTCGCCCTTGCTCGCATAGCCGAGCGGATTCGCCACGACGCGGCAGCGCCAGCCGGTGCCTTCGACCACGTAGTCGTTCGCGCAATGCAGGTGCCCGTGCATCCACACGTCGGCGAACGGCAGCAGGTCGTCCAGCGCGTTGCAGAAGCCGGCGGTGCCGGGCGACACGCCGTAGCGCGGGTCGGCGCTGCGCAGGCTCGGGGCGTAATGCGTGACGGCGACGGTGGTGCCGTCGAACGGCGTCGCCAGCGCGGCGCGCAGCCAGGCCTGGCATTCGAACGCCAGCTCGCGCTGGCCCTCGGCCAGCAGCGGTGCGCCGTTCACCAAGGTCGTGTTCCCGCTCAGGTAGTAATTGGCGGCGCGGAAGGCTTTTTCGCGCTGCTTGAGCTGGCGCGTGATGTCGGTCTCGCCGGACGCCAGGGCATCGAAATCAGCCCACAGCGTGGTGCCGATGAAGCGCACGGCGCCGATCGTGACGATGGCGCGGTCGAGCCACGTGATGTCCAGGGCGGCGCACGTCGCGCGCAGGCGCGCCTGCGTGGCGTCGAAGTCGAGGCCATCGAATTCGTGGTTGCCGGGCACGTACAGCACGCGCGCGGCGGCGCCCGTGTGGGCCGGCGCGAACCGGGCGAGGCCGAAATCGTCGGTGGCGAGGCGCGAGCGCGCCTGGTACGAGCCGATGTCGCCGGCAAGGACGACGACGTCGGTGTCGGCGAAGATGGTCGGCTGGAACCCGGGGTCGCGTTCGAGGTGGAGGTCGGAAAAAAGCTGGATGCGCATCGCCGGAGTATACCGTTTCCGGTACGGCTCCGCCGCGCGCGTCCGGCCGGCTGGATTACTGTAAGGGGTTACTGAGCGGCGTTGTATCTTTCGATTTCTCAAGCCGGCACAATCTTCTCCGAGTTCAACGACACGGAGCCGGACATGGAAGAGCTGGAATCTCACACTTGGCGGGCAAAGCTGGCTGCCGCCAGCGCGCACGCGGCCCAGCTCGGACAGCCGGCGGCATTCATTGACCTCGGCACCGTCGCGAATACGGCCGGCGTGACGTCCATGGCCCATTCGCCTGCATCGGCGCCAGTGGCGGCCGCTGGAATCGACCTTAGGATCGATCTCGGTGGCGGCATCGTTCTGACGATCACGAGGCGCTGATGTTCTTCCCTGATATTGGCATGCATCCCGACCTCCGTTCCGCTTCCGAAATCGCCAGTCCGGCAGTGGGATTGACCGCGCCGGAGACGAGCGCTTTGCTCGACGCGCAGGAGCGCGAAATCGTCCGCTTGCGCCGCCAGGTGGCGTGGTTCCAGCGACAGATCTTTGGCCAGAAGAGCGAGCGTCGGATGCCTGAACAGGAAGGCGTCCAGGGCAGGCTGGGCGAGGCGTTCGACGTCGTTCCCGATGACGTGGCGGCTGCCAAAACGACCAGAATCCCGGCGCATGAGCGTGCACCCAAGAACAAGAAGCAGAATCTCATCGATGGCAACGATGACGCGGCCCTGTTCTTTGACGAGTCGAAGGTGCCGGTCAAGGTCATCGCCGTTGCCAACGACGAGGCGGCGGGACTGGACCCGGTGGACTTCGAGGTGATCGGCGAAAAGGTCAGCTATCGCCTGGCCAGCGTCCCGGCAGCTACGTCATCCTCAAGTATGTCCGTCCGGTCATCAAGCTGCGCGCTGGTCAAACCCTGTCGTGTCCTCCCGCTCCGGTCGGCGTGCTGGACGGTTGCCGCGCCGACGTTAGCTTCATTGCCGGCATGATCATCGACAAGATCGCGTACCACCAGCCGCTGTATCGCCAGCACGTGAAGCTGCAGGATTCCGGCATCAATGTCAGCCGTGCCTGGATCACGAAGCTGATGCCGGGCGCGGTATCGCTGGTTGAGCCTATCTTCAACGCCCAGCTGGAATCGGCGCGGCGCTCGCGCGTGATCGCGATGGACGAAACGCCGATCAAGGCAGGGCGTGCCGGCCCGGGCAAGATGAAGGCGGCGTATTTCTGGCCGGTCGTAGGAGAACAGGATGAAATCTGCTTCCTGTACTACCCCAGCCGGGCGGCCGAATGGCGCCGTATTGCAGAGCGACGGCTACAGCGCCTACGAGCATTACGCGAGGAAGACGGGGATCACGCACGCTCAGTGCTGGGCACACGCACGCCGTAAAATCTTTGATGCCAGGGATATCGAGCCGGCGCAGGCCGACCAGGCACTGCATGCGATCGCCGCTCTCTACAAGGTCGAACAGCAGATTCGCGAAGATGGGCTGATGGGACAAGCCAAGCTCGTCCGCCGCCAGGAGCAATCGAAACCTGTCCTCGAGCGCTTTTTCGCCTGGATCGACGAGCAGTTCGACAAGCAGGGCTTCCTGCCGAGCAGTCCCTTCCTTGCTGCGCTGGCGTATATCCTTGAGCGCCGGATCGCCCTCTCTGTCTACTTGGATGACCCGGAGGTATCGATCGACACGAACCACCTCGAGCGCGCACTTCGGGTGATCCCGATGGGTAAGAAGAACTGGCTTTTCAGCTGGACCGAGCTGGGCGCCAAGCACGTCGGCATCGTGCAGAGCCTTCTGGTGACTTGTCGTCTGCACGACATCAATCCGTATGACTATTTTATGGACGTGCTGCAGCGTGTTGGCCAGCACCCAGCGTCCTTGGGGCTACTACGATCTCGGCGTGGCGTATGAGCATGGTTACGGCGGCGCTGTACAGGACGACCAGATCGCATGGGCCTACTACTTGAAGGCTGCAGAACTCGGCAGTCCGGAAGCGCATGAACAGACAGCGCTTAATGCGATTGAAATCCTGCCCGATTCGGCGCGTGAACTGCGATACGACCAGATCTCAGACGCATTGGACTTAATCCAGATCTGAAACTAACCCGCCTCGATCAAGTATTGCCACTGCCGCCTGCGAAGTTTCCACCATGGAGGGGCATCGAAGATGCGGTCGAGCTGGAATCCGACAGTCCGCCAACATACTGATTCCATCAAAATGGCGATCGTCGATGATCCGGCCTCAGAGGATGGATTGACCACCTGGAAAACACGTAGCGTGGCTTTTTAGAACCGAGCTCAACTTGACATACGCCTAACAATTTCCCGCTGGATGGTAATCGCGGCTGCATCGGCTGCCATCGCGACCGGTGCGTACTTTTTACAACGCCATGTTGTGTACGTGAAGATGCACACGATCCCCCATGGTTTGAAAGCGTTCGACGTCAACGGCCCGATACCGAACTGTGGGCGGTGGAAGGACACGATGCCGAAGACCCGTGATCCGGCCGCCTATCAGCTCTACATTAACGCTCGTAAGCTTTGGCGCAGCAAGATCGAATGGTAGCTGACCGTTGAACACAGGATTGGGACAATGCGCCGCTTTACTGCCGGAAAAGCGTGTCGCAAATCTTTACACCTACCATAAAAAAATAAAAAATGGAAACATAAGTTGATGATTAATAACATATTTCGAGACTTGGCACAGGGATTGCTTAATCGAATCACATTTCCACCTGATGGACTTTACCAAATGAAACTCTTTCTTCGCTCACTCGTTGCCGCTACGGCCGCCCTTGGCTTCTCTGCTCTTCCGGCGGCACATGCCGCGGTCATCGTCCATACCACCGACTTTATCGCCGACGCAACGCGCACCGGTTTCAATGGTTTCGAATCCATTCCCAACGATGGCATTTTCTATACGAACGGAAGCGGACCATATACGGAAGGCGGTATCACGGTGAGCCAGGTGAATGGCGATCCCGGCAATAGCCTTTGGATCGGCAGTAATAGCTGGACTGGATCGACGGGCAAGGTGTGGTATCCAAACGGCGGCGACTATGGTTACACGACGATCAAGCTGGCAAACGGCGCCAGTTTTAATGATGTCGGCATGAATGTCGGTAGCGGCAGCGTCCGCAGCAACCTCGTGGTTTATGAGCTTCTCAGCAACAACTCTGTGGTTGCGTCTGGCAGCTCGGCCATTTCGTCGACTTACCTGGGTTTCTCCGGTGGCGGCTTTGACACCATCCGTTTGCGTGACAACCCGTCGGGATCGAATTCGAACGTCAGCAATGGTACGTACCAGGCGCTCGCCATTGATAACATCGAAGTACGCAGCGCCAATGTGCCTGAGCCAGCAAGCATCGGTCTGCTTGGCCTTGGACTGGTCGGCCTTGGCGTCATTCGCCGCAAGAAGGCCTGATTCCTACAACTGGAGCAGCAGGCTCGGTAGCTTGACGGGCGGTCGCCGCGCGGCGCCCTTGGTCGAACGCCCATGAATACAGCACATCGAGCGCCGTATTCGTGCCAGCGCTGCAAGCGCAGCGTGATGCGCGGCGTGAGCTTGTAGCGCATGCTGATCGCACTCGTGGCCGTGCCTGCGCCCTGTTCGAAGCTCACGTACAGGCGCGACGAGATGCGCTTGCGGATTACTTGTGGGCGGCGTCCTGCATCTTCTCGCCGGCGCGCTCCAGGCCGCGGCCGGTGGCGGCCGTCGCATCCTTCGCGCCTTCCTTCACGTTCTGGGCGGCTTCGTGCGATTCCTGGCGCACTTCGGCGCCGGCCTGCTGCATCTGGTCGCCGGCGCGGTCGGCCGCGGCCTTCACGTTCTCGTTGGCCTGCTGGGCCGCTTCCTTCGCGTTCTGGCCGGCCTGCTCGGCGGCGGCATTGGCGTTGGCGGCGGCTTCCTTCGATTCGGCGGCCGCCTTGGCGCCGGCGTCGTCGAGGGCCTTGCCGGCTTCCTGGGCCGGACCCATGCCGTTCTTGTCCTCGGCCTTGTGGCAACCGGTGACCAGCACGGCGACGGCCAGCATGATGCTCGAAATGGTAGTGGCTTTCATAATGTTCTCCTGTAGGAAGTTGTTACTTAGATTACACAATCCCGGAAAATCGCGGCGTACGATACGGCCGGGACGGCCTGCCGCTTGTCCTGGCGCCGCTCCGGTGGCACGATGCCCCCTTGCGGCCGCCGGGGTGGCGGCCGATCCTGAAGACGACGAGGGGACCGGCATGAGCGACACGATCACACAGAAAGAAACGGCGACCGCCTTCCTGCGGTTGACCGCGCAGGGGCAAGTCGACGAGGCGTTCGCGCGCTACGCGGCGCCGGGTTTCCGGCACCACAATCCGTATTTCGCGGCCGACGTCGCGATCCTGCAGGCGGCGATGAAGGAGAATGCCGCGCGTTTCCCGCACATGGTGTACGAGGTGCAACGCGCGATTGCCGAGGGCCCGCTGGTGGCCGTGCATGCGCGCGGCGTGCTGGAAGAGGGGGGCGTGGAGCTGGCGCTGGTCCACATCCTGCGCTTCGAGGAGGGACGCATCGCCGAGATGTGGGACATCGCCCAGGCGGCACCCGTCCCGATGGCGAACCGGGACGGGATGTTCTGACGAGGTTCAGATCGCCCAGCCGCCCGCATAGAACACGGCCAGCGCGATGGCGATGCTGACCGTGCCGGCGTTCAGCTTGCGCCACTCGCCGGACAGCACGCGGCCGATCACGAGGGTGCAGAAGCCGAGCATGATGCCGGTGACGATATTGCAGCTCAACAGGATGAACACGGCGCAGACCAGGCCGGACAGCGCATCCAGCTTGTCGTCCATGTTCATGTGCGCCACGCTGCTCAGCATCAGCAGGCCGACGTACATCAGCGCCGGCGCGGTGGCATACGACGGCACCAGGCCGGCCAGCGGCGAGAAGAAGATCAGGACGAGGAACAGCAGGCCGACGACGGTTGCCGTCAGGCCGGTCCGCGCGCCGGCCGCGGTGCCGACGCCCGATTCGATGTAGGCCGCGGCGGGGGCGCCGCCGACCAGGCTCGAAAAGATCGAGCTCAGCGAGTCCGCCGTGAGCGCCTTGCCGCCGTTGTGGATGTAGCCGCGCGCATCGACCTGTCCCGCCTGGCCGGCCACGGCGCGGATGGTGCCGGTGGCGTCGAACACGGCGGTCATGACGAGGGCCAGCACGCTGGGCAGGACGGCCGCGGTCAGCGCGCCCTTGATGTCCATGGCGCCGATCAGCGACGCGTGGCCCGGCTTGCTCAGTTGCGGCCAGGAGAAGATGCCGGTGAAGTGCACGTTCGGATCGAAGGCCAGGCCGAGGGCGGAAATGGCGATCACCACCAGCAGGATGCCGCCCGGGACCTTGCGCTGTTCCAGGCCGAAGATGGCGGCCAGGCCGAGGATGCTCATCAACACCGGGAAGGCGGTGATATGGCCCAGCGCCACCGGCAGGCCGGGACTCGCGTTCTTGACGATCAGGCCGACGTCGCTGGACGCGATCATCAGCAGGAACAGGCCGATGCCCACGCCGGTGCCGTGCGCCACGCCGGCCGGCAGGTTCTGCAGGATCCACGAGCGCACGCCGGTCACGGAAATCGCCGTGAAGATCAGGCCCATCAGGAACACGGCCCCGAGCGCGACGGCCGGGGTCAGGCCCTTGCCCAGCACCAGGCCGAACGCGGTGAACGCCGTCAGCGAAATGGCGCAGCCGACCGCGATCGGCAGCCGTGCCCACAAGCCCATCAGCAGCGAACCGAAGGCCGCGGTCAGGCACACGGCCACGAACACGGCGCTGACGTCGAATCCGGCCTGGCCCAGCATGCCCGGCACGACGAATACGGAATACACCATGGCGAGGAAGGTGGTGACGCCAGCCACCACCTCGCGCCGTTGCGTGCTGCCGCGCGCGGAGATCTGGAAGTACTGGTCGATCTTGCCGGCCGTGGCAGAGGGGGACGGAAAAGTATCTTCGCGCTCGATGCGCTGGAGTTGAGGCTGGGACATGCTGCTGCTCCTGTGTTATGGCCCGTCGCGCGCCGCGTGGATGCGTCGTCGGGGTGTCTCGTCGTTATGAGTCTAGAAGCTTAGAGCCGAAGGCCGGCGGCAGGACATGCGCTTGATGCATAGGGACTATAACGAAACCAGTATTACCTTTGGCCACAATGGATTTTTTTGCATGCATTTCCGGCATCGGGCGAGCCATGCACGAACGCCGCCGCGCGCAGCGGCGGACGGGATCGCGGCGGGTGGCGCCGCGCTGGCGGGCACGCCGTGCCCGCGCAAAGGTTCAGCGCGCGAGGATGCGCGCCAGGTAGGCCTCGTGCGTGGGCACCGGCCGGACGGCATCGGCGAGCTGGCGCGCGCGCTCGCGCACCCACTCGAGCGACTTCTCGACGGGAATCTGGCTGAGCGTGGGATCGCTGCGCTCGGGCCAGTGGTGCATGCCGGCGTGGATCGCGAGCCAGCTGTGGCCGTCGAAGCCTTCCTCGTCGTACTGGTGCAGCGCGCCGGTCTGGCGCCAGGCGTGCAGCTTGTACGCCAGCGTGTCCGGCAGTTCGGTGGCGGCCATCGCGGTCCAGAACGGCGTGTCGCGGCGGGCCGTCAGGCAGTAGTGCATCAGGATGAAATCGCGGATGCGTTCGAACTGGCGCACGAGGCCCGTGTTGTACGCCTCGACGGCCGCCGGCGCGACGGCGCCGCCATGCTGCAGGAGCGTCATCAGGCGGCCGATCCCGACCTGCACGAGGTAGATGCTGGTCGATTCGAGCGGTTCGAGGAAGCCCGTGGCGAGGCCGATGCCGACGACGTTGTGCGACCAGAATCGGGCGCGGTGGCCGGTCGTGAAGCGCAGCAGGCGCGGTTCCGCCAGCGGTTCGCCGTCGATCTGCTGCAGCAGCTGTTCGCGGGCCTTGTCCTCGTCGATGAAACGGGTCGAGAACACGTGGCCGTTGCCCGTGCGGTCCTGCAGCGGAATGCGCCAGGCCCAGCCCGCGTCCAGCGCCGTTGCGCGGGTATAGGGCGTGAGGCCGGTGCCGACGCGCGCGGACGGGCAGGCCCACGCGCGGTCGACGGGCAGCCAGCGGCTGAAGTCGACGAACGGCTCGCCGAGCGTGCGGCCCAGCAGCAGCGAC
>Ga0209148_1000812_pt1 | contig 22632 bp, 18 predicted proteins | sample AraplaCol_mMF_r2_2_FD_184288 | JGI IMG/M metagenome (GOLD analysis project Ga0209148, IMG submission 184288) | Arabidopsis root microbial communities from North Carolina, USA - plate scrape CL_Col_mMF_r2 (SPAdes) (version 2) | ecosystem: Host-associated > Plants > Roots > Endosphere | place... | reverse complement strand
TGATCCGCATCGCCCGCTCGGAGATGGGCCAGGGCTCGCTCACCGGCCTCGCCCAGCTTGTCGCCGAGGAACTCGAATGCGATTGGACCAAGGTCACGACCGAATTCCCCTCGCCCGGCCAGAACGTCGCCCGCAAGCGGGTCTGGGGCGAATACTCGACCGGCGGCAGCCGCGGCATCCGTACCTCGCAAGATTATGTGCGCAAAGGCGGCGCCGCCGCCCGCATGATGCTGATCCAGGCGGCAGCCAATGACTGGAAAGTGCCTGCGTCCGAATGCACCGTCGCCAACAGCGTCATCACCCATGCGCCATCGGGCAAGACGACGACCTACGGCAAGGTCGCCGAAGCTGCGGCCAAGCTGACGCCGCCGGCCGACGTCAAGCTGAAGGACCCCAAGGATTGGCGGCTGGTCGGCAAGGGCGTGAAACGCCTCGACACCCCCGACAAGGTCACCGGCACCACCGTCTACGGCATCGACGTCAAGCTGCCCGGCATGCTCAACGCCGCGATCAAGGATTGCCCCGTCACCGGCGGCAAGCTGAAGAGCTATGACGAAGCCAAGATCGCCGGCATGAAAGGCGTGAAGAAAGTGGTGAAGGTCGGCGACACCGCGGTTGCGGTCGTGGCCGACACGTTCTGGCACGCCAAGACCGCACTTGACGCGCTGCCGATCGTCTGGGACGAAGGCGAGAACGCCAATGTCTCCAGCGCTTCGATCGCAAAATGGCTGTCCGAAGGCCTCGATGGCGGTGCGGCCTATGTCGGCAATTCCAATGGCGACGCCAAGGCTGCACTTGCGGGCGCGGCGAAGACGATCGAAGCCGTCTACAACTATCCCTACCAGAATCACGCCACGATGGAGCCGATGAACGCCACGGCGCTCTACACGGCCGACAAATGCGAGGTCTGGTGCGGCACGCAGAATGGCGAGGCGGCGTTCGCCGCGGCGTTGGAAGCCTCAGAGCTTCCGGCCGAGAAATGCGACGTCAACAAGCTGTTGCTCGGCGGCGGCTTCGGCCGGCGCGGGCAGACCGACTATGTGCGGCAGGCCGTGCTGATCGCCAAGCAGATGCCGGGCACGCCGATCAAGCTCTTGTGGACGCGCGAAGAGGACATGACGCACGGCCGGTACCATCCGGTCACGCAATGCAAGCTGACCGCGGGCTTCGATGCCAACAACAATCTGACCGCATTCCATATGCGGATCTCCGGCCAATCGATCCTTGCTAGCTTGAGGCCGGAAGCGCTCGTCAACGGCATGGACCCGGCGACGTTCGCCGGCCTCAACGCCAAGGGCGATGCACCGTTTGGATACTCGGTGCCCAATCTCCTGATCGAGCATTCGATGCGCAACCCGCACATCATCCCGGGCTTCTGGCGCGGGGTGAACGTGAACCAGAACGCCATCTATGTCGAATGCTTCATGGATGAGCTGGCGCACGCGGCTGGCCAGGACCCGCTCGAGTTCCGGCGCAGATTGATGAAGGACCATCCGAAGCATCTCGCGGTGCTGGAGGCCGTGGCCGACAAGATCGGCTGGAGCACCGCGCCGCCGCAGGGCATCTACCGCGGGCTTGCGCACTTCGCCTCCTACGGCAGCTATGTCGCGGCGGCCGCGGAGATCTCCGTGACCGACGGCACCAAGATCAAGGTGCATCGCATTGTCGCGGCGACCGATCCCGGCTATGCCGTCAACCCGGCCCAGATCGAGCGGCAGATTGCGGGCTCGTTCGTCTACGGCCTCAGCGGGCTGTTCTATGGCGGCATCACGGTCAAGGACGGCGCCGTCGAACAAACCAACTTCGATACCTACGATTCGATGCGTATCGCGGCGATGCCGAAGGTGGAATCGATCGTGATGCCGAGCGGCGGTTTCTGGGGCGGTGTCGGCGAACCGACTATCGGCGTTGCGGGGCCAGCGGTGCTCAACGCCTATTTCGCAGCGACCGGCAAACGCATCCGTTCGGTGCCGCTGCGCGACCAGAACATTACCTTCGCCTGAGGTAGCGCTGCGGCGGCCATCATGGCCGCCGCAGCATTTTGACCGGATGATCCTGATGACTAAGCGACCGATGACACGGCGCTCTGCCGTGCTCGGCATCACCGCTGCGGCAGCGACATTGGCGCGGCCATCGCTCTTATTTGCGCAATCGACAGGCCGCGTCGTCGTGGTCGGCGGCGGGTTCGGGGGAGCTGCCTGCGCCCGCGCGCTCAAGCGCGCGCAAGCAGACCTGCAAGTCATCCTGATCGAGCCCAACGCGGTCTTCACCGCCTGTCCGTTCAGCAACGAGGTGATCGCGGGTCTGCGCGACATCGAGGCGCAGCAGTTCGGCCATGACCAGCTTGCCGCCGAGGGCGTCATTATGATCGGCCAGAGCGTGACCACCATTGCGCCGGAGCAGCGCAGCGTCATGACTGCCGACGGTGTCGCGCTGCCCTATGACCGCCTGGTACTTTCACCCGGCATCGACTTCCATTTCGAGGCGCTGCCCGGCTACGACGAGGCAGCGTCGGAAAAAATGCCGCACGCTTGGAAGGCCGGCGCGCAGACGCTGCTGCTGCGCAGGCAATTGGAGGCGATGGACGACGGCGGCACGGTCGCCATTGCGGTCCCCGCCAATCCCTCGCGCTGTCCGCCTGCGCCATATGAGCGCGCCAGCCTGATCGCGCATTATCTGAAGACCAAGAAGCCGCGTTCGAAAGTGTTGATCCTCGACGCCAAGGATACTTTCTCGCAGCAGCGGCTGTTCGAGAAGGCATGGAGGGAACTCTACGGCGACATGATCGAGCGGATCGGGCTGTCGCAAGGCGGCCGCGTCACCTCGGTCGATCCCGCCACCAGGACCATCGTGACCGAGTTCGGCAATTACACCCCTGACGTCGCCAACGTCATCCCGCCGCAGCGGGCCGGCCACATTGCCGAGATCGCCGGCGCAACTGATGCCACCGGCTGGTGCCCGATCGATCCTGTCACCTTCGAGTCAAAGCTCGTCAAGAACGTCCACGTGATCGGCGACGCCTGCCTTGGCGGCGGCATTCCCAAATCGGCAGCGGCCGCAAGCGCGCAGGGCAAGGCCTGCGCCGCCGCCATCGTCAACCTGCTTGCCGGCCGCACGCCCGAAACACCGCGGCTCACCGGCATCTGTTACAACACCGCCGCCCCCGGTTACGGCTTCTCGCTCGCGGGAAATTACCAGCCCAAGGGCGACATCTTCGCCGAGGTCGAGGGCGGCGCTACGAGCCCGGTCGATGCGCCGCGAGAGCTGCGTGCCCGCGAAGCGGCCGAGGCGGAGCGCTGGTTTCAAACCATCACGGCGGACACCTTTGGCTAAATCGATCGTCCACATCACTGCGCTGGTCGTCAGTCTCGCGTTCGTCGCCAATGTCCGCGCTGAGGGACTCGTGCCCTACGAGATCACCGGCGACGGCATCACGATATCGCTCACGGGCGCGCCGGGTGATGCCACGCGCGGGCGCACCCTGGTGCTGGCGCGCACGACGACCTGCATCCTCTGCCATTCCGGCCCCTTCCCGGAAACGCAGTTCCAGAGTGACCTCGCGCCCGATCTTACCGGTGCGGGGAACCGCTGGACCGCGAGCCAGTTGCGGCTTCGTCTGGTCGACGCCTCGCGCTTCAAAGCGGACACCATCATGCCGTCCTATTATCGCAACGAGGGGCTGGTGCGGGTCGGACGCAATTTCGTGGAGAAACCGATATTGTCGGCCGCTGATATCGAGGACATCGTGGCCTTTCTCGCAACACTTCGGGACTAAGCTCATGCGAAAGACGCGACGACAATTCCTGAGCTTGGCTGGAGGCGTCACGGTCGCGGGGACGATCCCGATTGTCACCCTGCGGCCACTCGAAGCGACCCCCGCAATGCTCAACGCCGCGATCCGCAACATCGTCGGCGAGGCCCCAATTCGCGCCGGCAAGGTCAAGCTCGACATTCCGCCGCTGGTCGAAAACGGCAACACCGTGCCGATGACGGTGAGCGTCGCAAGCCCGATGACGGCTGACGACTACGTCAAGAGCATTCATGTCTTCAACGAGAAGAACCCGCAGCCCAACATCGGCAATTTCTATCTCAACCCGTCCTCCGGGCGCGCGCAGATCTCGACGCGGATCCGGCTTGCCGACACCCAGAAAGTGGTCGCAATTGCCCGCCTCTCCGACGACAGCTTCTGGCAGGTCGCGGTCGATATTGTCGTGACGCTGGCCGCCTGCACCGAGGAAGTGAACTGATGGCCGCGCTCATCAACGTCCCCTCAAAAGCCAAGCGCGGCGACATCATCGAGATCCGCACGCTGACCTCGCACATCATGGAAACCGGCTTTCGCCACACCATGGATGGTGCGCTGGTGCCGCGCGATATCATCACGAGCTTCACCTGCCGCTACAACGGCACCGAGATCTTTCGTGCGGATCTGTTTCCAGCCATCGCCGCCAATCCCTATTTGTCGTTCTTCACGATCGCCAGGGAGAGCGGCAAATTCGAATTCGAATGGATCGGCGACAACGGCTATTCGTCCACCGCATCAGCATCGATCACGGTCGAATGACTTTATGGCGCGCGATAGCGGTGGCGGCGCTTGTCGCCACGATCCCTGCGCTGCTCGCGGGTGAAATCCAGCCGGATGCGCGCCGCTCCGGCTATTCCTTCATGGGTCCTGATACGCGCGCCATGCAGGACGACGACACGTCCAATCCGGGCATGCTGTTCGTGCTCGACGGCGAGGCGCTGTGGGGAAAGAAGGTCGGCAGCGCCGACAAGGCATGCGCGGACTGTCACGGCGATGCGCGAAGCAGCATGAAGGGCGTCGCGGCGCGCTATCCCGCCTTCGACAAGACATCGGGGCACCCCGTCACCCTCGACCAGCGCATCAATCTCTGCCGCGCCAATCATCAGAAGGCGAGCCCTCTGCCTTACGAAGGCCGCGACATCCTGGCGCTGTCTGCCTTTGTCGCCCACCAATCGCGCGGCATCGCCATCACCGCAGGCGACGATCCACAGCTGAAACCTTTTGTCGAACAAGGCCGCAATCTCTTCATGCAGCGCGAAGGTCAACTCAACCTGGCCTGCACCAATTGTCACGACGACAACTTTGACAAGCACCTCGCGGGCTCGCCGGTCACGCAAGGACAGCCAACCGGCTATCCGATCTACCGGCTGGAATGGCAGACGCTGGGATCCCTGGAGCGGCGGCTGCGGAGCTGCATGACCGGCGTCCGTGCCCAGGCCTATGAGTACGGCGAGCCCGAATTGGTCGCGCTCGAGCTCTATCTGATGTCGCGGGCCCGCGGAATGCCGATGGAAACGCCGGCGGTGCGACCGTAACGCCCAAATTAGGGCTAGGCAGGCGTGGAACGGTCGCTAGTATCCCCCCAAATTGAGTCACAGGGAGGAATAAAAGTGGCTGACCATAAGATCTCGCGCCGTACGCTGTTGACTGGCACTGCTGCGGCTGGCGCGCTCAGCCTCACCGGGCTTCCGGCGCGCGCCGAGGTGAATTGGAAGAAATATGCAGGCACCAAGCTGGAAGTGATCCTCGCGAAAGGTCCTCGCGGCGACAACCTGCAAAAATACGTCAAGGAATTCACCGACCTCACCGGCATCCAGGTCGAATCCGAGCAGATTCCCGAGCAGCAGCAGCGGCAGAAATGCGTCATCGAGCTCACCTCGGGCAGGCCGAGCTTCGACGTCGTCCATCTCAGCTATCACGTGCAGAAGCGGCAGTTCGAGAAGGCGGGCTGGCTCGCCGACCTCACGCCCTACATGAAGGACCCGACGCTGACCGCGCCTGATCTCGTCGAGAGCGATTTCTCGGCCGCCGGCCTGCAATACGCCAAGAACGACAAGGGCCAGATGCTGTCGCTGCCCTGGTCGGTCGACTATTTCATCCTCTACTACAACAAGGAGCTGTTCCAGAAGAAGGGTGTCGCCGTCCCCAAGACCCTCGATGAGATGGTCGCGGCCGCGGAGAAGCTCACCGACCCCAAGGAAGGCACTTTCGGCTTCGTCGGGCGCGGCTTGCGCAACGCCAACATGACGTTGTGGACCAATTTCTTCCTCGACTATGGCGGCGAATTCCTCGATGCCAAGGGCAACATCCTGACCGACGGTCCCGAAGCGATCGCTGCGACAAAGCTCTATCAAACCCTGCTGACGAAAGTCGCCCCGCCCGGCGTCGCCGGCTTCAACTGGATGGAGTCGATGGCCTCGTTCACGCAAGGCCGTTCAGCGATGTGGATCGATGGCGTCGGCTGGGCGCCGCCGCTGGAAGATCCGGCCGCATCGCGCGTGGTCGGCAAGGTCGGCTACACCGTCGTGCCCGCCGGCCCGAAAGGGCAATATTCCGCAACCTACGGCGACGGCGTCGGCATTCCCGCCGCGAGCAAGAACAAGGAAGCCGCCTATCTGCTGTGCCAGTGGATCGTCTCGAAGCAGCAGGGGGCGCGGCTGTTGCAAGCCGGAGGCGGCGTGCCGTTCCGCAACTCGATCCTGAACGATCCGGAGGTCCAGAGCGGCGTCAAGATGCCGAAGGAATGGCTGCAGTCCGTGATCGATTCCGGCAAGATCAGCAAGCTCGGCCTGCCCGTCGTGATCCCGGTCGCAGAATTCCGCGACATCGTCGGCGCGGCGCTGACAGCGACCCTATCGGGTGCCGATCCCGCGACGGAGTTGAAAAAGGCCAACGATCAATACCGTCCGATCCTGGAGCGTAGCGAAAAGGCGTGAGTGCGTTGACACAATCGACTCCGGCCGCGGCACGGTCTGATGCCGCGCCGGAGAAGGAATTGCGGCCGCCGTCCTACTGGCCGTTCGTTGTGCCGGCGCTGGTCGTCGTGCTCGCGATCATCATCTTCCCGTGGGTCTTCACGATCTGGATGAGTCTCAACGAATGGAAGGTCGGCTCGCCGACCACCTTCGTCGGGTTCTCCAACTATCTACGGCTGACCGGCGATCCGCGCTTCATCGAGGCGATCGGACATACGCTAGTCTACACCCTGCTGTCCGTCCTTCTGCCGCTCGTGTTTGGCACGTTCGCGGCCGTGGTGTTTCACCAGAAATTCGCCGGCCGCGGTGTTCTGCGCGGCATCTTCATCATGCCGATGATGGCAACGCCGGTGGCGATCGCGCTGGTCTGGACCATGATGTTCCACCCGCAGCTCGGCGTGCTGAACTATCTGCTGTCGCTGGTCGGGATCCCCGCGCAGCTCTGGGTGTTTCATCCGGCAACGGTGATTCCCTCGCTAGTGCTGGTCGAGACCTGGCAATGGACGCCGCTCGTCATGCTGATCGTGCTCGGCGGCCTCGCGGCCATCCCGACCGAGCCCTATGAGAGCGCGCAGATCGACGGCGCCAGCCTGTGGCAGGTGTTCCGCTTCATCACCCTGCCGCTGATCATGCCCTTCCTGTTTATCGCCGGCATGATCCGCATGATCGACGCGGTGAAGAGCTTTGACGTCATCTTCGCGATCACCCAGGGCGGACCCGGCTCGGCGTCGGAGACGATCAACATCTATCTCTACAGCGTCGCCTTCACCTATTACGACCTCGGCTACGGCTCGGCGATCGCGGTCGTGTTCTTCCTGCTGATTGTCCTACTCGCGGCGGTGATGCTTTACGCTCGCCAGCGCATGCTGTGGACCGAGATCGCGAGCGACGCATGACACCACGTCAAATCATCGGCAAGATCAGCCTGTGGTTCGCGGTGCTCGTCATCGTGTCACCGGCCATCCTGTTCTTCCTCTGGATGCTGTCGCTGTCGCTCAAATTTGAGGTCGACAATGCCGCCTACCCGCCGGTATTCATCCCCGAGCATTTCGCCTGGAAGAACTACACCGACGTGCTCGCCTCCAACCGGTTCGTCACCTATTTCTTCAACAGCCTAATCGTGACAGGCAGCGCGACGGTACTTGCACTGATGGTCGGCGTTCCCGCCGGCTACGGCATCGCGCGCATGGCGGCGCATAAGTCGGCGATCGTGATCCTGATCGCCCGCATCACGCCCGGCCTGTCCTACCTGATCCCGTTGTTCCTGCTGTTCCAATGGCTCGGTCTGCTCGGTACGCTGGTGCCGCAGATCATCATCCATCTCGTGGTGACGGTGCCGATCGTGATCTGGATCATGATCGGCTATTTCGAGACGACACCGCTGGAATTGGAAGAGGCCGCTCTGATTGATGGTGCCGGCCGCTGGCAGGTGTTCCGACACGTCGCGCTGCCGATCGCAAAACCCGGCATCGCCGTCGCCTTCATTCTCGCGGTGATCTTCTCCTGGAATAATTTTGTGTTCGGCATCGTGCTGGCCGGGCGCGAGACGCGCACCCTGCCCGTCGCCGTCTACAACATGATCTCGTTCGACCAGCTGAGCTGGGGCCCGCTCGCCGCCGCAGCACTGATCGTCACTCTCCCGGTGCTGTTGCTCACCGTGTTCGCGCAGCGACAGATCGTGGCCGGACTGACGGCAGGAGCGGTGAAGGGTGGATAGTTGAGCCCAGAGGTCTCTGCTTCTCCGACGTCAGCCGACGCAAACCGGGACCTCTGCATCGCAGCCACAGCAATGAAAGCTGCCGAGGAAATTGCCCAGAAGCACGACAGTCGTGCGGCTCTGCGCGCGGTCCGCGAGCATGATTAGCCGCTCGATCGAGGGTGCGAACACCTTGTTGTCATTGACAGGCGTGACAGTGCTGTCGCATCGAGACGCTGCCCCTTCCTTCCGATCGATCAGCGGCCGTTGATCGAAGCCGGGAGCAGGCGTCGAAGACCGCTCTTCCGCATAGAGCGCCAGCTGACTTCCAAACAAGGCAAATTGATAGTCCGACCGACAACGTGAACATTGCAAGCGGCCTTCCTTTCCCTGATTCAGGAGGTGAGCAAGATCGAGATGCTCTTCCGCCGCGGCGATGCCTCCCAGCAGATATATCACAGCATCCTCGCGCTCCAGGTGTTCCAGCAGCGCGCGCTCGCATGTCTTGCTGACGGCCGATAGCGAGAACAGGAATTCGCGCCTGATCTCGTCGATCACAGCGAGGTCGGCGTCAACGACCGACCCGGCGAGCAGAATCTGCTTGTAACGCGGCAGCAACGTCGTCCGTTCATAGTGGGACTTTTGCCTGGCCGGATCTTCAAAATGCGCAACGAGGCCGCGAAAGCAATCGAGCTTCCGATCCCACTCCGCGGAGGTCCGGGGAAGTCCGGACAGCTCTCGATTGTCGCCATGCCCACCGGGCATCAGCGCGTTGAGCACGACGTATCCGCAGAAGAGCGCGATTTCGAGCCGTTCGTGCTGGTTGGCGTTGACTTGCGCAATCGCCAGGAGATGAGGGATCGCAGCATAGGTTGCTCCGTAACACGTGCCCTGATGACACAGGCAATCCCAGAAAAGCGACCTCGCACTTTCCTCGTCCCAGGCCTCCGAAAGTCTGGCGATCAGCCGCGGGATGTCCCTATCGCGATGCGCGTCGTCCAATCTCTTCCAAAGTGGATGGTCCAACGGCAGCATCGAAAGGCCCGATTGCGTTGACGGCTTCTGTGTCAACGTAGAGCAACCCCGGGCAAAAAGAAACGGCCGGGACGCGCCGGCCGTTCCGCAAAGGCTGGAGTCCACACCATTCCGCCGCTGCAGCACGCATTTCAGGACGCGCAGCACAGCGCTCGGTGATGCCGATCAACAGGAAGCGCGTGCCCCCTCCCATGGTTAACGGCCCTCCAAACTCGCTGTCATTCCGTTTAAATGCGCATCAATGCTTTTGGCTTAGACCGCTCGTCTTCACCGCGTAGCCGCATCTCTGGCTCGCGGCTTGCACATCTCGTTGCATCATTATTGCCGGGGAAGAAAGTGGTCGAAAATGACACAGTTAATCTCCCGCTTCGAGACAGTCGGGGCGGCGTCCGCCCGTGCGCAGCTCGTTTCCATCCAATATCTGCGGGCGCTGGCGGCGCTGATGGTCCTCGTCACCCACGCGCTGTACTGGCCGCTCGAAGACCGCAATGAGCCCCTGCTCATCACCGGCCGGCTCGGCGTGGAGATCTTCTTCGTGCTCAGCGGCTTCATCATCACCGTGATCGGAGGAGAGGCGCGCTTCGAGCCGGTCGCCTTCGCCCGCAACCGGATCATGCGCATCGTGCCGATGTACTGGCTTGCGACCTTCCTGATCGTCGGTCTTGCAACTGCCAGTCCGAGCAGCTTTCGCACCACGGTGCCGACGATCGAGGGGATGATCAAGTCGCTCCTGTTCATTCCTTCCGAAGTGCCGAAGGCACCGCTCTTGGGTCTCGGCTGGACGCTGGATTACGAGGCCTTCTTCTATTTGGTCTTCGGGAGCCTGTTCTTCGTGAGATCGGCGAGCCGTACCGCGCTGATTGCCGTCCTCTTCGTCGGCCTGATCGTCATTGGGCGGGTGATCGACCACCCGTCCCATGTCCAGAGTTTCTATACGAGTCTTAGCCTGCTCGGCTTTCTCGCCGGCGCTGGCGTCGGCCGGCTCTATCAACTCGGCTTGCTGCGGCGACTTGGCCTTAGCCATGTGCTCGGTCTGCTCGCCGCCGGCGCGCTGGCACTTACTATCCTCTACCGGACCGATCCGGCGACTAGTCTGCCGTTGTTCCATATGTCGATGTCGTTTGGCGCCATGACGATCGTCGCCGCGCTGATCTGGGCCGAACACGCTGGGCGCCTGCCGGTCATTCCGGCCTTCCGCTTCCTCGGCGATGCATCCTATTCGTTGTACCTCTTCCACTTCTTCGCCATGGCAGCGGCCTGGGCTATCGGACGGAAGCTGTTTGGCCCGGTCAGCGCATTGAACTATGCGCCCCTGGCCATTGCGGCGGTCGCCGCCGGCCTCGCCGTCGGATGCCTTGCCTACTGGTATCTGGAGCGGCCGATCCTGAACTGGACGCGGCAGCGGCGTCGCACGACGGCCGTGACGCAGGGAAGCGCGTCGTGATCGTCCGTCGGCGCGATCTGCTGCTCGGCGCCGGCATGGCCATGGGCACGACGCTGCTGCCTTCGCCTCTCCTCGCCCTCGCCGCACCCAATGCCGAGATGTTTGCGCGCAGCGTCGTCTCGCCGGGCGATTCCACGCGTCTGAAGCGGGTATTTGCCAAGGCGGCGCGAGGCGAACCGATCACGCTCGGTTTCATCGGCGGCTCGATCACCCAGGGACCGGCGCGAAACTATGCCGCGCAAATTGCAACCTGGTGGGGTCAACGCTTTCCCAACGCGCCCCTCTCCGTGGTCAATGCCGGACTTGCAGGCACCGGTTCGCTGCTGGGCGCGTTTCGCGTCGGCGTCGATCTATTGTCCAAAGACCCCGATCTCGTGATCGTCGAATTCGCTGTCAACGATGCCTCCGCCGATGCGGACGCCTACGAGGGATTGCTGCGGCACATCCTTGACCACCGCACTGCGCCGGCCGCGCTGCTGCTGTTCATGATGTGGGAGAAGGGCGGCAACATGCAACCGATGCAGGCGCCGATCGGCAAGCACTACGACGTGCCGATGATCAGCTTCCGCGACGCGCTGTGGCCGGAGATAGAGGCCGGACGGCTCGCTTGGCGCGACGTGATCGTGGACGTGGTCCACCCCAACGATCTTGGCAATCGCTATGCTGCCAGTTTCTGCACGAACTTCTTCGAGAAAGTGTTGCGGCAGCAGGCAGCGGCGCACGGCGCCCTCGACCCCTTGCCGGCCCCGCTTGGATCGTCGCTCTACGAGCATGTCGGGATGATGCCGGCGACCGACTTCGCTCCCGTCGATCGCGACGGATGGGACGTGACCCATTCGCAGATTTGGGGACAGATCTGGGGCATCACGCAAAGCACGGCTCGCTTCGAGCTCGATTGCAAGGCATGCGGCATCGCGCTCATCGTCAGCGGTCGCGCCTCTACGCTGCTCGAGAGATCAATCGTTACAATCGACGGCGTCGAGGTCAGGCCGATGCAGGCGTCCAATTTCATTGACCGGGACACCATCGTCCTCGCAACCGACCTGCCGAACAGCCATCACAGCTTGCGGCTGGAGACGACGGATTTCCCCTCCTCCGCATTCGGCAGCAGCGGCCTGCGCGCACTCGGTCTGTTCGACGAACCAGAAGCCGGCTGACCGACCTGCAGCGGCAGCTAGATCTATCGGCCAATCATTGACTTTCGACATCATGGCGAAGCGGCCGGGTGGCTTGCGTCCCCGGCCGCGATCGCCGATCTCGACGGTCTACTCCGCCGGCGCCGCGTGCATCTCCGGATGCGCGGCATAGTGCTCGGTGGCGCCAAGCTTGCTGGCCGCGAACAGGCCGGCAGCCATCACCGCGTAGGCGAAGGCCACCGCAGGCGTGACGCCAAAGCCGCCGCCGATGCCGACGGCTTCGCCGTGCATGAAGCCGAAATAGGTCAGCACGGCACCGACAAGCGCAAAGGCCGACGCTTTTTCGAAATCACGCTCGATGATGAAGACGCCGATCGCACCCAGGATGAGGCCGCCGAGGATGGAGCCACCGCCCATCACTTCCAGCCCGTGATAGAACACGCCCTGCTGCGGGAGTGCTGCGACCGCGGCTGCCTTGACCGCGTCGGCCTTGTCGGCGGCCATGCCACCAACCGTTGCCGCCGCATTCATGGTCGAGCCCAGCATGGTGTCGATCTGGAGCTTGGCCCAAGCGGCGAGATGCGGCGTGAAGGCCAGCGCCACGGCGGGCGCGTGCTTCGACGGCGTGGTCTGGAACGCCTGTGCGGTCATCAGCATGCCGATGTAGAGCAGGATCGGCGAGATCGCGACGACGGGGACCAGTGCCAGCAGCACCGAGATGATGCCGAACCAGGACAGCACCACCACCATGATGCCGGTCGCGGCTGAATAGCCGATGCGGCCACCCATCGCCTTCCACCCGGGATGACCGATATAGACGGCGTTGATGAAGGGGTTACCCATCAGGCAGCCGATCAGGCTGACGACGCCATCGGCGGTCAGCACCCGCGTGGTCGGATATTCGTCACCGGCGGCTTCCGCGCTCTCGACGTTATCCATGGCCTCGACGAGGTCATAGATGCCGAAGGGAATAGCGGTCACCAAAATGACGCCGAGATATTCGAAGCCCGAGAAGACGTAGTTCGCCGCGGGGATCGGCACCGAGAAGCCGAAATTGGCGAAGGCATCACCGACACCCTTGAGGCTCAATCCGCCCAGGCTGAGACCGAACAGGTTTGAGCCCCACGCGATGATCATGCCAACCACGATCGCGACGAGACCGGCAGGAATACCTTTCGGATATTTGACACCACCGAACCAGCTCACGAGAATGACAGCGAAGCAGACCAGACCAATCTGCGGCGTCATGTACATCTCGAGCGCCGGGCGCATAGCGATGAAGGTCAGCGAGACGCCCGCAAGCGTTCCGAGCAGTGCCGCTCGCGGCGTGATCTTGCGGATGAACGGCGCGATGAAGCCGCCGATCATCAGGATAAAGCTCTGGAAGAACACCCAGACCAGACCGGCCGACCAGCCTTTCAAGGGATCACCGGTCTTGAGCGTCACTGGCAGCATGATCACGAAGGTGACGATGAACATGTGCGGCACGCTGACGCCCGACGGCAACGCGCAGACATCACTGCGGCCGGTCTTCTGCGCGAGGCGATAGGCGAGGAACGCGTAATAGAAGGTCGACAGGCACATCATCAGCCCGAGTGCGGGCAGGATACGGCCGAACACGAGACTGTCAGGCATCTTCAACACGAACCGCAGCAGGCCCGTGAGCACCAGCATGTTGACGAGGATGTTGGTGCCGAAGCCGAAAAACGCGTTCCAGTCGCCCGATGTCCATAGTGCCGGCTTGAATTCGGACTTGCCGGCCGTCCCCGTCAATGTGCTCATGAGAATACCCCTATGTGGTCGAAGTCTTCATCGCCTCCAGTACTGCGGCCGAGTCTGCGACCCAGCCGAAGATGCCGCCCTGGGCCTTGATCATCTTCAGGCCCATCTCGTGAAACTCGGGGAAGTAGGACGCGCAGCCATCCGAGATGACGACGCAGCGATAGCCGCGGTCATTGGCCTCGCGCACGGTGGTGTTGACGCACACCTCAGTCGTGACACCGCACACGAGCAGATTCTCGATGCCGTATTTCTCCAGCACATCGGTCAGCTCGGTGGCGTAGAACGCGCCCTTGCCGGGCTTGTCGATCACCACTTCGCTGTCGAGCGGATAGAGCTCGGGGATGATGTCGTGGCCGGCCTCGCCGCGAATGAGAATGCGGCCCATCGGACCGGGATCGCCGATGCGCAACGACGGCGCGCCGCGCTCGACTTTCGCTGGCGGCGCATCGGACAGATCGGGCAGATGTCCCTCGCGGGTATGGATCACCAGCATGCCGGTCTCACGCGCGGCCTTCAGCACCGCGCCGATCGGCTTCACCGCACGCGCAAGCTGACTGACGTCATTGCCGAGCGTCTCGCCGAAGCCACCGGGCTCCATGAAGTCGCGCTGCATGTCGATGATCACGAGCGCGGTCGACGACCAGTCGAGCTTGATGGGCTCGGGCTCGGCGCTGATGACGCCAAGTGTCGGCTTGGTTGAGTTCAACATGACGCAGGCCCCCGCGAGAACTCTCGTTGAGGAGAGTTCTGCAAGCGCCGTGCCATTGTGTACAATAGCTTTCGCGGCTGGGATGGATTGGATTTTGCTGTTCGGTCAGAAGCTTACGTCTCAACCCGGTCGTTGCTTATTCCCTGTGCGACGTCCTTGCCGCGTGCATTTGCTCAAAGGATAAGCGGAGGCAAAGCTCGCATTCTTAGCGGGCCGCGTCTCCATACAGCCGCCGATACTCCGCCTCATAGGGCGCATAAGAGTCCTTCAGCGTCGCCATGTTGAGCAGCATGGTCGCGACCATTGCGCCACCCCTGTCGAACACCCGCGTCCTGACCCACGCACTTTCGGTGCGACGGCTGCCGGAGAGCGTCACCACCTCGCGCTCGACGTCGTACTCCTCATCAACGAAGAGCGGCCCCTTCACCAACCGGATCTCCTGGTCGGCGAACAGGCCGACGGCCGGCCCCTTCGCCGGCAGCGGATCGTCCTTGGAGCGGTACTGGAACAGGACGCTCAGCATCTCTATCGGGATGATCGCCCTGCTCCACGGATTGTCGGCGCTGGAATAGTAAGGCGAGTTCTCGGTGATGACGGCGAGCTTCTGCCTGAGCGAGAACGGATAGAGGTCGCCCATGTTCTGGTCGAACGCCATCCGTACCGCCTGCCGCTTGCTCGTCTGCGCCACCTTCACCTCGCGCAGGATAACGGGGTTAGTGAGCGGCTTGAGCTCGGTCAGCCGTGTCTCCAACGCCGTCGCAACGCCGGGATCGCCGAGCGACGCCGTGCCGCGCAGCACCTCGGTGCCGTCGCGCTTCACCATCTGGATCTGGCACTGGCTCGCACCACGCAACGGCTTCGACAGCATCGCCTGCACCTCCTCGCCCTCGAAGCAGGCGTTGCGATAATGCGCAGAAAGACAGCCACTCTCGAACCACGCCTGTCCCCACAGCCGCGCACCGAGCGGAGCGAACTGGCTGAAATGCGTGGGACCCTCGATGGTGCCGCCCTTGAAGCCGAGCTTCTGCGCGGTGGCATCGTCGTGGATGGACGCATGCGCGTCGTAAACCTGCGCGTGCAGCATCTGGCGCGGCTGACGCCATGGCCCGATCAGCGCCTCGGCAGTTTCGGTGATCTCGGTATCGAATGCGTTTGCAGCCATGGTGTTCTCCACAAGTAGCCATGACTAGCAGGCCCGCCACGGATGCGGCCAGCGATATTGACTTCAGTGCTCCATGCTTTTGACTGCCAAAACCCGCTTCGCAATCCGCCGATCTTTCCGCGGCGCAAAATTCCCACCCGATGCGACGACAAGGACTCCTGAAATGACGCTGTTGCAGGTCGAGCTGGACGACAAATACCGGCTCGAATCGAAGCGGATCTTCCTGTCCGGCACCCAAGCCCTGGTCCGCTTGCCCATGTTGCAGCGCGAACGCGACCGGCTCCATGGGCTCAACACCGGCGGATTCATCTCCGGCTATCGCGGTTCCCCGCTCGGCATGTACGACCACGCGCTGTGGCGCGCGAAGTCGCACCTGCAGCAGCACGATATCGCCTTCGTCCCCGGCCTGAACGAGGATCTGGCGGCGACCGCGGTCTGGGGCAGCCAGCAGGTCGGCCTGTTTCCCGGCGCCAAGGTCGATGGCGTGTTCGGCATCTGGTACGGCAAAGGCCCCGGCGTCGACCGCTCGGTCGATGCGCTCAAGCACGCCAATGCGGCCGGCACCGCGCTCAATGGCGGTGTGCTCGCGCTTGCCGGCGACGACCATGGCTGCCAGTCCTCGACACTGGCGCATCAAAGCGAGCAGGTGTTTGCGGCGGCGCTGATCCCGGTGATCAATCCGGCGACGTTGCAGGATTATCTCGATCTCGGCCTCTACGGTTTCGCGCTGTCGCGCTTCTCCGGCTGCTGGGTCGGCTTCAAGGCGATCAGCGAGACCGTGGAGAGCTCGGCCTCGATCGACAGCGATCCTGAGCGCATCAAGATCGTCCTCCCTGACGATTTCGAGATGCCGCCCGGTGGCCTCAACATCCGCTGGCCCGATCCGCCGCTGGAGGCCGAAAAGCGTCTGTTCGGCCCGAAGATGGCGGCGGTGCAGGCCTTCGCCCGCGCCAACCAGCTCGACCGCATCGTGCTCGATTCCAAGCCGGCGCGGCTCGGCGTTCTCGCGACCGGCAAAGCCTATCTCGATCTGCGCCAGGCGCTCGCTGATCTCGGCATCACTGATAAGGACGCGCAGGATCTGGGCCTGCGCATCTACAAGGTCGCGCTGACCTGGCCGCTGGAGGAAAGCGGCGCCAGGCGCTTTGCCGAAGGGCTTCAGGACGTGCTGGTGGTCGAGGAGAAGCGCGGCTTCATCGAAGACCAACTGATGCGCATCCTCTACAATATCGATGCGTCCCGGCGTCCGACCGTCACGGGAAAACGCGACGAACGCGGCGCGCCGCTGTTGCCGAGCGAAGGCGAGTTGACGCCGACCATCGTCGCGGGCGCGCTGTTGGCGCGCTTGCGCAAGCTCGGCCATCACAGCCCGGTGCTCGAGCAGCGCCTCGCGCGGCTCGAGGCCTTCGACAATCCCGTCACGACCAGTTCGCAGATCACGCTCGCGCGCACGCCGTTCTTCTGCTCGGGCTGCCCGCACAACACCTCGACGCGCGTACCCGAAGGAAGCCGCGCCATGGCCGGCATCGGTTGCCACGGCATGGCGCTGAGCATGCCGACACGGCGCACCGACCTGATCTCGCATATGGGCGCCGAGGGCGTGAACTGGATCGGCCAGTCGCCCTTCACCACCGAGAAACACATCTTCCAAAATCTCGGTGACGGCACCTATACGCACTCCGGCTTGCTGGCGCTCCGTGCTGCATCGGCGGCCGGCATCAACATCACCTACAAGATCCTCTACAATGACGCCGTGGCGATGACCGGCGGCCAGCCGGCCGAAGGCGCCTTCAATGTCGCGCAGATCGCGCACCAAGTCTGGGCCGAGGGCGTCAAGCGGCTTGCGATCGTCTCCGACGATCCGACCAAATACCCGCAAGGAAATTACTTCCCGCAAGGCGCCACCATCCATCATCGCCGCGAGCTCGATGCCGTGCAGCGCGAGCTGCGCGACATCAAGGGCCTCACGGTCGTGATCTACGACCAGACTTGCGCTGCCGAAAAGCGCCGCCGCCGCAAGCGCGGGCTCTATCCCGATCCCGCCAAGCGCGCCTTCATCAACGAACTGGTCTGCGAAGGCTGCGGCGATTGCTCGCAGGCGTCCAACTGCGTCTCCGTGCAGCCGCTGGAAACCGAGTTCGGCCGTAAGCGCCAGATCGACCAGTCGAACTGCAACAAGGACTTTTCCTGCGTCGAGGGTTTCTGCCCGAGCTTTGTCACCGTGCATGGCGGTTCGTTGAAACGCATGAAGACCTCGGCGGTGGATTCAGGTCAGCTGTTCGCGGATCTGCCGCTGCCACCTGCGCGTGAGCTTGACGGCCCCTACAACATTCTCGTCACCGGCATCGGCGGCACCGGCGTCATCACCATCGGCGCCCTGCTCGGCATGGCCGCCCATGTCGACGGCCGCGGCTGCTCGGCCCTCGATTTCACCGGCCTGTCGCAGAAGAACGGCGCCGTGATGAGCCATGTCCGCATCGCGCCGAAGCCGGAGGACATTTCCGCCGTCCGCATTACCACCGGCGGCGCTGACGTCATCCTCGGCTGCGACATGATCGTCTCGGCGGGCCCGACCGCGCTCAGCCGCGCCGAGCGCGGCGTGACCAAGGCCTATATCAACGCCGATTTGCAGCCGACTGCGAGCTTCGTGCAAAACCCTGATATCGATTTCGAGATGGGCACGATGCAGGCCGTGCTGCGCGACGCCGTCGGCGACAAGAACCTTGACATCATCGACGCCACGGGCATCGCAGCGGCGCTGATGGGCGACAGCATCGCGACCAATCCCTTCATGCTCGGTTTTGCCTTCCAGAAGGGCGCGATCCCGCTGTCGCTTGAGGCGCTGCTGCGCGCCATCGAAATCAACGGCGCCGCGGTCGAGATGAACAAGCTCGCCTTCACCTGGGGCCGCCTCGCAGCCCACGACATGTCACGCGTGCGCAGCGTGCTGCAGTTCAAGAACCGGGCCTCCGCGCCGACCAAGTCGCTCGACGACATCATCGCAACGCGTGCGGAATTTCTGACCGCCTATCAGGACAAGGTCTACGCCGACCGCTATGTCGCTGCCGTCGCCAAGGTCCGCAAGGCGGAAGCCGCTGCCTCGCCTGCCTCCACGGAGCTGACCGAAGCCGTGGCAAAGAACCTGTTCAAGCTGATGTCCTACAAGGACGAGTACGAGGTCGCGCGACTCTACACCGACGGCAGCTTCGCCAGGAAGGTGTCCGAAAAGTTCGACGGCGACTTTACGCTGAAGTACCACCTCGCGCCGCCGATCTTCGCCAAGCGCGACAAGACCACCGGGCATCTCCAGAAGCAGGAATTCGGCAGCTGGATGATCCATGCCTTCCGCGTGCTGGCGAAGCTGAAGTATTTGCGCGGCGGCCCATTCGATCTGTTCGGCCGCACCGAGGAACGCCGGATGGAGCGTAAGCTGGTCGTGGATTATTTTGCGATGATCGATCAGCGAGTGCTTGAGCTGACGGCAGAACAGATCCCATTGCTGGCGCGGCTCGCCCGCGTGCCAGAGACGATCCGTGGCTTTGGACACGTCAAGGAAGCCAACATCAAGCTGGCGACGGCCGAGAAGGCCCGACTGGAAGCGGAGCTGGAGAACAGCCGATTTGCGGCCGCGGCGGAGTAGCGGCTAGACGCGAGCCTCTCCCCGCGTCATTACGAGGAACTCGCGACAAAATTGCGAAGCAATTTTTGCGCTGATGCGACGGAGCAATCCAGAATCCCCCCGCGGAAACAGACTGGATTGCTTCGCTCCGCTCGCAATGACGCGGATATAGCGGATGCCCTCCTCAGGCAGATGCTTTCGCAGCGCCCGGCGACACGGCCGCCCCCTCCGCCAGATGCCGTCCCGCAATATACCCGAACGTCAGCGCTGGCCCGAGCATGATGCCCGGCCCCGGATAATTCCCGTTCATGATCGAGCCCATGTCGCTGCCGCAGGCATAAAGCCCCGCGATCGGCGTGCCATCCTCGCGCAGCACGCGCGCCTGCGCATCGACCTTCATGCCGATCGCCGTGCCGAGATCGGCCGGATGGATCCGCATGGCAAAGAACGGCGCACTGATGATCGGCGCGACACAAGGATTGGGCTTGTGCGCGGCATCGCCGAAGTGGCGTTGGTAGACGGTGCTGCCACGGCCGAATTCGGGATCGCGGCCCTCCTTCGCGTCGGCATTATAGCTCGCGATCGTCGCCGTGAGCACAGACCGCTTGACGCCGATCTTGGCCGCGAGCTCTGCGATATCAGGCGCTTCAATCAGTTCGCCGCTGGCCACATATCGGCGCAAATTGCGCGTGAACGGCTTGATGCGGCCGAGGCCGTAAGCCCACAGGAACGTGCGGTCGCAGACCAAATAGAACGGCCGGTCCGGCTCGCCACTGGCATCGCGCAGCATCGCGAGCACGAACTCATGGTACGGCAGCGCTTCATTGACGAAACGACGCCCCGTGGCGTTCACGGCAATCACGCCGGGCTTGGCGCGGTCGGTGACTGTGTGGGGGAACACGCCGCGGCTGCCGTCGGCGCGGGTGAATAGCGAGGCCGGCACCCAATAGGCCGGGCACGTCGCCTCGGTGTTGAGCGCAGCGCCGGCCGCGGCCGCAAGGCGAATCCCATCGCCTGCGCTTGAGGTGTTGGTCGCCGAGACGAACCCGGCCGCCGCGGGAAAGAAACGTTTGCGCAAGATGGCATCGTGCGAGAAGCCGCCGGTCGCGACGACCACACCGCGTCGCGCTGCGATCAGGCGGTCGCGCGAGCCATGGCGAATGACCACGCCGCCAACGCGGTCGCCCTGCATCGACAAATCCTCGACATCGGCATTGAAGAGGATCTCGACCTGCCGCGCCAGTAGCGAGGCATAGAGCCGCGCGGCGAGCGCATTGCCGAGATGCAGCGTCGTGCCGCGCGGACTGCGCAGCCGCTGCAATGCGTATTCGGAAACGAGCCGCGCCGCCCGCAGGGTCGAGCGCAATGATTTTCCGACGCGGCGTAGATGTGGGATGTCGAGACGATCGACCATCATCCCGCCGAACAGTGTGAATTCCGGCAACGGTGGGCGCAGCCGCGCGAAAGCTTTGCCCAACCACGTTCCGTCGAACGCAACGGGTTGCAGGACTCGCCCGCCAGATGTGGAACCTAGCCGCTCCGGATAATGGTCCGGGCAGGCTTTCGCCGGCTGAAGCTGCACCTCGGTCCTGGCTTCAAGATAGGCAATCGCCTCCGGCCCGCGCGCAAGGAAAGCGGCGCGCAGGCCCGCGTTGGCGGGCCCGGGCACCGTGCTGGACAGATACTGGACGGCATCCGCGACGCTGTCGGAGAGCCCCGCCTCTTTCATCTTGGCATTGGCGGGAATCCAGATCATGCCGTCGGACCACGCGGCCGTGCCGCCGACGATGGCGGTCTTCTCGATCACCAGCACGCGCAGCCCTTCGGCGGCGGCCACCGCCGCAGCCGTCATGCCGCCGGCACCCGCGCCGATGACAATGACGTCGTAGGTCTCATGCGCCGGCATCATGCGGCAGGGGTCCGAAGGCGAGGCATGACACCGTCATACCCCGCCCGCGGGCCTGCAGCTAGCGTTGCGGTTTCCGCTCGATCGGATCGATATCGAACGCCCTCAGCTGGCCACGCCGCAACACGTCCATGGCAAGCCGCCGGCCGATCCGGTCGCGGTCGAGCACGCGGATCAGATCGTCAACGCCGTTGATCTCGACACCGTCCAGCTTGATGACGACGTCGCCGGGCAACAGGCCCGCCTTCGCCGCCGGGCCATCCTGCTCGATCTGCATCAACAGCGCCCCCATCTTGTTCTCGACGCCGGCCAATACCGCGTGCCGCCGCGGGACCGGGGCGGTCTGCCCGGCAACACCGATAAAGGCGCGGCGGACATAGCCGTGGCGGATGATCTCCGATAGCACGAATTGCGCGGTGTTGCTGGCGACCGCAAAGCAGATGCCTTGCGCACCATTGATGATCGCCGTGTTGATGCCGATCACCTCGGCATTAGATGACACCAGCGGTCCGCCGGAATTGCCGGGATTGAGCGCGGCGTCGGTCTGGATCACGTCCTCGATGGTGCGCCCCGAGACCGAGCGGATCGAGCGCCCGAGCGCCGAGACCACGCCTGCAGTGACGGTCGATTCGAAGCCGAGCGGATTGCCGATCGCGATCACGAGTTGGCCGCGCCGCAGCGTCTTGGAATTGCCGAGCGCAGCATAAGGCAAGTCGCGCACCCCATTGGCGCGCAACAGTGCCAGATCGGTGTCGGGATCGACCCCGAGCACGCGGGCGTCGCCGACATTGCCCTCGACATCCCGCAGCCGGATCTCCTTGGCGGAGCCGACCACATGGCTGTTGGTGAGCACGAGCCCGTCAGGCGAGATCACGATGCCCGAGCCGAGCCCGCCGCGCTCGCGACCATTCGGCGTCTTTGGCCCGGTCTCGACGCGCACGACTGCGGGACCGACGCGGTCGGTCACATCGATCACGGCGTTGGAATAGGCGTCCAGCAGGGCCCGGTCATCGACCGGGGCAGCTTCTGTCGTTCGCGATGACGAGGCGTCATCGACGATATCTGAAGTGAAATCCAGCATGGCAAAAGTCCTTGAGGCTCACACAGATGGTGACCTGTTCCATCCGGCGCAAGATGCACGCCCCGGTGGCTCAAGGCTGGACTGGCCAGATGGCTAGGGCGCGCGGCGCAGCGTGCCGCCCCTTGCCTTCACGGGATCGAGCAGCGACCAGTCGCCATCCGGGAGCACATAGCCCTTGGGAAAAGGCGCACGCAGCTCGAGCCCAAGCGAACGCAGCACGCGGTCGTCGCGGTAGTAGCATTGCAGCACCACGCGAACGAGCGTCGCCGCCGCGGCGCCGCC
>Ga0209148_1000811_pt1 | contig 22634 bp, 22 predicted proteins | sample AraplaCol_mMF_r2_2_FD_184288 | JGI IMG/M metagenome (GOLD analysis project Ga0209148, IMG submission 184288) | Arabidopsis root microbial communities from North Carolina, USA - plate scrape CL_Col_mMF_r2 (SPAdes) (version 2) | ecosystem: Host-associated > Plants > Roots > Endosphere | place... | reverse complement strand
CGCCATGCGCGCGGCCGGCGCGGGCGAGATCACGGCCTGGCTCGGTCCGGCGATCGGGCCGGACGCGTTCGAAGTCGGTCCCGACGTCCTGGCCGCGTTCGACGCCGCGCTGCCGGGGCAGGCGGCCGATGCGTTCCGGCCGTATCCTGGCAGGCCGGGCAAGTATCTGGCCGACATGGCCCTGTTGGCGCGCCACATGCTGGCGCGCGACGGGGTCACGCGCGTGCACGGCGGCGGGCGCTGCACGGCGACCGAGGCCGACTGGTTTTATTCCTACCGCCGCGATGGCGTCAGCGGCCGCCAGGCCAGTCTCATCTGGCTGAAGTAGGGGGAGGGTGGCCGCCGTCGGCGCTGCCTCCGGCATCGGCGCAGCCATGTGCGGCCGCATGGCCGCTCGTAGCCGTATCCATACCGGGCACGCATCCCGCCACGGGCACGACCGCCGTGCCATCCGCCGCGCGCATTGCGGCGTGGGCCGCGCGTGCGCGCCGGCGGCGTGATCCCGCAAGGTAAAAAACGATTGAGAATGGCAACACGCCGTAGCCGAAAAAAGTCATAATGCCGCCAACTACCGTCGGCTCCGTCGCCGCCATCAGGGTCACGACGTACATCCATCCTATGGCTACGATCCACATGCGATGCTCCGGTTGCTGTCGACAAATCGATTCTACACAATGGACGCCTTATGAATACGCCTGATGCTACCCCGCAGATGCTTGCCGCTCCCTGGATGGCGCCGTTCGCGCAATTCACCGATCCTTCCGCCTGGCAGTCCTTGATGAAACTTCCCGACGGGGCCGACGGTACGGCGGCATTCGCCCCGGTGGCCAAGATGCTGGGCGATATCGGCGCCGGGCTGTCGCAAGGCAAGCTGCAAGCGCTGCGCGGCGATTACGTGCAAAAGGCAACGACGCTCTGGCAGGAGTTCGTGACCGGCAAGCTGCCGTCGTTCAGCGACCGCCGCTTCGCCGCGCCGGAGTGGACGGCGAACGCGATGTCCGCGTACAGCGCCGCGACCTATCTGCTGAATTCCGAGTTCCTGCTGGCGCTGGCGGAAGCCGTCGAGGCGCCGCTGCGCGACAAGCAGAAAATCCGTTTCGCCGTGCAGCAGATCGTCGACGCGATGTCGCCGGCCAACTTCCTGGCGACGAATCCGGAAGCCCAGCAGAAAATGATCGAGACCAAGGGCGAGAGTCTCACGAAGGGCCTGCAGAACATGCTGGCCGACCTGCAGAAGGGCCGCATCTCGCAGTCGGACGAATCCGCGTTCGAAGTCGGCCGCAACGTCGGCACCACGCCGGGCGCGGTCGTGTTCGAGAATCATTTGTTCCAATTGATCCAGTACACACCGACGACGCCGGCCGTGCACGAGGTGCCGCTGCTGATGGTGCCGCCGTGCATCAACAAATACTACATCCTCGACCTGCAACCGGAAAATTCCCTCGTCCGCTACCTGGTGGAGCAGGGCAATACGGTGTTCATGCTGTCCTGGCGCAACCCGGACCAGGGCCTGGCCGGCACGACGTGGGACGACTACGTCGAGCAGGGTGCGATCCGCGCGCTGGACGTCACCCGCGCGATCACGGGCAAGGACAAAGTGAACGTGTTCGGCTTCTGCGTGGGCGGCACGATCGCCGCCACGGCGCTGGCCGTGCTGGCCGCGCGCGGCCAGAAGCCGGCCGCGACCCTGAGCCTGTTCACGACCCTGCTGGACTTTTCCGACACGGGCGTGCTGGACGTCTTCGTCGACGAGACCCAGGTCAAGCTGCGCGAGCAGCAACTGGCGCGCGGCGGCCTGATGCCGGGGCGCGACCTGGCGACGACGTTCTCGGCGCTGCGTCCCAATGACCTCGTGTGGAACTATGTCCAGCAGAACTACCTCAAGGGCAAGACGCCGCCCGCGTTCGACCTGCTGTACTGGAATGCCGACAGCACCAACCTGCCGGGGCCGATGTATTGCTGGTATCTGCGCAATACCTATCTCGAAGACAAGCTCAAGGTGCCGGGCGCGCTGACCGTGGTCGGGGCCAAGGTCGACCTGGGCGCCATCGATTGCCCGACCTTCCTGTACGGCTCGAAGGAAGACCACATCGTGCCGTGGGAAGCGGCGTACGCGTCGATGGAATTGTTGAACCCGAAGAAGCCCAAGAACAACCGCTTCGTCCTGGGCGCGTCCGGCCATATCGCCGGCGTGATCAACCCGGCGTCGAAGAACAAGCGCAGCTACTGGGTCAACGAAGGCGGCCGCACGCGTGCGAAGACGGCGGCCGAGTGGAGCGCCGCTGCCGTCGAGAAGAAGGGCAGCTGGTGGCCGGAATGGGCGAAGTTCCTGGCCGAGTTCGGCGGCCAGGACGTGGCGCCGCCCGCGCAGCCGGGCAGTGCGCAATTCCCGGCGATCGAGCCGGCGCCGGGGCGTTACGTCAAGGCGCGCGCCGATTAAGAGCTTATCCGGTAGGGTGGGCACCCCTGTGCCCACCATGCGTTACCGCGACGCATGCGTTTGGTGGGCGGGGAGGTAATATCCCCGGCATTACCTCCCTGTCCACCCCACCCGTTTGCGCCTGCCGAGATCGCTTCTAAGGCGGCCCCGAGGTATTTGCGAAATAAATCATTCAGTTGCTCAGTGAATAATTGCTGCACCTGCGTTCGCAACGTGGTATTTTTAACGGATATCCTCTTGGAATCGGAGACGCCGCAGGAGATCCCCGCGGTCGCCGCATAATAAATGCGCTACGGCGCTGTACATGGAAATGAGATGAGTAGTGTCAAAAAAAGCACTGAACGCCTGATCAAGAAATATCCGAACCGCCGGCTGTACGACACCCAGACCAGTTCTTACATCACCTTGTCCGACGTGAAACAACTCGTGCTCGATTCCGACGAGTTCACGGTCGTGGATGCCAAGACGAACGAAGACCTGACCCGCAGCATCCTCCTGCAGATCATTCTCGAAGAGGAAGCGCACGGCGTGCCGATGTTCTCCAGCGGCGTGCTGTCTCAGATCATCCGTTACTACGGTCATGCGATGCAGGGCATGATGGGTTCCTACCTGGAAAAGAACGTGCAGGCGTTCACCGACATCCAGAACAAGTTCGTCGGCTCGGCCGCGGGCGCGCTGGAAGGCAAGCCGTTCAGCACCGAGATGTGGACCCAGTTCATGAACATCCAGGGTCCGATGATGCAGGGCATGATGAACAACTACATCGACCAGAGCAAGAACCTGTTCCTGCAGATGCAGGAGCAGATGCAGAGCCAGAGCAAGGCCATGATGTTCGGCACATTCCCGTTCGGCGTGCCGCCGGAAAAGAAATAAGCGGTGATCGACGTCGTTCCCGCGCAGGCGGGAACCCAAGTTTGCACGCGTTGCTGCAACGCTGAAATTGGGCCCCCGCCTCCGCGGGGGCGACGTTCGGGGAGGTGGGGCGACGTTCGGGCAGGTGGAGCGACGTTCGGGCAAGTGGAGCGACGTTCGGGCAAGTGGAGCGACGTTCTGGCAAGTGGAGCGACGTTCGGGGAGGCGGGGCCGTTCGGGCAGGCGGGTCATATTTGACTCTCGATGTCCCTCCGTCCCCGCTTCCTGTACAATCGCGGATTGCCCTGAATTTCTGCCGCAATCCGACAATGCAAGAACTCCGCCGTCACCCCCTCCCCGCCACTCCCGACGCCACCGCTAGCGTAGCGCCGCCCAAGGTCGGTTTCGTCTCGCTCGGCTGCCCAAAGGCGCTGGTCGACTCCGAACAGATCCTCACGCAGCTGCGCGCGGAGGGTTACGAGACCGCTAAGTCGTATGCCGGCGCCGATCTCGTCATCGTCAACACCTGCGGCTTCATCGACGCGGCCGTGCAGGAATCGCTGGATGCGATCGGCGAGGCGCTGGCCGAGAACGGCAAGGTCATCGTCACCGGCTGCCTCGGCGCCAAGAAGGACGCGAGCGGGAGCGACATCATCACCAAGGTGCACCCGAAGGTGCTGGCCGTGACCGGTCCGCACGCCGTGGCCGAAGTGATGGAATCGGTGCACCTGCACCTGCCCAAGCCGCACGATCCATTCATCGACCTCGTGCCGGACCACGGCGTCAAGCTCACGCCCAAGCACTACGCCTACCTGAAGATTTCCGAAGGCTGCAACCACCGCTGCAGCTTCTGCATCATCCCGTCGATGCGCGGCGACCTCGTGTCGCGTCCCATCCACGACGTGCTGCAGGAGGCGGAGAACCTGTTCAAGGCCGGCGTCAAGGAACTGCTCGTGATCTCGCAGGACACCAGCGCGTACGGCGTCGACGTCAAGTTCCGCACCGGCTTCTGGAACGGCCGCCCCGTCAAGACGCACATGACGCAACTGGCGGAAGCGCTGGGCCAACTGGCCAGGCAGTACGGCGCGTGGGTGCGCATGCACTACGTGTACCCGTACCCGCACGTCGACCAGGTGATCCCGTTCATGGGCGAACACGTGCTGCCTTACCTCGACATCCCGCTGCAGCACGCGCACCCGGACGTCCTGAAACGCATGAAGCGCCCGGCGAGCGGCGAAAAGAACCTCGACCGCATCCAGGCGTGGCGCAAGATGAATCCGGACCTCACGATCCGGTCCACCTTCATCGCCGGCTTCCCGGGCGAGACGGAAGCGGAATTCGAATACCTGCTGGACTTCCTGAAGGAAGCGCAGATCGACCGCCTGGGCTGCTTCGCCTACTCGCCGGTCGAAGGCGCGACCGCGAACGCGATCGCGAACCCGGTGCCGGACGAAGTCAAGGAAGAGCGCCGCGCACGCGTGATGCTGCTGCAGGAAGAGATCTCGGCCAAGCGCCTGCAGGCGAAGATCGGCACGACGATCCGCGTGCTTGTCGACGAAGCGGGTCCGCGCGAGGCGGTCGGGCGCTCCGCAGCGGACGCGCCGGAAATCGACGGCGTCGTCCACATCAAGCGCGCCCTCACGCCGGGCAAGGCCAAGCCGGCCGTCGGCGAGTTCATCGACGTGGTCGTCACGAAGGCCGATGCGCACGATTTGTGGGCGACGGTAGCGTAATCAACCGACGTCGTCCCCGCGCAGGCGGGGACCCAATGTAGCGCTGCCGACATGCTTGCAAGCTGGTGGTAAGTCGTTTCCGGCAGTGCCATTAACGACGGCGATGTGGAGCATCCGACGTGACCAAACAATCCATCCAGACGACCCTGACCCACAGCGACTACCGCCCGCCGGCGGGCTTCGCCGCCTACCCGACCGCGATCCACCACGCGTCCACGGTCCTGTTCAAGGACGTGGCGAGCATGCGCGCGGGCGACTGGCGCAACAAGACGGCCTATACCTACGGCCTGCACGGCACGCCCACGACGTTCACCCTGGAAGCGCGGCTGGCCGCCATCGAAGGCGGCGCGCACTGCCTGCTGGCGCCGTCCGGCCTCGCCGCGATCTCGATGATCCTGCTGGCGCTGTTGAAATCGGGCGACGACGTGCTGCTGCCCGATAACGTCTACAACCCCACGCGCGAGCTGGGACGCTGGCTCGCCGGCGACTTCGGCATCACGGCGCGCTTCTACGATCCGCTGGTGGGCGCGGGCATCGCGGCACTGATCCAGCCGAACACGAAGCTGGTCTGGACCGAGGCGCCGGGTTCCGTGTCGATGGAAGTGCCGGACCTGCCCGCGATCTGCGCTGCGGCGCGGGCGCGGGGTGTGCCTGTCGCGCTGGACAACACATGGGCCGCGGGCCTCGCGCTGCGCGGCTTCGACGTCGGCGCCGACATCGTCATGCAGGCGCTGACGAAATACCAGTCGGGCGGCTCGGACGTGCTGATGGGCGCCGTGATCACGCGCGACGCGGCCCTGAACGAGCGCATCGCCATGTCGCACATGCGGCTCGGCATGGGCGTGGGCGCCGACGATGCCTACCTCGTGCTGCGCGGCCTGGAAACGATGAAGCTGCGCTTCGACGCGCACGACGCGGCCGCGCGCAAGGTGGCCGGCTGGCTCGAGGGGCGGCCTGAGATCGCGAAGGTGCTGCACCCGGCGTTCGCGGATTGTCCCGGCCACGACGTGTGGCAGCGCGATTTCAGCGGGGCCGGCGGCCTGTTCTCGGTGGTCTTCGATGCGCGCTACAGCGGCGCGCAGGTGGACCGGTTCGTCGACTCGCTGGCCCTGTTCGGCATCGGCTACAGCTGGGGCGGAACGCACAGCCTCGCGGTGCCGTACCGGATGCAGGGCATGCGGCGCGACTGGACGGACGCCGGGGCGCTCGTGCGTTTCAACATCGGGCTCGAAGCGCCGGAGGACCTGATCGCGGATATCGAACAGGCGCTCGGCAAGCTGTAGGCGCGATCACACCGGCATCGCCCGGTTATTGTTGAGGTCGAGAAAGCCGCGGATGATCCGGTACGCCATCCACAACCACGCGCCGGCCCCGACGAGCCACGCCAGCGGGATCAGGATGAGCGTAATCGCCAGCACGACGGCCACCGCCATCCACAGCAGATAGAACCAGAACGACCGGATCATCCACGTGTGATGGCTGTACACCATCGTTCCCGCCGTGTCCGGCCGCCGGATGTAATTGACGATCAGCACCAGGATCGACAGCGTGCCGAGCGAAAAGAAAAAGGTGAGCGCGTGCGCGACGTACAGGATGCGGGCGAACTGCTTGGCATCCTCGAGACCGCGTTCGTAGACGAGTTCCTGGGCCATGGTCTCTCCTTGGGGTCGGGTTGCCGTTACGATAATCGATCGGCGCGTCACGTGGCGCGCGTCGCCTGTTGCACCCATGCGACGAGCCGGTTCGCATCCATCGCCCCGGCCTGGCGCGCGATTTCGCGGCCTTTCTCGAACAGCGCGATCGTCGGGATGCTGCGGATGCCGTAGCGCGTGGCCAGGTCCTGCGACGCTTCCGTGTCGACCTTCAGCAGGCGCACGCGCGGCTCCAGCCGCCCGGCGGCCTGGGCGTAGGCGGGCGCCATCATGCGGCACGGACCGCACCAGGCGGCCCAGAAGTCGACGAGGACGGGAATGTCGTTGCGCGCGACGTGCTTGTCGAAGCGGGACGACGACACGTCGGTGGGCTGGGCCGTGAACAGCGCCTGCGCGCATTTGCCGCAGACGGGCTGTTCGGCCAGGCGCGCGCCGGCCACGCGGTTGACGGCGTCGCAGTGCGGACAGACGATGTGCAGGGAATCGGCCATGTTACCTCCTGTGTGAATGCGTATTGTAGTGGCGGGCGGCGCGTGCGCCGTCGCACCCGTCGTCCGGCATAGAATCGGATGCCGGGCGGATGCCCTCCAACATGGGTTCAGATGAGCGAATTGCAATCCACAGGAAGCGGCCGGCCCCTGATCGGCTGCGCCGGCTGGGGCATACCGAAGGAAGCGGCGGCCGCCTTTCCGCGCGCGGGCAGCCACCTCGAACGCTATGCGGCCGTGTTTCCGGCCGTCGAGATCAATTCGTCGTTCTACCGGCCGCACCAGCCGCAAACGTACGCCCGCTGGGCCGCCAGCGTGCCGGCGGGTTTCCGTTTTTCCGTCAAGCTGCCGAAGTCGATCACGCACGAGGCGAAGCTGGCGGGCGCGGACGCGCTGCTCGACCGCTTCGCGCGCGAGGCCGGCGAGCTTGGCCCGGCACTCGGCTGCGTGCTCGTCCAGCTGCCGCCCAGTGGCGTGTTCGACGCCGACGTCGTCGCCGATTTCCTGCCGCGCCTGCGGGCGCGCTTTCCCTGCATGGTCGCGCTGGAAGCCCGTCATCCGACCTGGTTCGGCGACACGGCCACCAGCGTGCTGCGCGAGCACGGCGTCACGCGCGTGATCGCCGACCCGCCGGCCGGCCAGCCGGGTCCGCACGTGCCGACGACGGGCGCTTCCTACCTCCGCCTGCACGGCACGCCGCGCGTCTACTACTCGGCCTATCCGCACGCATTCCTGCAGGACCTCGAGCGGCGCATCGCGGCGCTGGCGCGGCCGGGTGCGGACCTCTGGTGCATCTTCGATAATACGGCCGAGGGCCACGCGGTGCCGAACGCGCTGGAGGTGCTGCGCGGGGTCGAGGTGTCGAAGGCGGCGTGAATAATGGCCAGCGCGACCTTCCGCTTCTACGGTGAGCTGAACGATTTCCTCGTGCGCGAGCGGCGCGGTCATGCGTTCACGACGCCGTGCGCGCGGGCCGCGACGACCAAGCACATGGTCGAGGCGCTGGGCGTGCCGCACACCGAGGTCGAGCTGGTCCTCGTGAACGGCGAGGCGGCGGGACTGGACGACATCCTGGAGGAGGGCGACCGCGTCGCCGTCTATCCCCGCTTCACGCGACTTCCCGTGGCCGACGTGGCGCGCCTCGGCCAGCGCCCGCCGGGCCGCGCGCGCTTCGTCGCCGACGCCCATCTCGGCGGACTCGCGCGGCTGTTGCGAATGGCGGGGTTCGACACCATCTACCGCAATACCCTGCATGACGCGGAGGTCGAGGCCATCGCGCTGGAGGACGGCCGGGCCGTGCTGACGCGCGACCGCGCACTGCTCAAGCGCCGCGGCGTCGAGTACGGCTGCTACGTGCGGGCGCTGAAGGCCGAGGCGCAGCTGCTCGAGGTGGTCGAACGCTTCGGGCTGGCCGAGCGCATGCGGCCGTTCACGCTGTGCCTGTCGTGCAATGCGCCGCTGCGGCCGGTGGCGAAGGCGGACGTGTTGGCCCGCCTGCCGCCCCGCGTGGCCGCGACGCAGGACGAATTCAGCACCTGCGACCGCTGCCACGGCGTGTTCTGGAAAGGCTCGCACTGGCAACGCATGGCCGGGCTGCTGGACACGATCCTGCGCGACGCGGGGGCCGACAATGCCCCGCATTGATATACTCTGGTTTCCCGGACGAGCAATCCGTTGACGGCGTGACCCCATGTTGCAACCAGCATCGATACCCATCCGCACCGAATGTCCCCCTGGCGCCTGCGTCTGCGAGCGCGAGGTGCTGCTGGCCGACCCGGACGCCGACCTGCGCCCGCTGCGCCTCACGCGCAGCGAAGAGCAGCGCCTGCTCGAGCGCATCGACGCCGTGAGCAGCTACGCAGACCTCAAGCGCCTGCAGGAACGCATCCGCGCCAACCTCGGCGTGGAACTGCGCATCACGCCCGGCCCGAACGAGGTGCGCACCCTGCGCGGCATCCTGATCGTGCTGGAAGACCGCCCCGGCCTGTGCAAGAAGGTGCGCCAGTCGGTGCCGGCCGCCGTGCGCAAGGTGCTGGAGCGGCATCCGGGAATCACGTACGCGATCCTCGACGCGCACGACCTGTTCGGGGCGCCGGGCGGCTGATGTGCCGGCCGTCAGCGCCGCGCCATCGTCGCGGCGCTCACCACGATCTCGGCCAGGCCCGGGGCCGGCCGGTAGCGCATGACCATGTCGTTGTCGGCATGCCCGTCGCTGAATTCCATCGTCACGTCGCCGTCGCCGGAGACGAATTTTCTGGACTACACGGCGCGCAGCCGCATGGGGCGGTTGCCGTCGATGGTGACGTCGACGTAGCGCGCAGCGGCGCGCACGAGCACGGACCAGCCATTGGCCATGTCGTACACGCCGCCAATCTGCTCGGCCTGGTCATTGCGCAGGCGGACCGTGCCGGCGGGCGGCGTCACCTCCACGGTCTGGTTCGGCGCGACATGATACCGGGCCGGCCGCGGTGCGCGGATTTTCGTATCGCGGCGCCGTGACAATGCGTTGCCGGTTTCCCGCCGTCTCGTATATCCTTGCGGGCATCGCTACCGAGGAAGCCCATGAAGATCGTCATCGCCCCAGATTCGTTCAAGGAAAGCCTGACCGCGCTGCAGGTGGCCGGTGCCATCGAGGCCGGCATGCGCGAGGTCTGGCCCACCGCCGACTATGTGAAGGTGCCCGTGGCCGACGGCGGCGAAGGCACGGTGCAGGCCATGGTCGATGCGATGGGCGGCCAGCGCGTGGACGTCCGCGTGACGGGTCCGCTGGGACAGACGGTCGACGCGTTCTACGGCCGGGTCGGCGGCGACGGCGGGCTGGCCGTGATCGAGATGGCGGCCGCCAGCGGCCTGGAAGGCGTGCCGCCCGACCTGCGCGATCCGCGCACGGCCACCAGCCGCGGCACCGGAGAACTCATCCTCGCCGCGCTCGACGCCGGCGCGCGCCGCTTCGTGCTGGGCGTGGGCGGCAGCGCGACGAACGACGGCGGCGCCGGCATGCTGCAAGCCCTCGGCGTGCGCCTGCTCGACGACGCCGGCCACGACATCGCGCCGGGCGGCGCGGCGCTCGCGCGCATGGCCCGCATCGACGCGTCCGGGCTCGACGCGCGCGTGCGCGAGGCAGAGTTCCGGATCGCGTGCGACGTCGACAATCCGCTCGTCGGCCCGCGTGGCGCGTCCGCCGTGTTCGGGCCGCAGAAGGGTGCGACGCCGGAGATGGTGCAGCAGCTCGACGCCGCGCTCGCGCACTACGCCGACGTCGTCCAGCGCGACCTGGGCCGCGACGTCGCGCAGATGCCCGGCGCGGGCGCGGGCGGCGGCATCGCGGCGGCGATGGTCGTGTTCCTCAACGGGCAGCTGCAACCCGGCATCGAGATCGTCACGGAAGCCGTCGGGCTGGATGCGGCCGTGCGCGACGCCGACCTCGTCGTCACGGGCGAAGGCCGCATCGACGGCCAGACCGTGAACGGCAAGACGCCGATGGGCGTGGCGCAGGTCGCGCGGCGCCACGGCAAGCCCGTCGTCGCCATCGGCGGCAGCCTGGCAAACGACGCCGACGCCGTGCACGCGCACGGGATCGAGGTGGTCGTGGCGGCCGTCGCGCGGCCGTGCTCCGTGGCGGACGCGCTGGCGGCGGCCGACGCGAACCTGCGCCGCGCCGCGCGCAACCTCGCGGCCGCGCTGGCGCTGGGGGCGCGCCTGCGCTGATTTTTCCGGGACGGGCTATGATGGCGGTTGCGCCACGACTGCCAGGAGTCCGCCTTGCCCGCCATCCTTCCCGACGACGAATCGTACTGGTCCACCATCCGCGCGCAGTACACGCGCTCGCCCGACTTCATTAACCTGGAAAACGGCTACTTCGGCATGCCGGCCGACCCCGTGCGCGCCGCGTTGCGGCGCTACCAGGACGAGGTCGACCGCGAGAACGCGTTCTTCCTGCGCACGCGCTGGCCCGCGCGGCTCGCGCGCGTGAAGGCCCTGCTGGCCGACTTCACCGGCGTCGCGCCCGATGAGCTGCTGATCACGCGCAGCGCCGTCGAGTCGCTGAACATCCTGTTGCAGGGCTATCCGTTCGACGCCGGCGACGCGATCCTGATGGCGCGCCACGATTACGACAGCAGCCACGACATCGTCCGGATGGTCGCCGAGCGCAAGGGCCTGGCCGTCGCGCAGGTCGACGTTCCCTGCGACCTGGAAGACGAGGATGCCGTCGTGGCGCTGTACGCGGACGCGATCACGCCGCGCACGCGCGTGCTGCTGCTGACGCACATCGTGCACCGCACCGGCCGCATCATGCCGGTGGCGCGCCTGTCCGCGCTGGCGCGCGAACGCGGCATCGACGCCATCGTGGACGGTGCCCATGCGCTCGCCCAGCTCGACTTCACGATCCCGCAGGTCGGCGCGCCGTTCGCCGCATACAACCTGCACAAATGGGTCGGCGCGCCGCTGGGCACGGGCCTGCTGTACATCGCGCGCGAACGCATCGCGGACGTCAACCCGCTGTACGGCGACGTCACGTCCGCACGGGGCGACATCGACAAGCTGGGGCACGTGGGGACCGTGCCGCCCGCGCCCATCATGGCCGTCGAGGATGCGCTCGCGTTCCACGCGGCGATCGGCGCACGCAACAAGGAAGCGCGCCTGCGCTGGCTCGCGCGGCGCTGGATGGACCGGGTGCGCGATGTGCCGGGCGTGCGCGTGGTCACGCCGCGCGACCCGCGCCTGCATTGCGCGCTGGGCGCGTTCGCCATCGATGGCTTGCCCGCCGCGGAGGTCGTGCGCCGGCTGATGGATGAACACCGCATCTTTACCGTCGTGCGCAAGTTCGGCGACGCGGAGATCGTGCGGGTCACGCCGCACCTGTACAGCGGCCCGGAAGACGTCGACGCGCTGGCGGACGCGATCCGTCAGTGGGCGCCGCCCAGGTAGGCGGCGACGACCTTCGGATCGTTCCTGAGGCTCGCGGCCGGCCCGTGCACGGCGATGCTGCCGTTTTCCAGCACATAGCCGTAGTCCGCCACGTTCAGCGCGGCCTGGGCGAACTGCTCGACGAGCAGCATCGTGACGCCTTCCGCCTTCAGCCGCGCGATGATGCGGAAGACTTCGTCGACGAGGATCGGCGCGAGGCCCATGGACGGTTCGTCCAGCAGCACGACGTCGGGATTCAGCATGACGGCGCGCGCCATCGCCAGCATTTGCTGCTCGCCGCCGGACAAGGTGCCCGCCAGCTGCGTGCGGCGTTCCTTCAGGCGCGGAAACAGTTCCAGCGCGCGCTCGAGGTCGCGCTGGATGTCGCCCTTCGGCCGGGCGCGCGTAAAACGGGGGAAGGCGCCCAGCAGCAGGTTGTCGGTGACGGTCATCGTCGCGAACACGCGCCGGCCTTCGGGCGAATGGGCGAGGCCGGCGCGGGCGATGCGGTGCGAGTCCATGCCCGTGATGTCGCGGCCGGAGAGCGTCACCGTCCCGCCGCGCGGCTTGAGCATGCCGGAGATGGCGCGCATGGTCGTCGTCTTGCCGGCGCCGTTGGAGCCGATCAGGGTGACGAGCTTGCCCTTGGGGACCTCCAGCGAGATCCCGTGCAGGACTTCGACCTTGCCATAGGCCGCGTGCAGGTTGTCGACGGTGAGCATGTGGTCTCCTCAGACGGCGGCGGTCGTGGGCGCGGCCGGCTCGCCGGCGCCGCCCAGGTAGGCTTCGATCACGCGCGGGTCGGACTGCACGCGCGCTGGCGTGCCCTCGGCGATCTTCTGGCCGAAATCGAGCACGGTGACGGTATCCGAGATCGACATCACGACGTCCATATGGTGTTCGATGAGGACGATGGTGATGCCGTGGTCGCGGATCTTGCGGATGATGGCCATCAGCTCGCGGATGTCCGGCGCCGTGAGGCCCGCGGCCGGTTCGTCCAGCAGCAGCAGGCGCGGATCGAGCGCCAGTGCGCGGCCGATCTCCAGCAGGCGCTGCTTGCCGTAGGGGAGGTTGCGCGCTTCCTCGTCGGCCAGGTCGGCGAGGCCGACGAAGCGCAGGATCGCGGCCGCCCGCGCCCGCGCCGCCAGTTCCTCGCGCTTGCGGCGCGGCGTGTGCAGCATGGCGTCGAACACGTTCGAGCGGAAGCTGTGGTGCAGGCCGACGAGGATGTTTTCCGTCGCCGTCATCTCGCCGAACAGCTGCACGTTCTGGAAGGTGCGGGCGATGCCGCCCAGCGCGATCTGCGCCGGCGTGCGGCCCGTGATGCCGGCGCCGGCGAAGAACACCTGGCCGGCCGTCGGCCTGTAGATGCCGGTGAGGACGTTCATCATCGTGCTCTTGCCGGAACCGTTCGGCCCGATCAGGCCATGCACGGTGCCGCGCGCCACCGTCAGGTCCACCTGGTTCAGCGCCTTCAGGCCGCCGAACTGCATCAGCACCTGCTGCACGCGCAGCAGGTCGCCGGCCGTGCCTTCCGCCGTCGGGACGCCGGCGAACGGATCGGCGCCGTCGTCCGCCAGCGCGCGCGCATGCGTGCGGCCGCGCCCGAACAGGCCGCGGAAAAAGCCGACGATGCCCTCCTGCAGGTAGTAGACGACGAACAGCGTCATGAGGCCGAAGATCGTCAGGCGCCAGTCGACCATGCTCTCCAGTTTGTACGACACGACCGCCAGCGCCAGCGTGGCCAGCACCGGGATGGCGACGCGGCCCGGGGTCGTCTTGCGGCGCGCCAGCAGCAGGCCGGCCGCGACGACGGCGAGGATCGCGGCGCCGACGGCGATGCGGCGGAACAGGTCGATGTCGGACAGGAGGCTCGGCAGCATCACGACGATGACGGCGCCGATGAGCGCACCGCTGCGCGTCTTGCGGCCGCCCATGATCACCGCGAGCAGGAACAGGATCGTCAGCTCGAAGTTGTACGTGTTCGGCGAGATGTACTGTTCCGAATAGGCGTACAGGCTGCCGGCGAGGCCCGCGAAGCCGGCGCTGATGACGAACGCGTAGACCTTGTAGCGGTAGACCGAGACGCCCATGCAGTCGGAGGCGATGGGGCTGTCGCGCAGCGCCTCGAACGCGCGCCCGATGTGCGACTTCAGCAGCCGGTGCACGAGCACCAGCGACGCGACCATCAGTGCCGCCACGGCATAGTAGTACTCGACCTCCGTCAGCTCGTGCCCGGCCACGCTGGGTTTGGTCAGCATGATGCCCATCGGGCCGTCGGTGAGGAAGGTCATCTCGTTGATGAGGATTTGCACGATGGTGCCGAAGGCGAGCGTCACCATCGCAAGGTACGGGCCCGTCACGCGCAGCGCGGGCAGGGCGAGGATGGCGCCGAACAGGGCGGCGCCGGCGATGCTGGCGGGGATCGTCAACCACCAGGCGGCACCGAGTTTCATCACGAGCACGCCCGTCACGTACGAGCCCACGCCGAACAGGCCCGCGTGGCCCAGCGAGACCTGGCCCGTGTAGCCGACGACGATGTCGAGCCCGAACAGGAGGATCGCATAGATCAGGATCGTCACCACGAGGTGCAGGTAGTACGAGTTCGCGACCAGCATCGGAAAGGCGGCCAGCAGGGCGATGCCGGCGACGGCGGCGCCCGAGATCAGCTTATTCATGCTCAGACCTTTTTGATGGCGGCCTTGCCGAACAGGCCGGACGGTTTCACGGCCAGCACGAGCAGCAGCAGGACGAGGCCCGGCACTTCCTTGTAGCCGGTCGACAGGTAGAAGCCCGTGGCCGTTTCCGCGATGCCGAGGATGATGCCGCCGACGATGGCGCCCATGCCCGACGTGAGGCCGCCGATGATCGCGACGGCGAATGCCTTCAGGCCCAGCGAGGCGCCCATCGTGGCGCTCGTGAGCGTGAGGGGCGCGACGAGCGCGCCCGCGAAGGCCGCCGTGGCGGACGACAGCGCGTACGAGAAGGTGATGACCATCTTCGTGTTGATGCCCATGAGGCCCGCCGCGTCGCGGTCGTTCGCGGTGGCGACGACGGCCTTGCCGTAGATGGACTTGCGGTTGAAGATCTCGACGGCGAGCATGATGGCAAGCGCGCCGACGACGACGGCGACCTGCATCGGCTGCACGTTCGCGCCGAGCACCGTGAACGGTTCCGACGACAGCGGCGAGGGGAACGGCAGCACGTCCTTGCCCCAGATGTTCTCGGCCACGTTCTTGAAGATGATGGCGAGGGCGATCGTCGACATGATCCAGCCGAATTCCGACTTGATCCGGATCGCCGGCCGCACGGCGATCCACTCGACGAACATGCCTTGCAGGGCGCCGAACACGACGACGACGGGAATCATCAGCCAGTAGCTCAGATACGGTCCGCCGTGGATGGTGCCGACGAGCGACAGGCCGACGAGGGCGCCGAGCATCAGCGCCTCGCCCTGGCCGAAGTTGAGGGTGCCGGACGTGGCGAAGGTGAGTTGATAGCCGAACGCGATCACGGCATAGATCATGCCGAGCGCGATGCCGGACACGATGAGCTGCAGCAGGATCTCCATGATTTCTCCTGGGGGGGCGGGACGGGAGGCGGATATGCACGTACGCCGATAAACACCAATCTACGTCGTTCCCGCCTGCGCGGGAACGACCGTATGCGCAGATTGCCTTATTTCGCCTGCACCACGCGCCCATCCCGCACTTCGCCGAACTTGGTGTTGTCGAAGTTGATGGCCTCGTGGTCGGTGTGCGTGTAGGGCTTGTTGTAGGTGGTGACGACGCCTTCCACCGGCGCTTTCAGGTTTTCCAGCGCGGCGGCGATCTTCGGTCCTTCGGTACTGCCGGCCTGCTGGATGGCGGCGGCGAGCAGGTACACGGAATCGTAGCCCTGCGCGGCCGACACGGCGGACGGCATGCGGCCGCCCGCCGGGTTGTAGGCCTTGACGTAGGCGTCGATGAACGCCTTGCGCTTCGGCGTGTCCGGGTGCTGGATGAAGGTCTGCGGCATGCGCGTGCCGTCGCCGTTCTTGCCCGCGTTGTCGATGAAGTTGGCCATCGCGAGCGTCCAGCTGCCGACGATGGGCACTTTCCAGCCCAGCTTCTGCATGCCGTTGGCGATCTGCGCCAGCTCGGGGCCGATGCCGTAGGTGAGGACGACGTCGGCGCCGGCCTGCTTGGCGCGCAGCAGCTGCGCCGTCATGTCGACGTCGCCGATGTTGTACTTCTCGACGGCGACCGGTTTCACGCCTTTCTTGTCGAGCGTTTTTTCGAGGTCTTCGCGGCCCAGCTGGCCGTAGTTGGTGGAGTCGGCGAGGATCGCGGGCTTCTTGAAGCCACGGCGCCCGATGGCTTCCTCGACGATCATCGCGGACTGGATCGTGTCGTTGGCCGAATTGCGGAAGATGTAGTTTTCCGGCTGGCTGGCGAACTGCTTGGTGACGATGGAACCGGTGGCCACGTTGTTCATGACGGGGATCTTCGCCTGCTGGTAAAAGCGCTGCGAGGCGAGGGCGACGCCCGTGTTGATGTAGCCGACGGTGGCGGCGACGTGTTCCTTGTTGATGAGTTCCTGCGCGACTTGCACCCCGCGTTCGTTCTTCGCTTCGTCGTCGCGTTCGACCAGTTCGATCTTGCGGCCCAGCACGCCGCCCTTCGCATTGATTTCATTGACGGCCAGACGGACGCCGTCGCGCATCGACACGCCCATCGGCGCCGAGCCGCCCGTGAATGGGCCGGACACGCCGATCTTGATCGGCTCCGCCGCCATGCCGGAGGTCGAAAAACCCAGAACTACCCCTGCAACCAATGCTTTCATCTTGAAATTCATTGCCGTCTCCGTAGTCATATTCTCGTTTTACGCTGGGACGCCGAGGATCGGCGCCGGGCCCATCGTGGGCGATTGTAGAATGGCAATCAAACAACGGCAAACGATTGATGTGACGCGATGCAACATGCGTCATTCATGCAAAGACGTAAGGAAAGCGTCAGGGAGGACGGGTATGGCACATAAAAAAGGCCGCGCCGAAGCGCAGCCTTGGTCCGATGCGTGGTCGCCGAACGGTCAGCGGTGACCGCGCCAACCGCCGCGGTGGCCCCAGCCGCCGCGATGGCCGCCGCTCCAGTGGCTCCAGCCGAAGTCGAGGCCGATCGAGATCGGCGGATACCACAGCGGGTCGGCATACACGGGCCCATAGGGCGCATAGACCGGCGCTGGCGCGTAGACTGGCGGCGCTACGTACACGGGCTGGGTCACGACCGTGGCCGGGGCCGGCGAGTAGGTGACGCGGCCGGCGTCGCCCGATGCGGCCGCGGCCGCGCCGGTGCCGGGCGCGACCGGCGTGACGGACACGACCTGCCACCCGTTGGCGTCCGGCTGGCCGTAGGCGCGCGTGCCGTAGTTGGCCGGCGCGGGGTAATACGTGGCGCAGCCGCCGAGGGCGGCAGCGAGAGCGATAATGGCGAGCGTTTTCATGGCGGTTCTCCTCCCCTGCTAACTATACGGATTCGGACGGCGCACGCCTGCGGATTTACAGGCTGTTACACCTATTCACTTTTCGGAACAATGGCCGCGCCTATTCCGAGGCAGCTTACCCGCCGGCAGCGGGGCCCGGTTTGATGATATCGTGTCGGGTTCCGCTTCACACACGCTTTTCGATGTCTTCTCCAACGCATTCGCGCGCGCAGCCGGCCGGGTTATCGGCCTGGTTGCCGTATGCCGCCCTCCTGCTGTCCCTGGTCTCGCTGACGACGGGCGCGTCGCTGGCCAAGCATTTGTTCCCCGCCGTCGGGGCGGCCGGCGCCACGGCCATGCGCCTCACGTTTGCCGCCGTGATCCTCGCCCTCGTGTTCCGCCCGTGGCGCGTCAAGGTGCGCGGCGACAGGCGCGCGCTGCTGCAATACGGCCTGTCGCTGGGGGCGATGAACCTCAGCTTTTACTCGGCGCTCGCGTATGTGCCGCTGGGGATCGCCATCGCCGTCGAGTTCACGGGACCGCTCGTCGTGGCCGTGGCGACGTCGCGCCGGCGCCTGGATTACGTCTGGATCGGCGTCGCCTGCATGGGCCTCGCGCTGCTGCTGCCGTTGCGCGGCGGCGTGCCGGCCGTCGACTGGCGCGGCATCGCGTGCGCGCTCGTGGCGGGCGCCTGCTGGGCCGTGTACATCCTCGCGGGCAAGCGCGCCAGCGCCGCCTACGGCCCGGCGGCGTCGAGCTGGGGCACGGCGATCGGCGCGCTGATCGCGGCCCCGGTCGGCGTCGCGCACGCGGGCGCGGCGCTGCTGGCGCCGACCGTGCTGCTGTTCGGCGTCGCGGTCGCCGTGCTGTCCAGCGCGATTCCGTATTCGCTCGAGATGGTGGCGCTGCGCCGCCTGCCGGCCAACACCTTCAGCACGCTGCTCAGCGCGGAACCGGCCATCGGCGCGCTGATGGGCCTCGTGCTGCTCGGCGAGCATCTCGACGCCACCCAATGGCTGGCCATCGCGCTGATCGTCGCGTCGTCGATCGGCGCGGCGACGAGCGCCAGCCTGGCCGCGCGGCGCCGTCCCGCCGATGCCGCGCCGCCGGTGCCGCTATGAAGTACGAGATCCGCGAGCTGGAGGAATACGACTGGACCGCGTTCCAGCAACTGCGCCTGCACGCGACCGTCGAGGCACCGCTGGCGATTCTACCCACGCGCGACGAAGAGGCGCGGCGCACGCCCGCCGAGGTGCGGGCCCGCATCGCGCCGACGGCGTTGCAGGCCGTGTTCGGCGCATTCGCGGGAACGGAGCTCGTCGCGATCGCCGGCCTGCGGCGCGAACCGCTGGCGCAGGCGGCGCACAAGGCCACGTTGTGGGGTGTGTACGTGCACCCCGCGCACCGGCGCGGCGGCCTTGCGCGTCGGCTGCTGGGCGCCGCGTGCCGTCACGCGCGCGCGCAGGGCGTGCTGCAGGTCCACCTGGCCGTGAATGCCGCCAACCCGCGCGCGCTCGCCCTGTACGAGTCGCTGGGCTTCCGCGCGTATGGCCGCGAACCGCGCGCGCTGCGCGTCCAGGCGGCGTTTCATGACGAGATCCTGATGGCGCTGGCGCTGGACGACGCGGATCCGGGCGCTGGGTTAGAGTAGCGGCTCGACCAATACCACCACCGAGGAAAGACTATGCAACGACGACAACTGGGCCCGGACGGCCTGACGGTGCCGGAAATCGGCCTGGGATGCTGGCAGTTGGGGGGCGGCTGGGGCAACGACTGGAACGACGACGTGGCGCAGCAGACGCTGCGGACGGCGATCGACGCCGGCGTGCGCTTCATCGACACGGCGGACGTGTACGGCGACGGCGCCAGCGAGCGCTCGATCGGGCGCTTCCTCGCCGGCCGCACCGACCCCGACATCGTCGTGGCCACCAAGCTGGGACGCGCCGGCATCTACCCGGACGGCTACACGCGCGCGTCGCTGCGCGAGGCGACGCAACGCTCGCTGGAGCGTTTGCGGGTGGACGCGCTGGATCTCACGCAACTGCATTGCGTGCCGACCGACGTGCTGCGCCAGGGCCACGTGTTCGACTGGCTGCGCGAGCTGCAGCAGCAAGGCCTCGTCAGGCGCTGGGGCGCCAGCGTGGAATCGGTCGAGGAGGGCCTGATCTGCCTGCGGCAGGAAGGCCTGGCGTCGCTGCAGGTCATCTTCAACGTCTTCCGCCAGAAGCCGGCCGAGGAACTGTTCCCGCAGGCGGCGGAAAAACAGGTCGGCATCATCGTGCGCCTGCCGCTCGCGAGCGGCCTGCTGGGCGGGAAGATCACGCGGGCGACGACGTTCCGCGCCGACGACCACCGCCACTTCAACCGCGACGGCGCCATGTTCAATGTCGGAGAAACGTTCGCGGGACTGGAACTGGAGCGGGGCATCACGGCCACCGAGCAGTTGGCGCCGCTGGTTCCGGCCGGGATGACGATGGCGCAGATGGCGCTGCGCTGGGTCCTCGACCACCCGCAGGTGTCCGTCGTGATCCCCGGCGCGAGCCGCCCGGACCAGGTGCGCGCGAACGTGGACGCGGCCGCCGTGCCGCCGCTGCCGGCGGCGCTGCACGAGCGGCTCGCCGCCATGTACCGCGCCCACGTGCGCGATTTCATCCGCGGGCCGTACTAGCCCGCGGCGGATTGCGTTACAGCGCGACGTCCAGGCGGGCCGACCACGAGCGGCCGTTGATGCCGAACGGGCAGGTCTCCCAGCAGTACGTGAAGCCCAGCTGCGGGAACGGCGCGGCCTTGATCGGGTCCCACTTGGTCGGGAACGTGTTGAAGATGTTGTTCGAACCGACGGTCAGGCTGGTCGACTTGCTGAAGTTGTAGCGCACGGTGGCGTCCACGATCCACTTGGCGTCCCACGTCTGGATGAACGGGGCGGTGAAGCCCTGGCCCTGCACTTCGCCGTAGTAATTGGCGCGCACGTTGCCGTTCCATTGGCCGTGCGTGAGGTCGGCCGCCACCACGTGGTGCTGGCGCGGCTGGCCCCGTTCGATCAGCGTCACCTGGGAATCGTCGAACAGCTGGGTGCCCGTCAGCACGGGCGAATCCGAGTGGCGGCCCGTCACCGACGTGCGGTTGAAATCCAGCTGCGCCGACAGCACGAGCGTGGAACCCGGCCAGCGCGTCGTGTGCTCGGCGACGATGTCCAGGCCCTTCGTCTCGGTGTCGATCGCGTTCGTGAAGAACTGCGCCTGGCCGACCTTCAGCGGATCGAGGATCGCCTTGATCGGGCACGCGGCTGCCGTGGCGCACGGGCCGGATTCCGGCGCGATGTTCGACGAGAACACGATGCGGTTGTCGATGTCGATGCGCCACAGGTCGGCCGTCAGCGAGAAGTTCGAGACCGGGCGCAGCACGATGCCCACGCTGCCGTTCTTCGACGTTTCCTGCTTCAGGTTCGGGATGCCGAAGGCCTTGGTGACGGCGCTGCCTTCACGCGCCGTCAGCGTCTCGGTCAGCACGCCGGCGCTGTTCAGGTTCGTCGAGACGGAGCTGTAGAACTTCTGCTGCACGCTGGGCGCGCGGAAGCCCGTCGACAGCGTCCCGCGGAAGCCCACCTGGCGGGTCGGATCGTAGCGCAGCGACAGCTTGCCGGTGGTCGTGCTGCCGAAGTCCGAGTATTTTTCCCAGCGCGCGGCGGCGCCGATCAGCAGTTGCGGCGTGATGTTGTGCTCGACGTCGGCATACAGCGCGATGTTGTGGCGCGCGTCGTCGACGGCGGTCGCGGGCGTGTAGCCGGGGAAGCCCTGCGTGCCCGATGCGGCCGCGCCGCCGGTCTGGTCCTTGATGACGATGGCCGGATTGTTGGTGCGGCCGTACTGGTACGAGACCGGATCGCCGGCGTCGATCGCGTAGCCGTCGCGGCGCCATTCGAAGCCGGTGGCGAAGTTGACCTTGCGGCCGAGGACGTCGAGCGGGCCGCGCAGGTCGGCGTTGAACGTCGTCTGCTTGAATTTCAGCTTGCCGGTGTCGGCTTCGAGCGGCGACTCGGCGTAGATGCCGCCGCCCGGTTTCGGCTCGTACCAGTAGCTGACGTTGATCGTTTCCTTTTCGTGGAAATCGAGCTCGCTGCGGCCGTGGTTGACGGAGAAGTCGGCCTTCCATTCGCCCGGCAGGTCGCGGCGGTAGCCGACGGCCAGCGACGCGTCCTTGACGGTCGTGCGGATGTTCGGCAGGAAGCCGTTCGGGTAGATGGCCGGCACGTTGCGGCCGTCGCCGGCGGAGCGGAAGAAGCCGGACGAATCGCCCGTGCGGTGCGACACGCCGCCGAACACATAGACTTCGCCGTCGGCCGCGACGGGAATGGCCGAGTTCCACCAGAAGTACTGGTCCTTCGCCAGGCTGTCGCCGATGCGCTGGGTGACGCGCGGCGGATCGACGCGCAGCGTGTCGACGCCGGCGCGGTTCGTCTCGCCGCGGTAGCGCGCTTCGGCCGTCAGGTTGACGTAGCCGCCGTCGCCGATCGTCCAGCCCTTGTTGACGCTGCCCTGGCGCAGCTCGCCGCCGCCTTCCGTCGTGCCGCCGACGGTGCCGGACAGCTGCGTCTCGTTGGTCTGGGTCTTCAGCACGATGTTGATGACGCCGGCGATGGCGTCCGAGCCGTACTGCGCCGCGGCGCCGTCGCGCAGCACCTCGATGCGCTGGATCGCGGACATCGGGATCGCATTGATGTCCGTGCCGGCCGAGCCGCGGCCGATCGTCTGCTGCACGTTGACGAGCGCCTGCTGGTGGCGGCGCTTGCCGTTCACGAGCACGAGCAACTGGTCCGGGCCCAGCGAGCGCAGGGTGGCGGGGCGGATGATGTCGGTGCCGTCGCTGATGAACGTGGTCGAGAAGTTGAACGACGGGTCGAGCGTCTGCAGCAGCTTGCCCAGTTCGACGGGACCGGCCATCGCCATGTCCTTGCCGCTGATCAGGCCGACGGGCGCGGCCGAGTCCAGCGCCGTGCGCGCCGTCGAACGCGAGCCGAGCACGACGACGGACGCCATCCCCGTGTCGGCGGCGGGCTGGGCGGGCGCGATGGCGGGCGCGGCGGCTGCGGGGGGATCGGCGG
>Ga0209148_1000810_pt1 | contig 22663 bp, 17 predicted proteins | sample AraplaCol_mMF_r2_2_FD_184288 | JGI IMG/M metagenome (GOLD analysis project Ga0209148, IMG submission 184288) | Arabidopsis root microbial communities from North Carolina, USA - plate scrape CL_Col_mMF_r2 (SPAdes) (version 2) | ecosystem: Host-associated > Plants > Roots > Endosphere | place... | reverse complement strand
ACGGCTGCGACGCACCGCCACCAGCGAGAATTCCGCCGCAACGAAGAAGCCATTTGCCAGGACAAGAAGAAGAACGAGAGCGATCTTCAATAGGTCGCCGATACTGTCGTCACCTGTGGACATTGGCAGTTAATTCCAATCGGAGATGAAAAATGGGCCGAATGTCGAAGATGGCCGCTTATGCCTGTGCGTTCAACCCGCAGCCGGTGAGAATAATCTCGCTCACCTGGCGCGCCGCCAGTTGGTAATCCTCCGGCGCCAGGGTCTCCCGGCCCAGGACGGCGGCGATTTGCACGGCGAAATCGGCATAGGTCTGGGTATTGGCCCAGATCATGAAGAAAAGATGCCGGGGATCGATCCGCCGCATCTTGCCGGCAGCGATCCAGCCATCGATGACGCGGGCCTTGCGATCGACCCAATCGCGCAGTTCTTCCTGCAGGAAATCGCCGATCTCCGGAGCGCCGTGGATGATCTCATTGGCGAAGACCCGCGAGGCGAGGGGGCGCTGTTGCGCCAGCTCGATCTTGGCAGCTATATAGTGATTGAGCGCTTCGGCCGGATCGCTCTCCGGCTTGATCAGATCGCCGGTCCCGAGCCAGAGTTCGAGGATGCCCTGCAGCACCTGGCGATAGAGGTCGGTCTTGGTCTTGAAGTAGTAATGCAGGTTGGCCTTGGGCACGCCGGCCCTCTTGGCGATCTCCGCCGTCGTGGCACCCGAAAAGCCCGTTTCGGCAAAAACCGATTCCGCCGCCGCCAGGATGCGCGCCTCGATACTGGCCCGCGAAATCTGCCGAATTCCCTTGGCCGCATTGTTGCGGCGAACGCCAATCGTCATGGTCTCCAGGTCAGCCTTTTCTTTCACCGTCGGCACCGACTTCACCCCTCCCCAAAGCAGCCGGTTCGGCCCCGGCCGTCATATGTCGTTCACCTTCCTGTCTCACCTTAACACGGTAAAACTGATCAAGCGGTCAGAAAAAACTTGATCAAATGGTCAAAATTCCGCATGCTCGATTCCAACAGACGGGAAACGTCGGGCATGCCTGCCGGCTGAAGCTGGCAGGGCGATGATGCCAAGAATGGGAGAGAAAGATGACGCAATCCGCGACGCCGGATATCGCGACTGCACGCCTGAGCCAAGGGCAGCTCGCCGAAAATTTCGACGATGTGAAGCCGGTGCTCGACCGCAAGAAAGCGCTGGTCGAAAGCAGCCGCTGCTATTTCTGTTTCGATGCGCCCTGCCAGGAAGCCTGCCCGACCAGCATCGACATCCCCAATTTCATCCGCATGATCTCGACCGACAATGTGCGCGGGGCGGCGGAGAGGATCTTCGAGCAGAACATCCTCGGCGGCATGTGCGCCAGGGTCTGCCCGACCGAGATCCTCTGCGAGGATTCCTGTGTCCGCAACACCTCGGAAGACAAGCCGGTCAATATCGGCGCGTTGCAGCGCTACGCAACGGACAAATTGATGGAGCAGGGCGTCCATCCCTTCCAGCGCCAGGCATCGAGCGGGAAGCAGGTCGCCGTGATCGGCGGTGGCCCGGCCGGCCTCTCGGCTGCGCACCGGCTCGCCATGCTGGGTCATGACGTCACCATCTTCGAGGCGAAGGACAAGCTCGGCGGCCTCAATGAATACGGCATCGCCGCCTATAAGACGGTCAATGACTTCGCTCAGCGCGAAGTCGACTGGCTGATGAAGATCGGTGGCATCACGTCGAAAACCAAGACCGCGCTCGGCCGCGACATCACGCTCGAAAACCTGCGGCGCGATTTTGACGCCGTCTTCATCGGCCTCGGTTTGGCGGGCGTCAATGCGCTCGGGCTCGAGGGCGAGGAGATGACGGGTGTGCTCGATGCCGTCGATTACATCGCGAAACTGCGCCAGGCCCAGGACAAGTCGAAGCTGCCGGTCGGCCGCAAGATCGTTGTCATCGGCGGCGGCAATACCGCGATCGATATCGCCGTGCAGTCGAAGCGCCTGGGTGCCGAGGATGTGACCCTGGTTTATCGCCGTGGCCCCGACCAGATGAGCGCCACCTGGCATGAGCAGGAATTCGCCCAGGTCAATGGCGTCACCATCAAGCATTGGGCAAAGCCCGTGCGGCTGATCGGCCAGAAGGGGGCCGTGCGCGAAATCGAGTTCGAATATACCCAGCTGGATGGGGACGGGAAGCTGATGGGCACCGGTGAGACCTTCACCATCCTCTGCGATGTCGTCTTCAAGGCGATCGGCCAGAAGCTGGTCAAGGATCCGGTCAATGGCAAGGCGCATGAGACGCTGGATCTCGCCGGAGGCAAGATCGTCGTCAATGACGATATGCAGACTTCGCTACCGGATGTCTGGGCTGGCGGTGATTGCGTTGCCTCGGGCATCGATCTCACGGTGCAGAGCGTGGAAGACGGCAAGGTTGCCGCCATCGCCATCGATCGCTACCTGCGTGGCAAGAATCGCTGATCAATAACACAGAGAAGCGCCCCTAATAGCGCCTGACGGGAGAATGACCATGGCTGACCTCCGCTCGAATTTCGTCGGCATCAAATCCCCCAATCCTTTCTGGCTGGCCTCGGCGCCGCCGACCGACAAGGAAGTCAATGTCGTGCGCGCCTTCAAGGCCGGTTGGGGCGGGGTGGTGTGGAAGACGCTGGGCGAGAACCCGCCGGTCGTCAATGTCAGCTCGCGCTACGGCGCCATGCATGTCAACGAGCAGCGCATCATCGGCTTCAACAATATCGAGCTGATTTCCGACCGGCCGCTGGAAATCAACCTACAGGAGATCAAGAAGGTGAAGCGCGACTGGCCGGACCGGGCCATGGTCGTCTCGCTCATGGTGCCCTGCGAGGAGCAGAGCTGGAAGCGCATCCTGCCGCTGGTCGAGGAGACCGGTGCCGACGGGATCGAACTCAATTTCGGCTGCCCGCATGGCATGTCGGAACGCGGCATGGGCTCGGCGGTGGGCCAGGTGCCGGAATATGTCGAGATGGTCGCCCGCTGGTGCAAGCAATATACCCGCATGCCGGTGATCGTGAAGCTGACCCCCAATATCACCGATATCCGTGGCCCGGCCCGCGCGGCCAAGCGTGGCGGCGCCGACGCTGTTTCGCTGATCAACACCATCAATTCGATCTGCGCCATCGATCTCGACCTGATGGCACCGACCCCGGTAGTCGACGGCAAGGGTACCCATGGCGGCTATTGCGGCCCGGCGGTGAAGCCGATTGCCATGAACATGGTGGCGGAGATCGCCCGTGATCCGGAAACTGCCGGCCTGCCGATTTCGGCGATTGGCGGCATCAGCAATTGGCGGGATGCGGCCGAATTCATGTCTTTGAGCGCCGGCACCGCCCAGGTCTGCACCGCCGCCATGCATCACGGTTTCAAGATCGTCGATGACATGGTGACGGGCTTGAAGAACTGGATGGACCAGAAGGGCTACGCCACCATTGAAGACTTCCGTGGCCGCGCCATTCCCAATGTCACCGACTGGAAGTATCTCAACATCAACTACAAATCGATCGCCCAGATCGACCAGGACAAGTGCATCAAATGCGGCCTCTGCCACATCGCCTGCGAGGATACCTCGCATCAGTCGATCGCAGCGATGCGTGTCGATGGCAAGCGCCGCTATGAGGTGATCGAGGAGGAATGCGTGGGCTGCAATCTGTGCCAACATGTCTGCCCGGTCCCGGAATGCATTTCCATGGTCTCGGTCGATACCGGCAAGCCTTATCTGAACTGGACCCAGGATCCGCGCAACCCGCTGGCGAAGGCGGCAGAATAAGAGGCGATCCCCGCCAAAAGAGCGGCCTATCGCCGATGCGAGAAGTCGTTCATCACGCGGCGCATCATCGCCCGTGCATCGGCGGTGAGATGCGGGCCGAGATTGGGCCTGCCGAGGAATTCCGCCCAGGAGATCAGTTCGACCAGCAGCGTCATCTGGTGCCAGTCCGGCGGCAAATTTCCGCCGGCCTCGCGGTAGCCGGCCGCGACCGCGTCCGCCGCGTCGCTATTAGCGCCGAGCGGCGGGCGCAGCAGGTTGCCGAGATCGAAGAACGGGCTGCCACTGAAGGCGAACTCCCAATCGACAACAGCCGCCACGCGCCAGCCCCGATCCTCCTGCCGCATGAGAATGTTGGAGCCGCCGAAATCACCATGAGTAAGGGACGGGGGTTCGCGCCAGGTATCGAGAAGGCCACCTTCACGCTTGGCAAAGTCGAGCACGCGCTTCGCAAGGGCCTCGCCGAGCCGGTCCCGGCCACGCGTGCCGGCCCCAAGCTTTTCCGTCAAGTAGTCGAGCAAGCCGGCGCTGCCGATCGAAATCGGCGTGACAACAGTGAGATCGTTATCGAGAAAGCCTGCGGCATCAAAGCGCATCGCATGGATATGCGCGAGGACGCTGCCAACGTTATGCATCATCTGCTGCAGCGTCACGCGTTCGAGTTTTTCTTCCAGCACGGTTTCGAGGCGATCGCCCTCTATCCAGTCCATGAGCGCATAAGGATAGGGCAGCATGTCGCCGGCCGCGGTAGTGTATTGGACTCGCGGCACCGGAACACGGGGAGCAAGACGCGCCAGCAACGCCCATTCCTTCGCCGCCTGGGCCGGATCACGGACATAGATTCTGAGCAGGGCGGGTGCCGGATGATCGGCAAAAGTCAGGCGGACATTGGTATTGGAGAGACCACCGGAGATGACCTGGTGGTGCAGCAGGGAACGGTCCGGATAGGCACGCGCGACCAATGCCGCGACCTCAGCCCGGGTCAGTTCAAGCGTCGCCGATTGCCGCTCCCATGTCTGGCGCATCCCGCCGACGCGTCCGTTGGTGAAACCCGGGCATCCAAGATCAACCCTGCCGAAGATAACCGATGCAGGCGCCATTGCGGTAGCGCAGCGCCGCCAGCCGGAATCCAGCGGAAAAGGTCGGTTTGGCGGGTTCCGCCGCCACCGTTTACATTGACCATTTGGTCAAAGCTCACCTAAGATCGTGAAAATTTATCGGCTGCCGCGAGTCCGGCGGACCGGGATAAAAGGGCCAGTCACAGGTCCTGATATGGGAGGAATGAAGAAGATGGCAGCCACCAATCTGCGCATCAATGCTGATCGTTTGTGGGACAGCTTGATGGAAATGGCGAAGATCGGCGCGACCGAAAAAGGTGGCGTGTGTCGCCTCGCTTTGACCGATCTCGACAAGCAGGCCCGCGACCTCTTCGTGAAATGGTGCAAGGAAGCCGGCTGCACCATCAAGATCGACAAGATGGGCAATGTCTTTGCAAGACGGCCCGGCAGGGATGACGGCCTGGATCCGGTGATGACCGGCAGCCATATCGACTCCCAGCCGACCGGCGGCAAATTCGACGGCGTCTATGGCGTGCTGGCCGGCCTCGAAGTGATCCGCACCCTGAACGATTTCAATTACGAGACCGCCCGTCCGGTGGAAGTGGCGATCTGGACCAATGAAGAGGGCTCGCGCTTCGCCCCGGCCATGGTCGCCTCCGGTGTCTTTGCCGGCGTCTTCGACCTCGATTACGGCCTCAGCCGGGCCGATGTCGACGGCAAGACCATGGGCGAGGAATTGAAGCGCATCGGCTATGCCGGCGACGAGCCGGTTGGCGGCCGCAAGATCCATGCTTTCTTCGAGACCCATATCGAGCAGGGCCCGATCCTCGAACATGAGAAGAAGACCATCGGCGTGGTCCAGGGCGCCCAGGGCCAGCGCTGGTTCGAGGTGGTGATGACAGGGCAGGAGGCCCATGCCGGCCCGACCCCGATGAAGGTCCGCAAGGACGCCATGGTGGGGGCGGCGCATGTCATCAGCGCCGTCAACCGCATCGGCCATGACAACCAGCCATTTGCCTGCGCCACGGTCGGCATGGTCCAGTGCAGTCCGAATTCACGCAACACCATCCCGGGCAAGGTGTTCTTCACCATCGACCTCCGTCATCCCGACGACAAGATCCTCAGCAAGATGGCGGCCGAAGCGAAGGCCGCCGCCGAGGAAGCCGTGAAGAAGAACGGCCTTGAGATGGATTTCAAGGAGATCTGGTACTCGCCGCCGGTGAAGTTCAACACCGATTGCGTCGCCGCGGTGAAGCAGGGGGCGGAAGCGCTCGGTTTCGATGCGATGCCGATCATCTCCGGCGCCGGCCATGATGCCTGCTATATGAGCCGGGTGGCGCCGACCGCCATGGTCTTCATTCCCTGCGAGGACGGCATCAGCCACAACGAGATCGAGAACGCCACCAAGGGCGATTGCGCCGCCGGCGTCGACGTGCTGCTGCGGGCGATGGTCGAGCGTGCCAATGCCGTCTGACGGCGTCCGGACGACACACGAAACTGGTGGGCTGGCCGTCAAGGATCGGCCAGCCCCATCGCCGTCCCGGCCAACTTCGCTTGGCAATCAGGTAGAAACCGGACTAACAATAGGGGATCAGGGGATCCCGGTTGCATCACCGAGCGCCGGCAGGACCACCGTCGATAGAACTGGGGAGCATTTGGTGGCCGGGGCCAATACGATTATCGATATCCGCAATCTTGGGCTGACCTTCCAGACGGCGGATGCGCCGGTTTATGCCCTCTCCGATATCAATCTGCAGATCGAGGCGGGGGAATTCGTCTCCTTCATCGGCCCTTCCGGCTGCGGCAAGACGACGCTGATGCGGATCATCGCCGATCTGGAGCAGCCCACCGCCGGCTCGGTGACGGTCAACGGCCTGACACCGCAGGAAGCCCGCCTCAAGCGCAGCTACGGCTATGTGTTCCAGGCCTCCGCCCTCTATCCCTGGCGCTCGATCCTGCGCAACGTGACCTTGCCGCATGAAATCATGGGCGGCTCGCGCAAAGATGCCGAAGCCAAGGCACGGCAATATCTCGACCTCGTCGGCCTCAAGGGATTCGAGAAGAAATATCCCTGGCAGCTTTCCGGCGGTATGCAGCAGCGCGTCTCGATCGCCAGGGCCCTCAGCTTCGAACCGCAATTGATGCTGATGGACGAACCCTTCGGCGCGCTCGATGAGATCACCCGCGACAAGATGAACGAGGAACTGCTGCGGATCTGGGCCAAGACCCGCAAGACCGTCATCTTTGTCACGCACTCGATCGACGAAGCGGTGCTGCTCTCAACCAAGATCGTGGTGATGAGCGCCAGGCCCGGCCGTATCATCGATGTCATCGACAGCACCTTGCCGGCCGAGCGCAGCCTGGAGACACGCGAGACACCGGCCGCTTTGGAGCTGGCGCAGCGAGTGCGGCAGGGCCTGAAAGCGGGGCATTCCTACGATGGCCAGTAGCTCCGGGGTCAGCGGCCTGACGGCCGGTAAAAAAGGTGCGTCACCGTTCCGATGGCTGTCGCCGCAGGGTCCCATCCTGCCGGTATTGACCATCGTCGCCTTGATCATCGTCGCCTGGTATGGCCTCGCCATCCTGCTCAACCGCGCCCAGGTCAGCGAAAGGCTGGATGGGGCCGGGGCCTCCTGGACGGTGAGCGACCTCATCTCCGGCACATGGTCGATGGAGCGGCCGGTCCTGCCGGCGCCGCATCAGGTCGTGGCGGAACTGTGGAAGACCACCGTCGAGGTCGAGCCCACCAGCAAACGCTCGCTGCTCTATCACGCCTATATCACGGCCTCGGCGACGGTGGCCGGCTTCATCTTCGGCTCCCTGCTGGGGATCATTCTCTCTGCCGGGATCGTCCATGTGCGCACGCTTGATCGGAGCCTGATGCCGTGGATCATCGCCTCGCAGACGGTACCGATCCTCGCCATCGCGCCAATGATCGTCGTCGTGCTCGGCAATATCGGCATCACCGGCCTGATCCCCAAAGCCATCATCTCGATGTATCTCTGCTTCTTCCCGGTGGCGATCGGCATGGTCAAGGGGCTGCGCTCACCCGATCTGCTGCAGCTCGATCTCATGCGCACCTATAGCGCCAATCGCTGGCAGATATTCTGGAAGCTCCGGGTGCCGGCCTCGGTGCCGTTTCTCTTCTCCAGCCTCAAGGTCGCCATCGCCATCAGCCTGGTTGGCGCCATCGTCGGCGAGCTGCCGACCGGTGCCTCGGCCGGGATCGGCGCGCGTCTGCTCAGCGGCTCTTACTACGGCCAGACAGTGCAGATCTGGTCGGCGCTGTTCATGGCGGCCTTCCTCGGCATGGCCATGGTCTACCTGATCGCCGGGCTGGAGCGCCTGGCCCTCAGCCGCATGGGCATCCAGCCGGCGGGAGGCAAATGATGGTGCGGTCCTTAATCCTCGGCTATCCGCCGCGCCATTTCCTGTTGCCCGCCGTCACCTTGCTCTGCCTGCTCGCTGGCCTGTTCCTGCCGGTCGGCTTCTACGAAGATGATTACGCCTTCTGGTATCAGTTCCCTCTATCGATGGCCTTTGCTCTGATCGGCCTCCCTTTGGTAATCGGTGCCGCCGTCATGCCGCAACAAGGCGCAGGCGCCGTTCTCTGGGGCATCGCCGCGCCAGTTCTGCTCGCCTTGGCGGCCACCGGCCCGGTCATCGTCTCGACAGCCGAGCTCGATATCCGTACTTCCGGCACCGGCTTCTGGCTGCTCATCTTCGCTTTGCTGCTGGTGGCCTGGCAGGTGATGCGGCACCTCACCGGCCTGCCGAAAAAGCGCATCTGGTCGATCCTGGTGCCGGTAATCTTCGGCGCCTGCCTGATCTATCTCTGGGAGGCGATCATCGTCGCCTTCGAGGTGCCGAAAGTGTTACTGCCGGCGCCGACCCAGATCGTCAGCGCCTTCATCAACAATTTTCCTACCCTGATGGGCGACTTCCGACAGACCTTCCTCAGGGCCGTGATCGCCGGTTTCGTGCTCGGCAATGCGCTTGGCTTCGTCACCGCTTTGCTGGTCGATCGCGTGCCCTTCCTGCAGCGCGGCCTGCTCCCACTGGGCAACCTGGTGAGCGCCGTGCCGATCGTCGGCATCGCGCCCATCATGGTGATGTGGTTCGGCTTCGGCTGGGAATCGAAGACGGCGGTGATCGTCTTCATGATCTTCTTCCCGATGCTGATCAATGCGCTGGCCGGCCTCAGTGCCGCCGATGAGATGCTGCATGACCTGATGCGCTCCTATGGGGCCAGCTACTGGCAGACGCTGCTGCGCCTGCGCCTGCCGGTTGCCATGCCCTTCATCTTCAATGCGCTCAAAATCAATTCGACCCTGGCGCTGATCGGCGCCATCGTCGCGGAATTCTTCGGGTCGCCGATTGCCGGGATGGGCTTTCGGATCAGCGTCGAGGTCGCCCGAATGAATGTGGATGTGGTCTGGGCGACGATCGCCGTCGCCGCTGTGGCTGGTTCCGCCTCCTACGGGCTGCTGGCGGTCCTGGAACGAGCCGTGACCTTCTGGCATCCATCCTATCGCAGCCGATAAAAAGAGACGGGAGACGACCATGAGAAGCATGATGAAATTACTGGGCGCAAGTGCCCTCGGTATGGCGATGACGCTCACTGCCATGTCGGCGGAGGCGAAGGATGCCCTGACCCTGCAGCTGAAATGGGTGACCCAGGCGCAATTCGCCGGCTATTACGTCGCCAAGGACAAGGGCTTCTATGACCAGGAAGGTCTCGATGTCACCATCAAGGCCGGCGGCCCGGATATCAATCCCAGCCAGGTGATCGCCGGCGGCGGTGCCGATGTCGTCGTCGATTGGATGCCCTCGGCTTTGGCGACCCGCGAGAAGGGCGTGCCACTGGTCAATATCGCCCAGGTGTTCCAGAAGTCCGGCATGATGCTGACCTGCCGCAAGGACAGTGGCATCAAGACGCCGAAGGATTTCGCCAATCACACGCTGGGCGTCTGGTTCGGCGGCAATGAATATCCGTTCCTCAACTGGATGGCCAAGCTCGGCCTGAAGACGGATGGCTCGGCCGGCGGCGTCAAGGTGCTCAAGCAGGGATTCAACGTCGATCCGATCCTGCAGAAGCAGGCCGATTGCATCTCCACCATGACCTATAATGAATACTGGCAGATCATCGAATCCGGCCAGCTGAAGGCCGACCAGCTGATCACCTTCAAATATGAGGACGAGAAGGTTTCGACCCTGGAAGATGGGGTCTACACGCTGGAGGACACACTGAAGGATCCCGCCAAGGTCGACAAGCTGGCGCGCTTCCTGCGGGCCTCAATGAAGGGCTGGGAATATGCCCGCGATCACCAGGATGAAGCGGTCAAGATCGTGCTCAACAATGACGAGACCGGCGCCCAGACCGAAGGCCATCAGAAGACCATGATGCAGGAAATCGCCAAGCTTCTCGGCAAGAACCCGAAGGGGACCGGCTGGCTCGACGATGCCGCTTATGAGCATACGGTCGATACCCTGATGGGCGGCGGTTCCGATCCGGTGATCACCAAGAAGCCAGAAGGCGCCTATACCCATGACGTGATCCAGAAGGCATTGGCAAAGTAACCGCCGCGATCACGCTCGAAAGCAAGAAGCCCCCGTATCACCGACGGGGGCTTCTGTTTTGCGCGGCCGTCATCGCATACCCGCAGATGTCGGCACATTCCTTGATATCGTTATCATCGAGGGCCTTGGCACAACGATGTCGTGGCCGAATTGTTCATTTATCCATTCGACAAAGAGCGGCGTAATTGCGCAAGATCAAGGACAAGCAGACTCGTGCGTGAGAGTAGAGCAAGCGGGATTAGGTGTCTGGGAATTCGCCATAAGTCAGAAATCCAGACCTAATTAGGGGAGATCAAAATGAAAAAGCTTCTCCTTGGTACATCTGCTCTGGTCGGCGCCGGTTTGGTTGCTAGCCCGACTTTCGCAGCTGATGGCATCAAGCTCGGGCTTGGCGGCTTCTTCCGGACCTCGTTCAACGCGAATATCGATAACAATGGCCAGAACGATCTCGGCAACAACCGAGACGCGACCGAAGTCACCAGCGATGCCGAAATCTATTTTATCGGCCATACCACCTTGGATAACGGACTGACGGTCGGGACGCGCGTCGAGTTGGAAGGTGAGCAGAAGGCCGGTGACCAGATCGATGCCGCCTATGTCTACTTCCAGGGCGGATTCGGTGAATTGCGGATCGGCTCGCAATACAGTGCGATTGCAGGGCAGTGCGTCACTCCCGTAGGTGGCACCAGCAACTTCGGCGCTTTTTCGCAAGACACGATCAACAACAACGCTTTCGTCAATACCTTCGCTCTCTCCGCCACGGTCTGCGAGGGCGTTGATACGGAAAACGCTTCCGATGGTGCAAACCTCAAGGCGCAGAAGGTCGTGTATCTCACGCCGAACTTCAGCGGCTTTCAACTCGCTCTGTCTTGGACACCGAACGACAATCATGAGAGCGGCAACGGCCATACCACGATGAATGCCGACAACGAGGGCGATCAGAAGCAGATCATCGATGCTTATCTTACCTACACGCATGACTTCGAGGGCTTCAGCGTTCAATGGGGCGGCGGCGGCTCCTGGGCGCTCGCCGCCGATGGCGACCATAATAAGAAGAAACAGTTCTACCAGACAGGCATGAACCTCACCTTCGGCAATCTCGCGATTGGGGGCGCCTTCCAGTACATGTCGGACATAAATGCCCGTTACGACCCGGTCAGCGGTGCTTTCACCAGCAATCATGGCGGCGACATGTGGGTTGCCGGTGGCGGTCTTGCCTATACGATGGATGCCTGGATCTTTGGTGCCCAGTACAGCTATTCGCATATCGACGGTGTCGATGATGCCGGTTCGAACCGCAAGATTCACCAGGCCGTGCTGACGGCCCAATATGCCATGGGACCAGGCATCATGCTCGACGGCGAGCTTGGCTATGCCCATGCCGATGGCAGTTCAGCGGATGCCGCCAATGGCGGCTATGACTCGTTCAATTTCGGCCTGGGTACGGCTTTCACTTTCTAGGCGGAAGCGATGCAAAAGCCCCGTCCGGTGGACGGGGCTTTCTCACGCAGATAGAGGCGCTTCAGCGGATGCCCTGGTCGATCAGCGGCACCAGCGCATCGACATTCTCCGGATTGAGAGTCCCAGCCGCCGTATTGGTGGTGAAGCCGCCCATCTTGTATTTGGCGCTGAGCACGCATTGCAGCACAGGCAGGAAGCCCTGCAGATAGAGCTGCTGGTCCAGGGTCGCGGTCACATATTTGCTCTTCACCGCATCCACCGTCTTGGGGTCGAGATCGATACCGCCGACAACGATATCGCCCGGCTTCTTGCCGGCCTGTTCCAGCACCGCCTGCAGCTGCGCGGTAACGCCACCGTGCTGGGTCGCGAGGCCCTTGGTCTCGGGGTGCTGTTGCAGATAGGCGACCAGGATCGGGATGGCGAGCGGCGGGCTGCCATTCACCTCGGCCGACATCTCGACCCGGTCGACGATGACGCCGGCCTTCTCCAGCGTGTCGGCAAGGCCCTTATCCGAGAGGCCGCGATCGCCGGCACTGAAATTGCCGTATTCCAACGCATGGTCGCCTTTCTTCAAACCGGCTGCCAGCATCGAGCGCGCGGTGATGGCGCCGCCCTCATATAGATTGACGCCGGCATAGCCGAAGCCTTTGCTCTGGTATTTCGGCAGCAATTCATTGAGGGGCGAATTATTCGAGGTGACGATGATGCCTTGGGCGACGGCATCGGCCACGAGATCGGCGAAGGCGTCGTTGCCGGGATGGCCCATGATGACGATGCAGCTCGGCTTGGCGGCGACCGCCTCACGGAACTGCGACAGCATGGTTTCCGGCTGCCAGCTGGAATATTGTTCATGCAGCTCGACACCGAAAGCCGCCGCCGCGGCCTTGGCGCCATTGGTCCGCGGCAGGACTGGCGGCTCCCCCGGCTGCCCACCCATCTGCATATAGACCGTGACGCCCTGGCCGATCTTGTCATCCGCTGTCGCCGGCGAAAGCTGAGCCGTCAGCGCGCAGGCAGCAACGGCCAGGCCGAATAGAAGACCCCTGGATTGCATTCTTGTCCTCCCATATGTCGCACGAGATGTGAATTTCACGCGGGGTGAATTTATATTGGCAGCGCGCCCGGTCACCCGCCCGGGCCGGTTCGCAGGCTCAGTGTCGTCGGACCATGAGCCCGAGCCATTTGAGGCGCTCCGGCTTCTCGACCAGCATGTGCAAGATGACGGCGCCGAGGAAGACGAGGCCGATCACCATATCGGCGACCGCGCCGCTGAGATTGGCGGCCACCATACCGACCTGCAGCACGGCGACGATGAGAAGCCCGATATAGCTGCCGATGATGGTGCCGGAGCCGCCGAAGATCGAAGTGCCGCCGATGAAGACCGCGGCAATGACGATCAGCAGTGAGGACTGACCCTGGGTGGTGGTGAAATTCTCGGTTTCCGTCGTCAGGAAGACGCCGGCAATACCGGCGAGCGCACCCATCAAGGTAAAGAGCTTCACCCGGCTGCGGCGCACATCGATGCCGAGCACGCGGGCCACATTGGCATTGTCGCCGATGAAGAGCAGCGATTCCCCAAAGCGGTGGCGGTTGAGGATGAACCACAGGATGACGGCGATGGCGATGCCATAGATCATCTGCATGGGGATCCCGTCCGGCTTGCGCAGCACAACGCCGGAGGTATTGAAGAGACCGGTGAAGACGCGGCCGGTGGTGACATCCCACAAGGCAGTTTCGCTGAATCCCCGCAAGGCGAACTGCTTGCCGGCGGCGAGGAACACCGCCAGGCCACGCCAGACGAAAGAGAGCGCAAGCGTGGCAATGATCGACGGGATACCCAACTGCGCCACCAACAGGCCGGCAATCCAGCCGGTGAGGGCACCGGCCCCGACCGCAACGAACAAGCCGAGCCAGCAGATCCAGGACTGGATCGCGGCGATCTCCGCCGGTGCCATGTTGTCATGCATCAGGCCAAGCCAGGTCATCGGCTCCTGCATCCAGATGACGATATCAAAGCGATAGAAGGCGGCGAAGATCAGGCTGGTGAGGGTAATAGTGGCGGGGAAGGCGAGGTCGATCTCCCCGGCGGCGATGATCAGGGTCAGGCCGAGCGCACAGATGATCTGCGGCTGGTAATTGACGATGATGGAGAGATAGGTGCGGTAGCCGAGAAAGGCGTTGGGCGCGATCACCATCAACGCCACCAGGATCGCCAGGAAGACGAGGAAGATCGGCAATCCTTCGATGGCCAGGGGATTCCAGGTCGACTTGCCGCGCTGCATCGGCGAGAGGGATGCCATGGTCACGCGGCCACCTCCTTCTGGCGCTGCAGGTCGAGGAGATGTGTCTGCAATTCCTGCAAAGTCATGCTGCCTTGGGGGATGTTACTGACCACCCGGCCGCGATCGAGCACGATCAGGCGGTCGGAGAGCTCATGCACATGGGCAAGGTTGTGCTCGATATAGAGGCAGGCCCGGCCCGACTGCTTGATCGAGCGGATGAAGTCGAGAACCTTGTGCACTTCCTTCAAGGCAAGTGCTACAGTCGGCTCGTCGAGCACAATGAGATCGGCATCGAAATACATCGCCCGGCCGATGGCGACACCCTGGCGCTCGCCACCCGAGAGCTTGGAGACGGGACTCTCGGCGGTAATGCCGACGCCGCGAAACCCGATCTGACGCAGCAGCACGTCATTGGTGATCTGCTTTTCCTTTTTGATGTCGATGAAGCCCCAGCGATTGGTGATCTGCCGCCCGGCAAAGAAATTACGCCACAGCGGCTGCTTGTCGCCGAGGCTCTTCTCCTGATGGACAGTCTCGATTTTCCACTGGTGCGCCTCGCGCACCGAATAGCGGGCGAAATCGATCTCCTGGTCGCGGATGAAGAGACGGCCCCCGCTCGGCTTCTGCACCCCGGTCATGATCTTGATGAGGGTGGATTTGCCGGCACCGTTATCGCCGATCAAACCGACGATCTCGTTGCGGCCGATCTCCAGGGTGACGTCATGCAATGCCGTCACCTTGCCATAGGCCATCCGGATGTTTTCCATCCGGACGACATGCTCGAAGGATTTGCCGTTCATGATCCTCCCCGTCCAGGCCGACTATCAGCGTATGTCGGCTCTTTTAATTGTCATACAAATAATCTTGGGGACGGGCAGGATTAAAGTCAAGTAACGATCTGGCGCGTTACCTTTCCCAGATATTATTTCATTATTTCAGATCGATAGATCACATGAGGCAGAAATCGACCGGCATCAGCGGCGGTGGTAGATCGCGCTCGCCCATGGCGTCGCGGAGATTGATTTCGATCGTGCGCGAAAGCGCATCGAGCGGCAGGTCGTTGGGCAGATCGCCGAACGGCTCCTCGATTTCATCCCCCAAGGCATCGAGCCCGAAGAAGGTATAGGAGACGATCGCCACCACCAGCGGGGTCTCGAGACCGAGCGTGTCGACAAGACCGAAAGGCAGTAGGAAGCAATAGAGATAGGCCGTGCGGTGGAGCAGCAGGGTATAGGCAAAGGGCAGGGGCGTGTTGCGGATGCGCTCGCAGGCCGCGAGCACCGTTGCCAGTGAGGTCAGCCGTTCATCCATGGCACGCAGAATCTGGTCGCTGAGCCAGCCGCGGTCGCGGCATTTGCGCAGGTCGGCGGAAAGCGACAGCAGAATTGCATCCGGTATGTTGCTGCGGCCGAGCAGTTGCGCAAGGTCATCCGCCGGCCAGAAATTCTGCAGGTCGGCAGCGGCCGCGGTGCCGCGCAGATGATGTTTGAGTGCATGGGAAAAGGCGATCAGCTTGCGGACCATGACCTGCCTCTCGGCCGCCGCCTCTTCCACAATGGATGCGGCTGTGGCCGCCGGCATCGGCCCCATCAAGGTCAGGACCTGGCGCGACAGGCTGCGCGTGTCGATAATTAGTTGTCCCCATAGCTTCCGGCCCTCCCAGTAGCGCTCATAGCTCGCCGAATTGCGGAAGCCGAGGAAGATGGAAAAGGCCAGGCCAATCAGGCTGAACGGCACGATCGTGAGGGACGGAAAGAAGACCGGGTAATAGCGCTGCCCGATGGCGACGATGAGACCGAGCAATGCCGCCAGCAGGATCTGCGGCGCAATCTGCGGCACGATCGATCCCCGCAGAATGAAAAGCAACTGCCAGGCCGATGGGCGGGGGCGAACGATCATCTGAGAGCACGCAGCATGGATGCAAGAAAGCCGACATCAATATGGAGAATGGCGGCCCGCTAGGAAATGGCTACCGGCTGCGAAGCAATGCCGCACCGCAATAAAGCGGCAATAAAACAGCGGCAGACCCAGCAAAATGTTTGGGTATTCCTAACACGCGCACTTCGAGGCCTCAGACCAGCATCCTAGACCGAATTAAAAGAACATCCGGGATTTTCATTAATCTTAGTTTAAGTGATGTGATCGATATCATGGTCGGAGATGGGCTAATTCTCATCAATTTATTTCGAAATGTTTCTTTTTGCTGTTGGGGCGAAGCATCGTGAAAAAGCTGACTATCGCACACAAACTTGGCCTGGCATCACTTTTATTCCTGATTCCAATTGCCTATCTGCTTTGGGCGTTGATCGCACAGCAAAACATCGCCATTGATTTCGCCGCAAAAGAAAACCAAGGCAATTTCTATTTGCGCGATCTGGCGAAGATCCATTTCTCGCTGACCGGCCAGGCGCTCGACAGCAAGCAAGCCGCTGCCACTAATCTGCCGAAGATCGCGGATCTCGAAAACAGCTTCGGCGACGGTATGGAAAGCGCCGAACTCGCGACCAAGGCGGTGCAGGATGTCGGCGCCGCCAACCCGGCCAGCCTCGACACCTCATCCTTGCGCGCGCTCATCGGCCGCATCGGCGACAAGTCGAACCTCATTCTCGATCCCGATCTCGATAGCTACTACGTGATGGATCTCGTCCTGGTGAAAATGCCGGACCTGATTGACCGGCTGCGCGACATGACGCTGATCAGCCGCAAGGTCTGGCAGGATGGCAAGATCGACGCCTCGGAACAGGTCGATTTCTACGTGACCCTCGGCGGCCTCAAGTCGCTGCTGGATGGTGTGGATGGTGATCTCGCCTCGGCCTATAGCGGCAATGCAGATGGCAGTCTCAAGACCAATCTCGATCCCAACTACCTGACCAGCAAGCAGAACCTCGCAGCCCTGGTCGACCTGGTCGGTAAGGGCGCGATCGACGAGGCGACGGCCACCAAATCCCTGGCGACCTTGCAGCAATTCTATGTGACCGCGTCAGCGGAGCTCGAGCGCCTGCTCAACAAGCGCATTGGCGGCTTCCATCATGACCAGCTCGAAACTCTGATCATTACCGGCGTGCTGTTCGCTATCGTCGTTGGCTTCGTGCTCTTCCTGGTGCGACGGGCGGTCATCCGGCCGATCAATCAGTTGACAGCCAATATGGTCAAGCTCGCCGCTGGCGATCTCGATATCGAGATCGGCCTCGCCCAGCGCCAGGACGAGGTCGGCAATATGGGCCGGGCCCTGTCGGTGTTCCGTGAGAATGCGGAGAAGAAACGCGAGCTCGAGGCCACGCAGCAGGCCGAATGGGAAAAGCAGCAGCAGCGGCACGAATTCTTCGAGACCGTGGCGCAACGCTTCGACGCCCAGGTCAGCGAGCATCTGCAATCGCTGGCCAGCGCGGCGACGCAGCTCGACACCACCGCCCGCAGCCTGCTGGAACACGCCGACAACACCAATGGCAGTGCCGCCATGGCAGCCACCAATGCGACGACGGCGACCGAGAATTCGCAGACCGTCGCCTCGGCAACCGTGGAGCTTGCAGCGTCCAGCGACGAGATTGCTTCGCAGGTCAACCAAACCACCGGCACCGCCGCTTTGGCGGTGAAGGAAGCGGCCGAGGCGCGCAAGATCATGGACGGGCTGTCGCAGGTCTCCCGCGACGTCACCAGCGTCATCAATTTCATCACCGAGATCGCCAGCCAGACCAATCTCCTGGCCTTGAACGCAACCATCGAGGCGGCGCGTGCCGGCGAGGCCGGCAAGGGTTTCGCGGTCGTCGCCCATGAGGTAAAGCAGTTGGCTGGCCAGACCTCGAAGGCGACCGACGATATCAGCACCAAGCTCGCCGCCGTCGAGGCCGCCACCAAAGATGCCGGCGCCGTCATGGAGCGACTGGCGAAGATCATCGAGGATATCAATCTGAGTTCGGCAGTGATTGCTTCCGCCGTAACGGAGCAAGGCGCGGCAACCGCTGAAATCAGCCGCAATGTGACCGAGGCCGCCGACCGTACCCAGGAAGTGTCGCACAAGATGGGCGTGGTGACGGAGAGCGCCGCCTATACCAAGGAAGCCTCCAACGATCTCCTGGCAGCATCGACCGATCTCAGCCGCCGCACCATGACCCTGCGCAGCGTGGTCGAAACCTTCCTCTCGGATATCAAGGCCGCCTAAGGCAGCAAATCGCCATAGTGGGAAAGGGGTGCCGGCTGCTGCCTGCACCCCTTTTTCGTTAGACCAATAAGCTCGCTTTAGACGTCGAGGTCGCGGGCGAAGCGGGCGTTTTCCTGGATGAACTGGAAACGCAGTTCCGGCTTGCGGCCCATCAGGCGCTCGACCAGGTCAGCCGTCTCGCGCGCTTCCGCACGGTCTTCCTCGTTATAGCGCTGCGGCACCCGCACCTTGAGCAGGGTGCGCTTATGCGGGTCCATGGTGGTCTCTTTCAGCTGCTGCGCCGGCATCTCACCGAGGCCTTTGAAGCGGCTGATCTCGACCTTGCCACGGCTGCTGAAATCCTTCTTCAGCAATTCCTCCTTATGCGCATCGTCGCGCGCATAGGCCGACTTGCCGCCCTGGCTCAGGCGATAGAGCGGCGGCTGGGCGAGATAGAGATGGCCGTTCTCAATGAGCTGCGGCATCTCGCGATAGAAGAAGGTCATCAGCAACGAGGCGATATGCGCACCGTCGACGTCAGCATCGGTCATGATGACGATCTTCTCGTAGCGCAGCTTCTCATCATTGTACTTGTCGCGGGTGCCGCAGCCGAGCGCCTGAATGAGGTCGATCAGTTCCTGGTTGCCGGTCAACTTGTCGGCCGAGGCGGAGGCAACGTTGAGGATCTTGCCGCGAAGCGGCAGCACTGCCTGGGTATCGCGGTTACGGGCCTGCTTCGCCGAGCCGCCGGCGGAATCGCCTTCGACCAGGAAGAGCTCGGTGCCGGCGGAGCTGTCCTTGGTACAATCGGCGAGCTTGCCGGGCAGCCGCAGGCGGCGGGTCGCCGTCTTGCGGGTCAGTTCCTTGTCCTGCTTCTTGCGCAGGCGTTCCTCGGCCTTCTCGATGATGCGATCGAGCAGGTCCTTGGCACGGCCGGTATCGCCAGACAGCCAATGGTCGAAGTGATCCTTGATCGAGGTCTCGACCAGACGGGCGGCATCGGCCGAAGCCAGTTTTTCCTTGGTCTGGCCCTGGAATTGCGGGTCGCGGATGAAGACCGAGAGCAGCATCATGGCGCCGCCGGTGATGTCTTCTGCCGTGATCTGGCTTGCCTTGCGGTTGCCACTCAACTCGCCATAGGCCTTCAGCGAGCGGAGGAGGCCGCTCCGCAACCCACTTTCATGGGTACCGCCTTCCGGCGTCGGCACAGTGTTGCAGTAGGAACTGCACATCGAATCATCATCAACCGGCCAGGCGATGGCCCATTCGACCCGGCCCTGTTCATCGGCGAATTCGGCCTGGCCGCTGAACGGCGTCGACGTGATGGTCTTGCGGTTCTCCAGCGTCGCCGTCAGGAAGTCGGAGAGGCCACCCGGGAAATGCAGCGTATCGATCGCCGGCGTCGTATCGCCTTCGCCGATCAGGCTGGGATCGCAGGACCAGCGGATCTCGACGCCGCGGAAGAGATAGGCCTTCGAGCGGCACATGCGATAGAGCCGGGCCGGCTTGAAATGTGCCTGCTTGCCGAAGATGTCCGGATCGGGATGGAAACGCACCGTGGTGCCGCGGCGGTTGACCGAGCCCTGATGCGTGAGCTTCGAGGTCGGCAGGCCGCGGCTGAAGGTCTGGCTGTAGAGTTGCTTCTCGCGGGCCACCTCGACCACCAGCGTATCACTGAGCGCATTCACAACCGACGAGCCGACGCCGTGCAGACCGCCCGAGGTCTGGTAAACCTTGCCGCTGAACTTGCCGCCGGAATGGAGGGTGGTGAGAATCACCTCGAGCGCGGACTTGTCCTTGTATTTGGGATGCGGATCGATGGGGATGCCGCGGCCATTATCCCGGACGGTGAAGAAGCCCTGGGCGTCCAGTTCCACCTCGATTCGGGTGGCATGGCCGGCCACGGCCTCGTCCATCGAGTTATCGAGGATTTCCGCCGCCAGATGGTGGTATGCCCGCTCGTCGGTGCCGCCGATATACATGCCGGGCCGGCGGCGAACCGGTTCCAGCCCCTCAAGGACCTCAATGTCCTTGGCGGAGTAGTCGTTGCCTTTCTTGGCGGAAGAGCCGAACAAATCATTCATTTGACTGGATCACCCTGGGCCTGCTGCGGCCTCAGCCGCAAGTCCTTGATTTCATGGGCACCTGCTTATCGTCGTGGGGACGGAACCGCAAGTGGATCAATTGCCGGACCCCGGATTCAGCTGCCACGGGCTGCCAGGACTAACTTCCGTATCACGCAAAAAACGACATGGTTTCAGGGAGTTGCGGAAATCGGCTGCGGTTGCGCCGGGGGCGGGACGCTGTTACAAGGCGAGGAGAGATAAAGTCGAGTTCGATGCCGGTCCAAGCCCAACCCATTTTGTATATGCCAATGGAGATCGCCTCGCGCGAATTGGATTCGCGCCTCCTGCTGGCTTCACTCGCCGTGGCCCGGGGTTATGAGGTGGTGCTGGGCCAGAAATGGCTGATCGAGCGCAATATCGGGGCGATGCCGCCCGGTCTCTACCTCTCCAAGACCCTGACCGGCCGTGACGGCCTTGCCATGGCGGAAGCCAAGCGCCTGGGATACCGGGTCGCCGCCATCGACGAGGAGCTGCCTGGGCTGGTCATGTCGGCGCAGCAATTGCGCTGGATGTCACCCGAGGCGGTGGCCGCCACGGACATCATCTTCATCGCCGGAGCCAATAACGCCCAGGCCGTGGCAGAACGCTTCCCGGAAGCTGCCAACAGGGTGGTGCAGGCCGCCAATCCGCGATGGGACCTGCTGCGCCCGGAACTGCGTACTTTCTACGGAAGCGAGGTCGCCGCCTTGAAGGCGCGCTACGGCCGCTTCATCCTGATCAATACCAATCTCGGCTTCACCAACTCGCAGAAGGGCAATGCGGAGCAGATCATCCGCGACCAGGCGCGGCTCGGGAAGCTCGATATGAACAACCCCGAGCACAGCAGCTATGTCGCCTCGATCCTGCAGATGGAGGCGGATAACCGCCAGGCGGTCGAGAGCCTGCTGCGGCTCCTGCCGGAACAGTTCCCTGAGCATCGCATCGTCCTGCGGCCGCATCCGTCCGAAGCGCTCGATCTGTGGACCAATCTAATCGATGGCCGACCTGGCATGGAGGTCATCCGCGAAGGTGCGGCGGTGCCCTGGATCGCCGCCAGCGAGATCCTGATCCATACCAATTGTACGACGGGTGTCGAAGCCCTGGCCCTGGATACGCCGGCGATCTGCGTCATGCCGTCAGCTTCCAGCGCCAATGATCGCTATCTCTCGAACCGGATCAACCCACTGACGCGCGATGTCGGCGAGACGATCGCCCTGATGAAGAACGTCATCGAAGGACCGGCGGCGGCCTCTCAGGCCTATTCGACCGATATGCAGACGGCTTTTCGCCGGGCCATGTCATTCGATCCAGCCCGGCTTGGCGCAGAAACCATTCTCGACCGGCTGGAGGCGCTCATGGCGGCACCATCTTCACTGCCGCGCGGGACCAACCGGTCGGCCTGGACGCCAGGATGGCGCTATCGCTGGCGGCTGAAGGATCGGAATGTCCGGGGCATCCTGATGCCCGGGCTGGACACCGCCGACATCGTCGACCGTCTGTCCCGTTTTGCCGGCCTGCTCGGAATCGCGCCGCCAGCGGTGGTGGAGGAGATCGGTAGCAAGACCCTGCTGCTGGGTAACCGGCCGCTGGGCTGGCAATCGTCGCTGCGTCGATCGGTGAGGCAGTTCACTTGACCGCGAGGCAAATGGAACAGGCCCGCCGGGTGGTCATCGTCCAGGCGCGATATGGCTCAACTCGACTGCCGGCCAAGGTGCTGCGCCAGCTCTCGGGTAAGACGGTCCTCGAGCATGTCCTGACCCGCTGTCGCGCAATCGACTGCGTCGATGAAGTCATCTGTGCCACCGGCCTCGACACCGCCAATGATCCTATCGCCGCCGAGGCCGGCCGCTTGGGCTTCCGGGTCTTCCGCGGTGAGGAGAACGATGTTCTCACCCGTTATCTCGGCGCCGCACGCTTTGCTGAAGCCGATATCATCATGCGCGTCACCAGCGATTGTCCGCTAATCGATCCGGTGGTTTGCGGCGCCGTGTTCCGCTTGCAGGCGGAGCACAAATGCGACTATGCCGCCAATAACATGCCACGGCTGTTCCCGCATGGACTGGACTGCGAAGTCTTCACGCGCGCTGCTCTCGAACAAGCGACAGCCGAAGCAAGCGAGCCCTATGAGCGCGAGCATGTGACCCCCTGGCTGCGGCGCCATCCCAGTCTGAAGCGGGCCAATTTGGTGGGGCCCGGGTGGCCGGCCAATACCCATCGCTGGACACTGGACTATCCAGAAGACTTCGCCTTTTTCGAACAACTCT
>Ga0209148_1000809_pt1 | contig 22723 bp, 17 predicted proteins | sample AraplaCol_mMF_r2_2_FD_184288 | JGI IMG/M metagenome (GOLD analysis project Ga0209148, IMG submission 184288) | Arabidopsis root microbial communities from North Carolina, USA - plate scrape CL_Col_mMF_r2 (SPAdes) (version 2) | ecosystem: Host-associated > Plants > Roots > Endosphere | place... | reverse complement strand
GCGACATGTTGGCGCCGCCCTCGCTGACCGGCGCGCTGCAGGATGCCATCTCGCAATATTGGAACACCAATATGAGCGCCGATGAATTCTCCGCCAAGGTCGCTGCGGTGCTGAAATCCGCCGAGTGATGCATCGCAAGAGGCGGCCGGCGAATGGCCGGCCGCCTCTCCTGATCCGTCGATCCCTCTCCAATCCGGCGATACAATGCGTCTTTCGCTGACCTCCCGATTGTCCGTGATCTCGGCGCTCTTGCCGGCGCTGATGGTGATGCTCGTCGTCTATATCGGTGCCACGAGCTGGACGGCGTGGATGTCGCTGACCAATTCGCGGATGCTGCCAAACAACAACTTCGTCGGCTTGCGGCAATATCAGCTGTTGTTCACCAACGATCGCTGGATCACCTCGGTCCACAACATCGTCATCTACGGCGTGCTGTTCGTCTCGCTGGCGCTGCTGATCGGGTTCCTGCTCGCGGTCGCGATCGACCAGCGGGTGCGGGCCGAGGACACCATCCGCTCGATCTACCTCTATCCCTATTCGATGTCCTTCGTGGTCACCGGGCTGGTGTGGCAGTGGCTTCTGAACCCGACGCTCGGTATCCAGTACGTGCTGCGCAGTTGGGGCTTCGCGGGCGCAAGTTTCGACTGGATCGTGCGGCCGGAGACGGCGATCTATTGCCTCGTGATCGCCGGCGTCTGGCAGGCCTCGGGCCTGGTGATGGCGATCATGCTGGCGGGCCTCCGTGGCATCGACGACGAAATCTGGAAGGCGGCAAGGGTTGACGGGCTGCCGAAATGGCGGGTCTACGTCTCCATCATCATCCCGATGATGGGCGCGAGCTTCGCGACCGCAGCGGTGCTGCTCTCGACCGCCGTCGTGCGCCTCTACGACCTGGCGGTGTCGATGACCAATGGCGGCCCCGGCATCGCTTCCGAAGTGCCCGCCAAGTTCGTCATGGACCATCTGTTCGAGCGAGCCAATATCGGCCTGGCAACCGCGGCCGCGACCACGATGCTGATAACGGTCATTGCGGTGGTCGCGCCGTATCTCTATTGGCGCGCGCGCAAGGGAGAGCTGCGATGACCGCGCTCGCGCAATCCCTGCCCGTTGCCCGGCCGCGAAAACGGATGACGCCGGCGCGCTGGGGACTCTATGCGTTCATCCTCATCACTGCGCTGTATTTCCTGCTGCCGCTTTACGTCATGATCGTCACGTCGCTGAAGCCGATGGCTGAGATCCGGCAGGGCAATCTGCTCGCTCTGCCGATGTCGCCCAGCGTCGATGCGTGGATCAAGGCCTGGACGTCGGCCTGTACCGGGCTCACCTGCGAGGGCATCAGGGTCGGATTCTTCAATTCGCTGCGGATCCTGGTGCCGTCGGTCGTCATCTCGATCGCGGTCGGATCGTTGACCGGCTACGCGCTGTCGCTATGGCGCGTGCGCGGCGCCAACATCCTGTTCGGCGCGATGATGATCGTCGCCTTCATCCCCTACCAGGTGTTCATCTATCCGCTGGTGCGGGTGTTCTCGTTTGCCGGGCTCGGCCAGTCACTTGTCACCATCGTGACCATTCACACGATCTTCGGCCTTCCGACCATGACGCTGCTGTTCCGCAATTATTTCACCTCGCTACCGGTCGAACTGTTCAAGGCCGCCCGTATCGACGGTGCCGGTTTCTACCAGATCTATGCCCGCATCATGATGCCGATGGCGACGCCGATGATCGTGGTCGCGGTGATCCTGCAAACCACCGGCATCTGGAACGATTTCATCCTCGGGCTGGTGTTCGCCGGCCGCGACAATCTGCCGATGACCGTGCAGCTCAACAACATCGTCAACTCGACGCAAGGTGAGCGCGCCTACAATGTCGATATGGCGGCCACGCTTCTCACCGCACTGCTGCCGCTCGTGATCTATTTCGGCTCCGGCCGCTGGTTCGTTCGCGGCATCGCCGCGGGCGCTGTGAAGGGCTGAGGCAACATGGAACGCTCCAACGTCGATATCACGAACCTTCAGATCGGCTTTGGCGGGTTGAAGGTTCTGGAGAATCTCGACCTTCACGTCGATGCCTCCGAATTCCTCGTCCTGCTCGGCCCCTCCGGCTGCGGAAAGTCGACCCTGCTGAACGCCATCGCCGGACTGATCGAGGTCAAGGGCGGCCAGATCCAGATCGGCGATCGCGACGTGACCTGGGCCGAGCCGAAGGATCGCGGCATCGCCATGGTGTTCCAGAGCTACGCGCTCTATCCGCGCATGAGCGTGCGCAAGAACCTGTCCTTCGGACTGAAAGTCGCCCGCACGCCGCAGGACGAGATCGATAGCCGCGTCGGCGAGGCCGCCAAGATGCTGCGGCTGACCGAGCTGCTCGACCGCCGTCCGTCCGAACTCTCCGGCGGGCAGCGCCAGCGCGTCGCGATCGGCCGCGCGCTGGTGCGTCATGCCGGCGTCTACCTGTTCGACGAGCCGCTCTCCAATCTCGACGCCCAATTGCGTGCCGAGCTCAGGGTCGAGATCAAGCGCCTGCATGCGCGCCTCGGAGCCACCATGATCTACGTGACGCACGACCAGATCGAGGCGCTGACCCTTGCCGACCGTATCGCGGTCATGCAGGGCGGCGTCATCCAGCAACTCGATACCCCGAAAAAGATCTATCGCGAACCGGTCAACCGCTTCGTGGCCTCCTTCGTTGGCTCGCCCGCGATGAATTTCCTTCGTGGCCGGATCGTCCGTGATGGCGGCCCGGCGTTCATCGCCGCAGACGTCAGGTTCGACCTGAACGGCTATGCGTTCCGTTCGCTGCTATCTGACGCTCCCGCCGTCCTCGGCATCCGCCCTGAGCATATCGAGATCACCGGCTCCGATCATCCGTCCGCCGTGACGGCACGTGTCGAGTTGGTCGAACCGATGGGCGCCGACGCGCTGATCTGGTGCCGCCTCACTGATGGGACCGCGTTCTCCTTCCGCAGCGATGCCGATATCCAGGCGCGCGCGGGCGACACCCTTGCCTTGCGGTTTCCGGCCGAAGCTTTCTCACTGTTCGACGACCAGAGCGGACAGCGTCTTTAGCTCCCTACCCACCTCGCACGAGAATCCAGCATGACCACGCCGATAGACCGACTGTCCTTCCAGCTCTATTCCGCCCGTTCGATCGAACCGCTCGAGGCGCAGTTCAAACTGCTTGCCGGCCTCGGCTACACCATGGTCGAGCCCTGGGGAGCACTGTTCAACGACCCTGAGACGTTGAAGCGGCTGCTTCAGCAGTACGGCATGACCGCGCCAAGTGCGCATGTCGGCCTCGACCGGCTGCGCAGCGACGCGGCCGGCACCGCGAAGCTCTGCAAGGGACTGGGGATCGATACGATCTTTGCCCCGGCGCCGCCGCCCGGCGAACGCGAGGGTGGCGAGAAGGAATGGCGCGGCATCGGGCGCGAGCTTGCGGCCATCGGCAAGGCGGTAACAGGCGAAGGGCTGCGCTTCGGCTGGCACAACCACCACTGGGAATATGGCCGCAGCGCGAGCGGCGGGACCTATCTCGAATGCCTGTTCGAGGAAGCGCCCGAACTCGTCTGGGAGGCAGACCTCGCCTGGATCGTGCGCGGCAACGGCGATCCGGTCGCCGAAATCAGGAAGCACGCGGGGCGCCTGGTCGCCTGCCACATCAAGGACCTCGCACCCTCAGGACAATGCCTTGACGAGGACGGCTGGGCCGATCCCGGCCATGGCACCATGGACTGGGCGGCGCTGCGGTCGGCGATGAAGGACGCGAACGTGTCGCTGTTCGTTGCCGAACATGACAAGCCCAACGACGTCGCCCGCTTCGCGCGCCGGGCGCGCGAGACCGTGGCCGCGTGGACTTGAAGGGCTTGGAGCCAAGGGAATGAGTGACATGAACAAGCTCGGCGTCGGCGTCGTTGGATGCGGCAACATTTCGACGATCTACCTGCGGAACATGCCGAACTTCCGCGATCTCAGGCTTGTCGCCTGCGCCGATTTGCGTCCTGAGGTCGCACGCGACCAGGCCGGGCAATTCGGCATCGAGGCCTTGACGATCGAGGCGCTGCTGGCGCGTCCCGACATCCAGATCGTCGTCAATCTCACGACGCCGAACGCACATTTCGCGGTGAGCCACGCCGCGCTGACCGCCGGCAAGCATGTGTTCGGCGAGAAGCCGATCACGGTCGAGGCCGCCGATGCAGCAGCGCTGGTCGGTGAAGCGGCGCAGCGCGGCCTCAAGCTCGGCTGCGCGCCCGACACGTTCCTCGGTGGCGGCGGACGGACCGCGCGCGAATTCATCGATGCGGGCAGGATCGGCAAGGTGCTCTACGGGACCTGCTTTCTGATGTCGCACGGGATGGAGCACTGGCACCCCGACCCCACCTTCTTTTTCAAGCCTGGCGGCGGACCGATCCTCGACATGGGGCCTTATTACCTTGCGGCCCTGATCAATCTGTTGGGACCGGTGACGCATGTGCAGGGACGGGCGAGTTCCGGCTTCGCAACCCGGCTCGTCTCCTCCAAGGGACCGATGAACGGCAAGACGATTACGGTGGAGACGCCGACAACGGTGATGGCACTGCTTCACTTCGAGACAGGCGCCGACATCGTCTTCACGATGAGCTGGGACGTGTGGAAGCACGGGCATGCACCGATCGAGCTGTACGGCACCGAGGGATCGCTGCGCGTGCCGGATCCGAACTTTTTCGGCGGCGTGGTGCAATATACCGAGAGGGGCAGCGACTGGATTTCGCTCGCGGCCGATGACCGCGCGTTCGGCAAGCCGAATTGGCGCTCGCCGAACTGGGCCGATCACATGCCGACCCAGGCCAATTATCGCTGTCTCGGCGTCGCCGAGCTCGCAAGCGCGGTGTTGCACGGCACGCCGCACCGTGCCTCCGGAGCGCTGGCAAGCCATGCGCTCGAGGTGATGCACGCTGCCCTGAAGGCGGGTGTCGAGGGCGGCGAGGTCGCCATACATTCGCGCCTCGATCGGCCCGCGGCGATGTCCGAGGCCGACGCCCTCGCGTTGTGGGCGGCGGAGACGTTCTGAAGAAGCACGGCCGACGTCGCGGCCTCGCCGTACCGTGCGGGGCCGCGATGCGAAACAAGCAAGAAGGAATCATTCGATGAAGATGATCAAGGGACCGGCGATTTTCCTCGCCCAGTTTGCATCCGACACCGCGCCGTTCAATTCCTTCGATTCGATCTGCAAATGGGCCGCCTCGCTCGGCTACGTCGGTGTCCAGATTCCGAGCTGGGATGGGCGGCTGTTCGATCTCAAGAAGGCGGCGGAGTCGCAAGGTTACGCCGATGAGGTAAAGGGCGTCGCCGCCAGTCATGGTCTCGCGATCACGGAGCTGTCGACCCATCTACAGGGCCAGCTCGTCGCCGTTCATCCGGCCTATGACGCCGTGTTCGATGGCTTCGCCGCGCCTGACGTTCGCGGCAATCCGAAAGCGCGCACCGAATGGGCCGTCGACCAGGTCAAGTCCGCGATCCGCGCCTCAAAGCGCCTTGGGCTCACTGCGCACGCGACTTTCTCCGGCGCGCTCGCCTGGCCCTATATCTATCCGTGGCCGCAACGCCCACCCGGCCTCGTCGAGGAGGCGTTCGACGAGCTCGCCAGGCGATGGCGGCCGATCCTCGACCATGCGGACGAACACGGCGTCGATCTCGCCTACGAGATTCACCCCGGTGAAGATCTCCACGACGGCGTCTCCTACGAGATGTTCCTCGAACGGGTGAACAACCATCGCCGCGCGAACCTGCTCTACGATCCCTCGCACTTCGTGCTGCAACAGCTCGACTATCTCGACTACATCGACATCTACCACGACCGCATCAAGGCCTTTCACGTCAAGGACGCCGAGTTCAACCCGACCGGCAGGCAAGGCGTCTATGGCGGATTCCAGAGCTGGGTGGACAGGGCCGGCCGCTTCCGCTCGCCGGGTGACGGGCAGATCGATTTCGGCGCGATATTCTCGAAGCTGACGCAGTATGATTACGGCAGCTGGGCGGTGCTCGAATGGGAATGCGCGCTGAAGCATCCCGAGGATGGTGCGCGCGAGGGCGCCGAGTTCATCAAGAACCATATCATCCGCGTCACCGAAAAGGCCTTCGACGATTTCGCCGGCGCCGGCACCGACGTCGCAATGGTCCGCAAAATGCTTGGGATCTCCTAGAGCGAGGCAACAGATGGCAATCGAAGCAGGCAACGAGACCGGTGGTCATCGCCGTATCCGGCTCGGCATGGTCGGCGGTGGGCAGGGGGCTTTCATCGGCGCGGTGCATCGCATCGCTTTCAGGATCGATGACCAGTTCGAGCTCGTGGCCGGCGCGCTCGCCTCAGACCCCGCCCGCGCCAAAGCTTCGGCAAAGGAGCTCGGGATCGCCGCGGACCGCGCCTATGGCAGCTTTGAGGAGATGGCAAGAGCGGAAGCCGCCCGGCCTGATGGCATCGAGGCGGTCTCGATCGTCACGCCTAATCACATGCATGGGCCCGTGGCGAAGGCGTTCCTCGAGGCCGGTATCCATGTGATCTGTGACAAGCCGCTGACGACGACCGTCGCGGAGGCCGAGGAACTGGCGGCGCTGGTGGAAAAATCCGGCAAGGTCTTCGTCGTCACGCACAATTATGCGGGCTATCCGATGATCCGCCAGGCCCGCGCCATGGTGGCATCAGGCGATCTCGGCGAGATCAGGCTGGTCCAGGCCGAATATCTGCAAGACTGGTTGACCGAGCCGCTGGAGGCCACGGGCCAGAAGCAGGCGGCGTGGCGCACCGATCCGGCCCGCTCCGGCGCCGGCGGCTGCATCGGCGATATCGGGACCCATGCCTATCATCTCGCCTGCTTCGTCAGCGGGCTGGAGCTCGACGCGCTGCTCGCCCAGCTCTCGACCTTCGTGCCGGGCCGGCTGCTCGACGACGACGTCCAGATCCTTCTGAGGTGGAAGGGCGGCGCCAAGGGCATGCTGTGGGCGAGCCAGGTCGCGGTCGGTAATGAGAATGGATTGAAGCTGCGCGTCCACGGCACCAAGGGCGGCCTCGAATGGGCGCAGTCCGATCCGAACTATCTCTGGTTCACGCCCTACGGCCAGCCGAAGCAGCTGCTGACCCGCGGCGGCGCCGGCGCGCTGCCGGAGGCGGGCCGCGTCACCCGCATCCCCTCAGGTCACCCCGAAGGCTATCTCGAAGGGTTTGCCACCATCTATGCCGAAGCCGCGCGCGCTATTCGCGCCGCCACATCAGGCGCCAAACCCGATCCGGCGGTGATCTACCCAACCGTGTACGACGGGCTCGCCGGCATGAAGTTCATTGATGCCGCGGTGAAATCATCGGCGGCGAACGGCGCCTGGGTCCGCGTCGGTTGATAAACTGCGCCCCTGCACGCGGTCTTGCTGCGCTTGCACAGCGGGTCGAGTCCTGAAGAACGGCGCGGCATCAAGCAAATAAAGGCCATCAAGCAAATAAAGAATGCGCCGGCTTTTCCGGGCAGCGAAATGCTGTAGGCTGCGGGTTGTGCGGGTTCAGGCCTGCACTTCAAAAAAACGTACACGGGAGGGACCTATGGACATTCGGAAGCTTGCGACAGCTGCCGCGTCGGCCGTTGCCTTGTGTGGGTGGTCGGGCATCGCCGGCGCCGGCCAGTATGACGGCATTACGATCAACATCTTGACGCGGCCGGGACCGGTCATCGCCGGCGCAGTGTCCCAGCGCGGCAAGGAATTCGAGAAGCTGACGGGCGCCAAGATCATCGTCAATGAAGTACCGTATGCCGAGATCTTCCCGAAGGTTCAGCAAGACTGGTCCACGGGAACGAATTCCATTGATGTCGCGGTCTTCGCCGCCGGCTGGGGCGTCGAGCTCGCGGCCGCAGGGTTGCTCGAAAACCTCGATCCCTACATCGCAAAGGACAGCAAGATCGACGTCCAGGACATCGCGCCCTATTTCCGCGAGTTTGCCCAGAAGATCGGCGGGCATACCATGGTCATCCAGGTCGATGGCGACTTCCAGATGGTCTATTACCGCAAGGACATCCTGGAAAAGAACAAGCTGCAGCCGCCCAAGACCTGGGACGACTATCTCGCCGTTGCCAAGGCGATCAACGGCCAGGACATGAGCGGCGACGGCAAGCCAGGCTACGGCTCCTGCATCTTCAAGAAGCGGAACGCGCAGAGCTATTTCGCCGTCCAGACGATCGCCTCGACGATCGTTCAGACCCAGGGTACGGCCCAGGGCTTTCAGTTCGACAACGCCACAATGAAGCCCCTCATCAACAATGAGGGCTGGAAGAAGGCCTTTGAACTCTACAAGGAGACGAGCAAATACGGACCGCCTGAAGAACTGAACATGGACATCGGCGACACCCGTGCCTTGTTCAAGGCGGGCCGCTGCGGCCTCCTGATCGAATGGGGCGATCCCGGTCCGCTCCAGCTCGAAGACGACGCAAAGGGGATCAAGAACAAGCTCTACGCCACCAATGTCGGTTCGAAGGAAGTGTTGGACCGCAAGACCGGCAAGCTCGTTCCCGTCAGCAAGGAGTCCGCACCGAATGCAATCGACGGCGTCAACTATGCTCCGTTCTCGGCCTTTGGCGGCTGGGGTGGCGCCATCAACGCGAAGTCGGATCCCAAGGTCAAGCAGGCGGCCTATGACTTCCTGTCGTACATCAGCCAGAAAGAGCAATCCAACGTCGACGTGACCATGGGCTGGACAGGCTTCAACCCCTACCGCCTCAGCCAGCTCAAGAGCACGGACCTCTGGGTGAAGTCGGGCATGGATGAGGGCCTTGCCAAGAACTACATGGGCGCCATCAACGATGCCCTGAACAACCCCAACATGTCGTCGGACCTTAAGATCCCCGGTGCGCAGCAGTACACCGGCGTCGTGCTCGACACCGAGCTGGCGCGCTATATGGCCGGCGAGATCACCGTGGACGAGGCCTTGAAGAACATCGACGCCGGCTGGGAAAAAATCACCAAGGACTTCGGCCGCGACGAGCAGATCAAGCAGATGGCACTTGCTGTCGGACCTGCAAAGTGAGCGCCTGATGTCTGAGGGGATAGCTACGAGCCAGCCGGGGATCTCCCCGGCTGGACTTTCTAAGGGTGAAAGCTGGGGCGAATGGGTTGACCGCCATTCGCGGACGTTTTTCATCGCGCCGGCTGTGACGCTCGTCCTGCTCTTTGCGATTTTCCCGACCTTCTACACGGTCGTCTTCGCGATCAGTCATGTCAGGTTCTCGGCCACCGGTCTCAAGTTCCGCACGGTCTGGCTCGAGAACTTCGCGGCCCAATTCGCCGGCAACCAGCAGGTTCACTTCCTTGGCCGCTTCACCAGCATGAGTGTGGCCGGCTGGGTCTTCAGCCTGCTGATAGCAGGCGCGCTGCTGTGGTGGCTCTATCGCACCGTTGTCAGCGGAGTGAGTTGGGTCGGCCTCGCCGGGCGGCTGATCAGCGCTGCCATGGCCATGTTCATTGCGCTTCTGCTCGCGGCCACGCTGCTGTCAGGCAATCAATGGGGCACGCTGCTCAATACCCTGTTCTATGTCGTCGTCGGCTGCTCCATCCAGTTCGTGATCGGCCTGATGCTGGCGTTCCTGTGCTCGCAGCCCGTGAGCGGCAAGAATTTCTTCCGGGTCCTGTTCTTCATTCCCCTGATGATCACTCCGCTCGGGGTGGGCTACGCCTTCAAGATGATCCTCGATGTGACCAAGGGTCCGTTCCAGCCGTTCTGGCAATTGGTCGGTCTCGGCAACTGGGCGTGGTCGACCGATGCCTGGGCCGCGCGCTGGTTCGTTATCCTGGGGGACTCCTGGCAATGGATCCCCTTCATCTTCATCGTCCTGCTGGCCGCACTGGAGAACGTGCCCAAGGATCATGTCGAGGCCGCGCAGGTCGATGGTGCCTCCAGTTTCCAGATCTTCCGCGAGATCACCTGGCCGCAGATTCTTCCGGTCGCGGCAACCGTCATGCTCATTCGCATGATCGAGGCGTTCAAGATCGTGGATCTGCCGAACATCATGACGGCGGGAGGCCCCGGGATCGCGACCGAGTCCATGACGCTGCATTCGCTGTTTCTCTGGCGCGCCAACAACATGGGTGATTCCGCCGCCGTGGCCTATCTTCTCCTGATACTGACCGTGGTCGTGTGCTCCTCGTTCTTCAACTACGTGGTCCTCAAACGATTGCGCGGGGCGCGGGCATGAGCGGGACGACTTACGGGATGTCCAAGCCGCAGCGGTCGCTCAGACAATGGCTGTTCGAGCCATCAGCCGTGGGCAAGATGTCCCCTGTGGCCAACCTCGTGGCCTGGGCCATCCTGTTGTTCTGGTCGCTGTTCGTGCTGTTTCCGATCTATTGGGTGGTCATTACGGCCTTCAAGGATGCCTGGACCGTCAACAACGGGCCGTTCTTCATCCCCTTTGTCGATTTCCAGCCGACGCTGAAGGGTTGGACTGCGCAGTTCGCAACGGACCCGTATTGCGACGCCTACTCGATCGGCCGCCAGCTTGTCCTGCTGCTCAACAATCTGTTCGCCTTCATTGTTTCGCCGGTCATCAAGATTGAAAGGATGGAGCCGCAGATCTGCAAGGTCTACCTCGCCTATACGAATTCCTTCGTGATCAGTTTCGGCGCCACCGCGCTTTGCATTGCGGTCGGGTCCATGGCTGCCTACGCGCTGGCGCGTATCAGCTACAAGCCGAAGTTCGGAAACATCGTGGTGTTCGTGCTGCTGGCCCTGTCGGCGATCGCTGCGTCCAATTATTTCGACGTTCATTGGGCGGTTTCAGGCGCCACTGGCCTCGCTTTGTTTTTTCTTCTGGCCCGCAGCCTGGGGCGCCGTTTCAAGACCACGCTCGGAAACAACGACATCCTGTTCTGGATCGTATCTCAGCGCATATTGCCGCCGATCGTCGTCATCATTCCTGTTTACATGATGTTTCAGTCGATCCGCATGATCGACACGCACTTCGCGCTGATCATCGTCTACGCGGTCGCCAACCTGCCGATCGTCGTCTGGCTCATGCACGACTTTTTCGCCAATCTTCCCATCGAGCTGGAGGAATCGGCGCAACTCGACGGCTCATCCCGCTTCGAGATCTTCTGGGACATCGTGCTGCCCCTGACCCGCCCGGGGCTCGCTGCAACCACCCTGCTGACGCTGATCCTCAACTGGAATGAGTATCTCTTCGCGATCTTCCTCACCACCGCTCGCGCCCTGACCATGCCGATCATGGTTGCCGCCAAGAACACCGGCGAGCGCGGCATTCTCTGGTGGGAGATGTGCGCCATCATCATGATCATGATCCTTCCGGTGATCATCATGGCTATCGTGTTGCAGCGCTATATCGCCAAGGGCGTCCTGCTTGGCGCGGTCAAGGGATGAGCGGATGAACAGTATAATTTCGGCCGCCGCTCGCCAATTCCCGGTTCGACAGGTCCCGGTCCGTTTCGACAAGGTGCGGAAATATTTCGGTAGCGTGAAGGTTCTCGAGGAGTTCGATCTCGAGGTCGCGCCGGGCGAATTCCTGGTGCTGCTCGGCGCGTCCGGCTCGGGAAAGACCACTGCGCTGCGCATTCTCTCCGGCCTCGAGACCGCCAGCGCCGGCCGCGTCTTGATCGGCGATCGCGACGTGACCGACATCCTGCCGAAATACCGCGACATCTCCATGGTGTTTCAGTCCTACGCGCTCTACCCGCACAAGACCGTGGCCGAGAATATCGGCTTTCCGCTCAAGGTCCGCGGCATTCCCGAAGCCGAGCGTGCCGCCGCGATCAAGGAGGCGGCCGTGCAGGTTCAACTGCAGACCCTGCTCGATCGCTATCCAAGAGAGCTGTCCGGAGGTCAGCGTCAGCGGGTTGCGCTGGCGCGGGCCATCATCCGCCGCCCGTCGGTGTTTCTCATGGATGAGCCGCTTTCAAATCTCGATGCCAAGCTTCGTGGCCACATGCGCGCCGAGCTGAAGCACATGCAGCAGTCGCTCGGCATCACCACGATCTATGTGACTCACGACCAGATTGAAGCCATGACCCTGGCCCACCGGGTCGCGATCCTGGAAAAGGGCGTTTTGCAGCAGCTCGATACGCCGGCGAACACGTACAACGATCCCGCCAATCTGTTTGTCGCCCAATTCATCGGTTCGCCGCCCATGAACATCATCCATGGAGCCCTGGACGGCAGCGCTTTCATGGGCCACGGAGCCCAGCTGACATCACCTGTAACAGGCAGGATCGCCAAGGCCGTCCTCGGCGTGCGTCCTGAAGACTGCTCGATCGTCGAACACGACAAGGGCGATCTGAAGGGCGAGATCTACGCCAACGAGCTGATCGGCGACCACACGCTCGTGACGGTCAAGGTCGAAGGTGACTTCATCGCGGTGAAGGCCGCCAAGCAATTTGGCGGCAGGCAAGGCGAGCGCATCGGTGTCTCGCTGACGCCGTCACGCACGTTCGTCTTCGATGCCGAAAGCGGTGCGCGAATGCGCTAAGAGACGTCAGTCGGACGGCGTGCTATGCGAACAACCGATCGGAGCGAGCGTCGTGTCGTGTGTTCTCAGACCGCCCTTGGTTGAAGAGCTGCCAGCACTCTCTGCCTTGTGCCTCCGGTCAAAGGCCGTATGGGGCTACGACAAGGACTTCATCGAGGCTTGCCGCAACGAACTCACCATCGAGCCGTGTGACATGCAGTCGAGCACGATCGCCGTGGCGGAAGAGAGCGGCAGGATTGTCGGCATGGCCCAAGTGAAGGTGACTGGCGACGATGCAGACTTGCTGAAGTTGTTCGTCGAACCAACCGTGCTTCGCGCAGGTGTGGGGACGAGGCTGTTCCACTGGGCTATCAGCGAAGCGGCTCGCATGGGTGCCGACCGCATGCTGATCGAAGCCGACCCGGATGCTGCGCCATTCTATCGACGAATGGGCGCCAAAGACTGTGGCCTCGCCCCGTCAGGCTCGATACCTGGGAGAATGCTTCCCAAGCTGGTCAAAGAGTTGTGATCGGCGAGGATTGTACGTCCCTGTCAGGATGACCAGCCCCATCGTCGGCACCTCGCATGGCAGCCTTACGGTCGGGCACGAACGGTGCGGTAGCTATTGCATCGCCGCAACCGAGCCCGCGTTTCCCGCCCGCACGTGGGCAACGCCTTCCAGCCTCATTGCGATGACTTCGAGCCGATCGGATCGAGCGAGGTTTTGTCGAACCGCACCTGCTTGACGCGGCCGTCGTCGATCAGCATGGCATTGCACTTGCCATCGTCCGCGCACACGAACTTCAGATTTCCGATCGGAAAGCCCGTCGCGAACGCGTCGACTCCGACAGGTTGCAGATCGAGGTCTCCGCGCGGGGTGTGCACCACCAGCACGTCCTCGCGAATGAACACGTCATAGATGACGCCGAGCTCCGCGCTGTAGTAGTGGCCCTCGTATGCCTTGAGGCGGTCTGCTGCAGGCTTGCCGATCGTGATCCGCTTCAGAGGCAGATTGGCGCCGTTCTGGTGGAGGACCGCGCTCTGAGCCGTTCCGCCTTGTGCGACCTCGTCGAAGACGATTTCGGCAGGAACGACCCTCAGGCGGAAGGCGGTGGTGGACACCGCGTACATGGGAAACGACGGCTGGCCGGTCGCGCGTGCGACGAGATGGTCATTGTCCTTGCTGATCGAAATGATGAACCCTGGTCTGAGCTCATAGTCGCCGACATAGGCATCGAGAATCCCGGGGTCGACCGTGACCTCAGGCTTGTCCTCAAGGGCCGGCTTGTCCGGCGCAGCCTTCAGCAACTCCTTGAGATAGATGTCGGCGATGCCAAATGAGAGCGCTGTCGGGTTCAGATCTGCCGCGTTTGCCAGCACCACGACCGAGAAATGCTGGTCCGGGAATCTGAGAATATTGGTCCGGTATGCGGCATCGCCGCCCGCATGCTCGACCGTCCTGAGCCCGCGATATCTTCCGATGAACAGGCCCGATGCGTAATTGATATCCTTGCCGTTGTTGAGTTTGCCCTTCTCCTGCATCTCGGCGAGAAGCGGCAGGCCGCCGACGTCTCCGGTGTAGAAGTTCTCGTCCCAGCGCGCCAGGTCGCCGACCGTGGAAAACAGGCTTGAAGGTCCGACCGTCGAATAGGTCAGCGCAACGTATTGGTATTTGCCGTCCGCCTGCCGCCCGTACGAATAGGCACGGTCCTTGACGATCATGCCGTATTTGTCATGGAAGTGTGTGTGCGACATGCCGAGCGGTTCGAAGATGCGCTCCTTCGCGAACTCCGGCAGCGCTTTGCCGGACACTTGCTTCACGACCATCGCGAGCAACGTGTAACCGCTGTTGCTGTAGAGGAACTGATCGCCGGGCGCGAAGTTCAACTCGGTTTGTTGAAACAGCAGCCGCGCAACATCGTCGTCCGTTATCTCGTCATCGAGCCGCCATCCGGCGAGCGCCAGGAGATTCCACTGGTCGCGAACGCCGCTGGTGTGGTGAAGCAGTTGACGTATCGTGATCGCCTTGCCGAAGTCGTGCAGCTTCGGAACATATTTGCGAACATCGTCGTCCAGGGACAGTTTTCCGTCGTGAGCGAGGAGATGGATCGCGAAGGCCGTGAACTGCTTGGAGACCGATGCCAGGTGGAATACGGTTGCTGGCGTATTGGGCACGCCATACTCCAGATTGGCCGCGCCATACCCCTGGCTGTAGATGATCTTGCCGTCTTGAAGGACAGCGATGACAGCGCCGGGTGAGTTCGGTTCAGCCCATCGCGCGAACAGCTGATCGACGGCCCGCTCCATGGGCCCATTGCTTGATGTTGCGGAGGAGGAGGGGGCCGGTTGGGCGCCGACGACAGCAGGTGTCGAAAGATACAGCGCCGCAAGGGCCGCCGTAACAATCCTGGAGAGCATGACGTTTTTCCTGGTTGACGCTCAGAATCGTCGCTGCATGAAGAGCGCGCTCAAATGTGCATTGCTGGAAATTGGTGCGCAGCTGAAAAGCCTCTCGACCCTGTCACATCAGATCACTGCAATACGGCGGATGCCGCTCGGTCCTGTCGCGATGAGCGCCATCGATGTCGCGAATTTCCAGTCGACGATTATGAATAGAATTGACGCAAAAACAACCATAAGATGCGATTAGGATTTTTGCTTGTTGTTCGCTGCCAGCTTTCGCTTGGAGAGCGGCAATGGAAGCGGACTTTCACTTCTGGCAATTTTAACCCTTATCGGCCATCTTCGTCTCCTGTCCGTTGGATTTGAGAAACCCTCGCGCGCCCAAGCTGACGCGCTTGAGAAGCTTTGTCGGGAGACCGTTGATGGCTCAAGAAAGTTCGAGGCCGCGCATCGGCGAAGGGCGTATCGGCAGTTCTCTTTGCGCCGCGATCGGCGTGCTCAGTGTCGCTGCGGTGCTATGCCTGCGCTACCCCGCCTTTCTTACGACGCCTGAGCTGCGCGTCCATTACGACGTCGAGCTGCTCCGCCTCACCCTCGCGATCGCCATGGTCGTCGGTGCCTGGCTCGGCGTCATCGGGATCGTGCTCGGCGGCCCGCGGGTGAGCGCCACGATCGGCCTCAGCGCGCTGTTCCTCGCCACGCTGCTTGGCGGGCCCTACGTGCCGACACCGGATTTTCTCCAGCCGCGCTTCTATCTCGGCCTCGACTGGCTGGTGCTCGATCTCTTCTTCACCGGCGCAGCATTCTTGCTGCTCGAGTGGGTCTTCCCACGGGTGCGGCCGGAGCAAGGGCCGCTCAGCCCCGGCTGGAAGCTCGATCTCGCCTATTTCGGCGTCAATCACCTGCTGATCGGCATCTTCCTGGTGGTCTCGACGCATTTTGCCCATGACTATTTCGCCTGGGCGATCAACCCGTCACTGCAGGCGCACGTCGTGGCCTTGCCGGCGATCGTCCGCTTCGTGCTGGTGATCCTGGCGGCCGATGCAGTCGAATATATCTCCCACCGCGCCTATCACGAGGTGCCGTGGTTGTGGCGAATCCATGCGGTCCATCATTCGCCCGAACACATGGACTGGCTCTCGGGATCGCGCCTTCATTTCTTCGAGCCATTGGCAACGCGCGCCCTGGTGCTGGTGCCGATCGTCCTGCTCGGCTTCCCGCAAGACACGATCTTCGCCTATCTCATTTTCATCTCTGTGCAATCGGTGCTGATCCATTCAAACATCAAGATGGATGTCGGCTGGCTGCGCTACGTGATCGTCACACCGCAATTCCACCACTGGCACCACGCGTCGGACGCCGAGGCCATCGACAAGAACTACGCGGCACACACGCCGCTGTTCGATATGCTGGGCAGAACCTGGCACCTGCCCAAAGATCGCTGGCCGGTCAAATACGGTACGGTGAAGCCGATCCCCGGCGGCATGCTCGGCCAGTTCGTGCACCCCTTCGTCGGGCCCGTGAAGGAATTCCTCGAGCATCGGGACCCATGAAGCGGCGTGGTCCGCTGTTGCCGGCGGAGAGACGCCACGCGTTGGCTCACTGAGGAAAATCGGGTGAGGTGAATCCAGGTGCCGGGCAGTTCGGCGAATCCGATCCAGGCCGACCCGGCTGCCCGCCTCTGACCCAAATCGGGACATGTCCGACGACTGCCGAAGCCGAAAGTCTGCTCCCGTTCACCACATTTAAACCTTAAGATTCTACGAAGGAGGGTCACCACAGGCCGCAGGGGAACATGCGAACAGCCTTCGTACAGAAGCCATCCGTGGACTTCGGGCAATGAAGGTTTTGCAGACCAGCTGCATCATGGCCGCTATCGCAGCCGTGGGACTTTATCTGGCCGCCGGAAACAGACCGGCAGCGACGGTGCCTGACGTCATGCCGGAAGCGGCAGCAAACATCGCGGCCCCTGCGGATATGGTGACGTCTGCGCAGTACGCAGAGGCATCCGCCAGACTTGCGGCAGCGCTTCGGGCAGAAAGCGTTGAGCTTGGCTCGGTGACGTCAGCAGCTCCCGTGCCGCCGAGCACCCCAGCCGAATTCGCCGGAGCAGACATCGCCGATCCCGTCGCGCCGAAATTGGCGTCGCTGGGGCAGGATATCGTTGAACCGCTGCCGGCAGCACGCGATGCGTCCGAAGATGCTCCGAAAGCGGCCTCGACGCAGGACTTCCGTTATCTGATCTACTACGTCTGGTCCGAGCTGCCGCCCGCCGAGAAACCGGCGGAGATCGTCTTGCGTGCGTTCAAGGACATCCCGGTCGGCACGCCGGCCGAAGAGATCAAGCGCGCATCCGACGCGTTCGGTCTCGACGTCAATTTCATGATGGCGGTTGCCAAGATAGAATCCGGCTTCAACCCCAATCAACGCACCGGCTCATATATCGGCCTGTTTCAGCTGAGCAAATATGAGTTCGGGAAGTTCGGCTTCGGAGAGATTCGCAATCCCAGGGACAACGCGGTTGCGGCCGCCTACAAGATCATCACTGAAGGCATCCAGTTCGAGTGGATCACGCACCGCAAGCCGGACATGAGCGATCTCTACCTGATCCATCAGCAAGGCTGGGAAGGCGCCGCTGAGCACATCAGCCGACCCGCGCGCACCGCATGGAAATCGATGTGCGCGACCGGCGAAGGCAAGGAGAAGGGCGAGAGGTGGTGCAGACGCGCGATCTGGGGCAACGCGCTTCCGGCCTTCAAGCGCTCCTGGAAATCGGTGGACAACGTGACGTCAGAGGCGTTCGTCGGCATGTGGCGCGGCCGGGTCGCCGAATTCTACAGCAAATATCTGGCGACCGCCGCCGCGGCGGCGAACCCATAATTCCGTTGCCGGCAGGGCCGTCGCATTTTTCGGCCATGTGCGTGACACGATCGAGCAAAACAAAGAAGCATTGGATTCGGCGGCGCGCTCAACCGTTCGGCTGATGACCGATTGCCGTCCCGGAGTCAGGCTGTAAAGCCGTGAAATGCCCTGCCTTTGTGGCCGGGCATGCCGAGACTGGTTCATCGGAAGCATTCATGCCGACGTCGATTCCAATACAAACCATTCGCACAAGCGCTGCTGCCCGCTCACAGGCTGAGCGCGATAGAATCGAAGCTGTCGGTCTTTCCTGATGGTGAGCCTGCTGACATCATTGGTCGCTGTCATCTCCAATACACAAGGTGTGTGGCTCTAGCTCGTGCATGGACATGCCGATGCGGCGCCGACCCCGGCACCGCATCGCCGCGAAACACCGTTGCTACTTTACGGACTCGGCCGCTGCCTCGATAAAGCTGACCACATCGTCCGGATGCGACAACATCACCGCGTGACTGCTCTGGATTTCGCGAAGCTGAGCGCCCGCCCTCTTGGCCCCTGCGCGCTGCAGGCTGGGCGGGATCATGTGATCCTGCGTCGTCAACATGAAATATGTTGGCTTCTGCTTCCAGGCCGGTTCGGTGATCTTGGTCTGCACCGCGGCAAGCCCCCAGGGCACCTGCGCTGCAGCCATGAAGGTCGTCAGCGAAGGATCGACATCCGCCGCAAAGGCGGTCGGAAACTTGCTCTGCTCGACGAGCAGGAAGCCGTCTTGTGGCGGCAACAGCGGCGCGCTTGGCTCGCCGACGTGTGGTTTCGAGGCCACATCGAACGCGGACTCGCCTGCATCAGGTGCGTATGCCGCGAGGTAAACCAGGCTCGCGACCTTTGGATCGACTCCGGCCGCGGTGATGACCGCGCCGCCATAGGAGTGTCCGACCAGTATCACCGGCTTTGTGGCTCTGGCGATCACCTGCCTGGTCGCGAAGACGTCGCCGTCGAGCGTCACGGTAGGATTTTGCACGAGAAGCACTTCGTAGCCGTCGCCGGTCAGCTTGTCATAGACTGCCTTCCAGCCGGAGGCATCGACGAAGGCCCCGTGTACGAGCACGATCGAGACGGGCTTACTGGCGCGCGTCTGCGCGGAGGAGGGAAGGCTGACGGACATGGCGAGGAGTGCTCCCAGGATCAGATGTTTCATGGCGATACCTTTTCGGGTGACGAAGTGTTCGAAGTCTTCGTGTTGACACGGCGGCGGTCCAGCGCGGCAATCAGCGCACTCGCCAGCGGATGGTCGGAGCGCGGATTCTGCCCGGTGATCATCTCGCGATCTTCGACGACGTGAGGCGCGAAGTCGGGACCTGTGTTGACCTGCGCGCCCGCAGTCGTCAGCGCGAAGGGCATGTCGAAATAAAGCTGGCCATGCAGGATCTGCTCTTCGATCGGTTTCTCCTCGCTGCGTGAGTAGACCGTCATTTTGTAGCCGGCGTATTGCCAACCATTGCCGAGCTCGGCCGCTCGCGCAGCATCGCCGGCGATCAGTGCCGCACGAAACTCCCTCGCGCGCGTCAGGGCTGCCATGGATGCGATCGGGCCATGGCAGAGGAATGCCGTCGGCCGCGAATGCACGTGAAAGAAGCGCAGGATCTCGCCGAGATCGCGGTCCTGCATGAGATCGACGACCGGCGCCTGTCCGCCCGGCGTGAAGAACCCGTCATATTGGTCGAGCCCGCCGTCGATCAGGGCGCGCAGGGTCGAGACCTTGTTTAGGACCGGACTGGTGTCGTAGAACTCGCGCGCCCGCCGATACGCCGTTTCGTCGTCGAAATGCACGACCTTGTCCGAAGCGGGATCGATGTACGGCTTGTTGCCATTCGGCGTCGCGAAGGCGATGTCGTAGCCCGCATCGACCAGCGCCATCACCGGCACGACGAGTTCGTTGAGATACTGGCCTGTCGGGCCGGTGCCGCCGCCTCCGATCTCGATCCTGTTGGCATTGGACCCAGCCACAAGAACTTTTCCTTTGGACATTCTGCTGACTCCTCACTTGAGTGTGGAGCTCTACGCCGAGCAGATTTGCCTCGCGCAGTTTCTCCGATACGGCGACTATAGTCCGGTGGGCACCGCGAGCCGGTTAAATCAGGTAAATCCGCGTCCACGGCAGCGCCGGAACAGAAAGGAGCGCTTTGGACTCTGCGACAAAATGCTCGCTGCAATCGTGCGTTTTCAAAATCGCAGTGTTCAGCGCGCGAGCGACGCATGATATTTCAGGGGACTGTCGCATCGCTTGTCAGTGAGAATGCAGGTTAGCGCGGAGACATTGCAAAGAGGCCGAGGTCGAGAGGAACTTACGTTTTCCTTCGGGCCATTCCGATTGGTTCCGCGGCGCCAGCTTCTTCTTCTCGATGGCCGCCCCGTCAAGATGGGCGGCCGCGCCTTCGAGCTGCTGCAATTGCTGGTCCAGCGTTCCGGCGAACTCGTCAGCAAGAACGAGTTGATGGAGGCCGCCTGGCCCGGCACCTTCCTCCACGACAGCAATCTCAAGGTCAATATGTGGAGCTTGAGGCGCTCGCTCGGCGATACGCAGGTTGAACCTGCCTACATCGCGACGGTGGCACGGCGCGGTTACAAATTCATCGCGGCGGTGCAAGCCAGCATTGGCGAGATCGGAGATGATCCGGCGCGCGCGGAGCCGGTTGGCCTGTCCAGGCCGCCTGTGTTGCGCGGCATCGTTGGCCGCGAGGCCGAAATCGCCGATCTTGCCCGGACGTTGATCGAAACCAGGCATGTCACCCTGGCCGGAGCAGGCGGCGTCGGCAAGACGACGGTCGCCATCGCAGCAGCACGGGTCTCCGCTGCTCACTGGCGCGACGGCGTGTGCTTCGTCGACCTCGCGACGATTTCCGATCCGATGCTGTTCGGCACCGCGCTGGTCACGGCGTTGGGCATCAGGGGTAACTCGGAGAACGCCACCACTGCCGTGCTGGACTATTTGCGATCGCGGCAGATGCTCGTCGTCCTGGACAATTGCGAACATGTGTTACCTGCCGCCACCATGTTCGCCGGCCGGTTCATGACGGACACATCGTCTTCCAGGCTGCTGGCCACCAGCCGCGAGCCGCTCGGCACGCCCGGCGAGCATCTGGTGCGGCTGGGTCCGCTTGGCTTGCCGAGGCCCGGCTGTGCTTTGGCGACTGATCAGGCCATCAAATTCCCCGGAGTGCAGCTGTTTGTCCGCCGCGCGGCAGAATGGTCGGACTACCAGTTCGTCGATGACGACTGCGAAGCGATCGCTCGGATCTGCCACGCGCTCGACGGCCTTCCCCTGGCCATCGCATTGGCGGCAGCCCAGATTGGCAGGTTCACGCCTCGTCAACTGGTGACGCTGCTCGATCAAACCCTGGGTTTCCGCGCCCCAATCGTCGACGGCGCGACTCCGCGACATGAGACCCTGATGGCGACGATCGACTGGAGCTTCAAGCTCCTGTCGCCCAGGGAAGCCAGGTTGTTCGGCCTGCTGTCGGTGTTCAGTGAGGCGTTCGAGGCCGAGGATGCGGTTTTCGTCGCCGAGGCGGCCGGGCTGACGCCGGTCGACGTTGTCACCGGTCTTGGCAATCTTGTTGCGAAATCGCTGCTGAACGCGCAGGCGCAGGGAGCCGGCCTTCGCTATCGGCTGCTCGACAGCACAAGACGTTACGCAGCGGAGCGCCTGTTGGCTGATCCGGCCTGCCGGCAGGCTCTGGACCGTCATGCGCGGCGCGTTCTTGCGGTGTTCGAACAGTCCGAGGAGGAGTATAAGTGGCGCGAACCTGCCGATTGGACGCAACGCTACCTGGGTCGTATTGCCGACTTGAGGGCCGCTTTGTCATGGGCATTTGGCAAGGAAGGCGACGCCGTTCTCGGGATCAGGCTGACGGTTGCCGGCATCACCTTGTGGTCGGAGACCTCGATCCTCTCCGAAGCGCAGGCGCGGTTGGAGTTCGCGCTGGGCTTGGCCAAGTCCATCGCCTGTGACGATCTGCTGCGGGCAAAGCTCGCATGCGCGCTGGGATGGAGCTTGTTCTACGCGCGCAAGCTCTCGAACGAAAACCAGCTTGCATGGCTCGATGCCATTGCCTTTTCGAGGAGCGCCGGAGATGTCGAGTATCAGCAACGTGCATTGGTTGGGTTCGCTTTTTATCTGCTGCAGATCGGCCAGATCCCGCGTGCGCTGACCTATCTTGACGAAGCCACAGCGCTGGCCGATCGGGACCGCGACCTGACGGCGACATCCGAAGCCGATCGGGCGTGGGCCTGGGCCCACGCCTTCGCCGGCGAATTGAGCAAAAGTCGCCTTGTTCTGGATCGTCTGGCGGCGACCTATTCACTGGCCGAGGGGCGTTCGCGCAAGGATGCGAACGAGGTCTATCGTTTCATCACGGTTCGCTTCAATCTGCCTTTCGTGGCGTGGATGCAGGGGCAAGCCGAGTATGCGGCGAAGCTGGCTGACGATGCCGTCGAGGCTGCCGATCGCGGCGGTCATTGGGTGTCGCAGTCGAATGCGCTGGGCCTCGCCGCGCTTCCGATCTCACTCGAAACCGGGAATTTGGCGGCGCTCGAGCGTTACACCGAGCGGCTTCGTCGCAATCTGAATCGAGAGCGCATCTCGCGCTGGATTCCGGTCGAACGCTACTTCTCGGCCTGCCTGCGCGATTTGCGCGGTGATGTCGAGGCGGTGGAGGACATCCGTGCTGCAATTGAGGAGCTGATCGACGGTCGTTTTCTGATGCGGATCGGCAGCTACCTCGCCACCCTCAGCCGCGCCTATCTGCGACAAGGGCGGATTGCGCAGGCGCGCAAGGCGATCGCAAGAGCTATCCGCCATCAGGAAGATCAGGGAGAGCGCTGGTGCCGCTCGGAGCTTCAGCGGGTCGAGGCGTCCGTCCTCCTTCATGAGGGTGAAGCGCTGCTTGCCGAAAGGCTGTTACATCAAGCGCTCGCCGAGGCCCGTGCGATAGG
>Ga0209148_1000808_pt1 | contig 22767 bp, 17 predicted proteins | sample AraplaCol_mMF_r2_2_FD_184288 | JGI IMG/M metagenome (GOLD analysis project Ga0209148, IMG submission 184288) | Arabidopsis root microbial communities from North Carolina, USA - plate scrape CL_Col_mMF_r2 (SPAdes) (version 2) | ecosystem: Host-associated > Plants > Roots > Endosphere | place... | reverse complement strand
CAAAAGTCGAGTCCGCTTAAGCCCGCGCCGGGGAAAAATCATCCTTTTGGTAGGGGCGCGGTGTCGGAACCAAGCCGGGCCGTTCGTCTTGAATCCGGCATCAGTATCGGAGTTCCCCCGCCATGGCCCCCCGCGCTAACTGGAAAGGCTTTCTGCGTCTTTCTCTCGTCACCTGTCCGGTCGCGCTCTATCCGGCCACCTCCGAATCCGAAAAGGTCTCGTTTAACCAGCTCAACCGGAAGACCGGCCATCGCATCAAGTACGCCAAGGTCGATGCCGACACCGGCGAGGAGGTCGCCAATGAGGACATCGTCAAGGGGTATAAGGTCGACACCGACACCTTCATCGAGGTGACCAAGGAGGAGCTCGAGAACGTCGCGCTGGAATCGACGCGGACCATCGAGATCGACGAGTTCGTCGACCGCAGCGAGATCGACCCGCGATATCTCATCCGGCCCTACTACCTGTGTCCCGACGGCAAGGTTGGGCACGACGCCTTCGCCGTCGTCCGCGAAACGATCCGTGAGATGAACAAGGTCGCGATCGGACGGGTGGTGCTGACCAACCGTGAGCACATCATCGCCCTCGAACCCATGGACAAGGGCCTGATGGGAACGCTGTTGCGCTACCCTTACGAGGTGCGTTCTGCTGACGAGTATTTCGACGAGATCCAGGACGTCAAAGTCACCAAGGACATGCTCGATCTCGCCAAGCACATCGTCAATCAGAAGGCGGGTCACTTCGAGCCGGAAAAGTTCGAAGACCAGTACGAAACCGCTCTCATCGATCTCATCAACCAGAAGCGCGCCGGCAAACCCATCACCGCGAAAGCGCGTCCCCGCGGCGAGAACGTGGTCGACCTGATGGACGCGCTGCGCAAGAGCATCGGAAGAGAAGTGGCGACGGCGACCGAAGCGCCGAGGAAGTCAACCAAGAAGCCGCGCAAGGCGGCCGCCGGGCAGAAGGAAATGCTGATGCCGATTGCCGGCAAGAAACCGGCCAAGGAGGCTGCGGCGAAGAAGCCGGCGGCCAAACCGCAGCGGAAGTCGGCTTAAGATATCTTTGCGGTGGGTTCACGGAAAGCTCGTTCCGACACGCCGGACGCATCGAGAAATTGCTCGGGCCGGCCGCTCTGTTCGCCCGCTTTGGAAGTTCTCTGCTCGCGGCGTAAACAACACCGCTGATCGCATGGCAGCGGTCAGTGGGCGGTGCGGGGAGGCGTCTCATGGCGAGAAAACTGAAGACCTACCAGACCTCGCTGGGCTTCTTCGATTTGACGATTGCTGCTCCCTCCATGAAAGCGGCTCTGGAAGCGTGGGGTGCTGACAGCAATCTCTTCCACCAGGGCGCGGCGAAGGAAAGCGACGATCAGGACGTCATCGTTGCGGCAATGAAGAAGCCGGGCGTCGTTCTCAGGCGCCCGGTCGGCACCGACCGACCTTTCAGCGAACATGCCGAGCTTCCCACGGATCTTGGCGGTGGCGGACCAACGAAAGCCGCCCGCAAGTCGAAAGGCCCAAAGGCGAAGAAACCTTCCTCTCGCCCTGTCGATAAGGCTGCGGAGCGAAAGGCCGCTCTCGCCTTCGAAGAGGAACAGAAGCGGCGCCAACTTGAACAGGCGAAGGAAGAGACTGCTAGGAAGAAGGAGCGCGAACGCCGTCAGCAGGCGATCGACAAGGCGCAGGCTGCGCTGGACAAGGCCGAGCAAGAGCACGCGAAGCGGGTCGCTGCCATCCAGGCCGAGGTCGAGGCTCTCGAGAAGAGATCGCAAGCCGAAAAAGCCCGCTGGGATAGGGAGAAGGAGCGATTGGAAGCTACGCTGCAGCGCGCGCGGGGTTAGCTTCCGTCACGCTCGGCGCCGGTCCTTCTAGTCAGGAGGGCATTCTGGGCAGGTATCACCGATCGAATTCAGCACGTCACTAACCTCGGCCGCCGCTGCATCAGGAGAGACGCCTGCGGGCGGGTCTACGCGGGCGATATCGAAGGCCCGCTCCCTTGCATGCGGATCGGCGCGGTCCTGCATCCAACCATGCTCCTCGCACTCGCGGATGGCGCCAGCTTCCTGGAGCACGTCAATCGCCCATCCGCGCATCGTCCGTATCGCCGGTCTTCGTTCATTTGTCATCAGCATGGAAAGGGCTCCGGTACGGCGAATCGTTTTGTCCGTCATTCGTTCCAGCCGATAACACATGGCTGGGATTCGCAACGGCGGGAGCTCGTCCCTGAACTTAGTCTTCCTGGCTTTTCGTTTGGGCGCGTGCGGCAAGCGCCGCACCGGGCTTATATGAACGGAGCCTTGTCAAGCCACCAACGGCCCAACCAAAACCATCGCGCCGCCCGTTTTCGCCGATCGGCGATGTCCGCTACCGGCAAGTACGGACATTCCATCGGGATCACCGCGGTCGCGAATGGCCCAAAACAGCTATCCAAATTCCGTCCCTAGGGCTAGAACAAGTGCTATATTTGTTCCCTCGGCCGTGTATTGGGGGCGCTAATGACGCAGAAGAACAATTTGGGAATTGCGCCCACAGCTGGGGAGATCCAAGCGGCCCTTCGCGAAAGCGAGCAGGAGTTGCGTTGGCTGGCTTCCCTAGTCGATTCCAGCGATGATGCGATTATTAGCAAAAATCTCGATGGCATCATTAGAAGCTGGAATATCGGTGCTGAGCGCGTCTTCGGCTACTCTGCCAATGAGGCCATTGGTCAGCCTATTACCCTTGTGATCCCTCATGATCGGCAAAGCGAAGAACGTGAGATTTTAACGCGCATCCGACGAGGTGAGCGCATCGACCATTTTGAGACCATTCGGCAACGTAAGAACGGTACCTTGATCGTCGTGTCGCTGACCGTTTCTCCTGTCAAGGATGCAAACGGCAAAGTCGTCGGCGCATCAAAGATCGCGAGAGACATTACCGAGCAGAAGAAAAATCAGGAGCTGATCGTGAGCTTGGCGCGAGAGGCCGAGCACCGCAGCAAGAACTTGCTCGCGAACGCGATGGCAACGGTCAATCTTTCTCAGTCGAGCTCACCTGAAGGTCTCAAAGAGGTAATCGCTGGACGCATCCAGGCACTAGCAAATGTTTGCTCGCTTTTTGCGGAAACACGTTGGATCGGTGCGGAAGTATCGGCGATTGCGACACAGGAACTAGCTCCTTATTCCGATGGGAAGCGCACGTTCACAGATGGTCCACAAACCCTGATAGCGCCAGACGCCGCTCAGGCAGTTGCGGTAGCGTTGCATGAGCTAGCGACCAATGCCGCGAAATACGGTGCTTTATCCACGCCTGACGGCCACGTTCGCTTGGACTGGTCACACGCCGCTGCCGGTTCACTACGGCTACGCTGGATGGAGACGGGTGGTCCAGTCGCGCAGGAACCTACACGAACGGGATTCGGCACCCGTATCATCGAACAAATGATTATCCAGCAAAAGGGGAAAGTTTGCTTTGACTGGCGCAAAGAAGGGCTTGTCTGCGAAATTACGCTGCCGGTGTAAGTTGTCTGCAGTTGGGCACATATCGACGCTTTTGTCATTCAGTTCACTTCCGCTTCCGATCAAAGCGGACATACTTCTTGACGCCGCTCAGTCGCGGCCGAGCGTAATGGGGCGACCCCCGCGCCAGGCGGGGTCGCGCTCTATCTCGCGGCCAAGCGACCGCTCAACCAAGCCCGCAAGCGGTCTCGGCCCATTCGGGTCACGATCGCTCCGCCAAGAACACGGCAGCGTACGCTTCGTTGCTTCCATAACGTGAACAATCAGGACTGGAGCCGTTGTCCCGCCTGCATGCTGCACCGTGGCAGCCGCATCAACTTATATCCGGTCGAGCGCCAGCGGCTCGTACCAAAATCCTGCATACTCGTGGCAGCTTGGCTCCAAGATGGATGGGACTCATCTCTCGTACGGCTGATAAGGCCAACCCGGCATCCTCAGTCACACATCCGTCCCGGCATTAGCCCGGAAGCGTGGGCCAAACTCATTCAACTGATCAAGTAGTGACGATGGCACCTGTCGGAACCTTGCCGGTTTCGACGTATCGCCAGAGAGCGATCACCAGCTTGCGCGCGAGCGCGATGATCATGATGCGCCGGACGCGACCCTTCAGGTCTCCGACGCGCCTGTAATACCAGAGGGAGAGCTCACTTTTCGATTGGTACCTGAGCCACAGCCAAGCCATTTGCACGGCGATCACGCGCGCCCGCGTGTTGCCCGCTTTGTTGATTCCCTGGTCGTGTTTGGTGTCTCCGCTATCGTAGGGTGCCGGCGTCAAGCCGACGTAGCTGGCAACTTGCCGGCGGTTCTGGAACGGTCGATAGAAGACTTCCCGCGTGAGCACTGTGGCAAATTCGGCGCCGATACCGTGCAGCTTGACGAGCTGGCGCATCTTTTCGGTGCACGCGTCCCCTGATAGTTCGCTTCCTTTGACGAGCCTGTCACGTTCGGCTTCGACCTCCCGGACTTGCTCGGCGACCACCTTGAGCCGCTTCCATTCGCGCTCGATCTCGATCTTCAGCCGCGCCGGAATCGGCCGACCATCGCCGGTCCGCATCTTGTCAAGACGCTCACACCACTTTCCATCCGTGATCCGGAGCGCCCGAATGCCATGCGTTATTAAAAGGGCCTTGATCCGGTTCAAATGGCCAGTACGTTCGCGCACCAGTCGCTGCCGCTCGCGATGGAGGCGCCGCGCATCCTCTTCCTCGGGCGTTGGCGCGCGAACCACGCGGCAACTTTGTGGATCGCCTTGCACGAAGCCTACAATTGCCCTGAGAAGACGTTTGGCGTCGATATTGTCTGTCTTGATATGCTTGGCGCGACGATCGATCGGAAGACTCGCTGCATCGAGGACGTGGTTTTCGATGCCGTGGTTGACGAGCACCCTGTGTAACCAGAACCCGTCGTAGCCTGCCTCGTAGCAGCATACCGTCCGCACCCGGCTGACTTCCTTGTCTCGAAGCTTCGCTTGCAGGCGGCCGATAAGCTCAAGCAAACGCTTCGTGTCCCCGCCCGATATCGCATGCACGCTGATCTTGTCGCCAAGCCGCGGTGCGAACGTCGCCACCAGCCAGGTCGAGCGGCTCAACTCCATGGCCAGAAAAAGCGTATTCTTGAAATCTTCGGGCTCTACCTTCGCCGCCGTGAAATCGGTTTGACCGTTCATGTTCACCTCCCTGTGTCAGCGAATCAGAAGCGCCTATAGGAGCACTCTTGCCTGCTGCATAGGATCTCTCGTGAACCGAGCCGCGCAGCGTCTCGGCCTTGCGGCTTCGATCCCTCGCGCCAGAGCTTTGGTGCTCCTCGCCGGGGGCACTCGGGAAAGGGGCTCGCCTGCGGCGATCGCTATCACTGCCCCGTTCCCGGGTGCCGCTTTTGAACCGGTCTCGTCGCTGCACTCGGACCCGCGTGCCCCTTCGGGTCGCTATGCTCACGCTCTCCGGGTGCCATTTCTCGAAGGCGATGCGCCCTGGCGCACGCCTGATCAGGCCTGCGGCCTGGCAGATTGCGAAGAGGTTGAGAGTAAGAGTGCAGGCTGGGTTTTCCGTGACGGGTTACAAGCTGCGAGAGAGGCTCGCGGTGCCCGTCGCGGAGACCCGCGATGTCAAACCCTACTGCTTGCGCGCGCGCCGGCCAGGACCGCGCGAACCTCTATGACGAAATCACCGACAAGATCATCGCCGAGCTTGAGGCCGGACGCGTTCCCTGGGTTCAGCCCTGGGGTACGGCCGCGGCGAAAGCGCCGCTGGCCATGCCGAAAAATGCGTCGACCAACCGGCAGTACAGTGGCGTCAACATCCTCATCCTTTGGGGCGCCGTGATCGAACGCGGATTTGGCGGTCAAAGTTGGCTTACATTTCGTCAGGCCCTCTCGCTCGGCGGTCACGTCCGCAAGGGAGAGCGCGGGACCACCGTGGTCTACGCTGATCGTTTCGTGCCGAATGACGAAAAGCGACGCGCCGCCGAGACCGGCGAAGACGGGCGGGCGATTCCATTCCGCAAACGATTTACCGTTTTCAACGCCGATCAGTGCGAAGATCTGCCCGATGGTATTGTCACCGCTGCGCCTCCACCGCCTGCTGGGCTCATCGAGCCTACGGTCGACGCCCTGATCAAGGCCAGCGGAATTCCGTTTCGGATCGGTGGAGATCGGGCATTCTATGCAACAGCCGCAGACTATGTTCAGGTCCCGCCTCCGCAAGCCTATTTCGAACCCATCAACTGGCACCGCACAGCGTTGCATGAACTCGGTCATGCGACCGGGCATCCATCGCGTCTCAATCGCGACCAGAGCGGATCCTACGGTACAAAGAGATATGCCTTCGAAGAACTGGTCGCCGAGTTGAGTTCCGCATTCAGCTGCGCGTCGCTCGGGATCGTCCCGACCGTGCGCCATGCCGACTATATCGGATCATGGCTTGAAGTTCTGCGCGAAGACAATCGGGCCATCGTGCGTGCCGCCTCGCAGGCGAGCAGGGCCGCGGATTATTTGCTCGGCTGCATTCCCGGGTCCATTGAGCACGCGTCGCTGCACTCCGTTGTCGCCGATCATGAGGCGGCGTGATGCTCGGCCTCGTGGCCGCGCGAGAGTGAGAGGAGGGGAGGCTGTTCGCGACGGGTTGGAAGCCGAGAGAGAGTCTCACGGCCGCCCGTCGTGGAGAGCCAAAATGACGAAAGCCGTACAAAAGATCACGTTGTCGCCTTCCCGGGACATTCCCTTCAACAAGCTCGTGCTCAGCCAGTCGAACGTTCGCCGCGTCAAGGCCGGTGTCTCGATCGAGCAGCTAGCCGAGAGCATCGCGCAGCGTACGCTTCTGCAAAGTCTGAGTGTCCGGGCCGTTGTCGATGCAGATGGCAACGAGACCGGCATGTTCGAGGTGCCAGCGGGCGGCAGGCGCTATCGCGCTCTCGAGCTCCTGGTGAAACAGAAGCGGATGTCGAAGACGCAGGCGGTGCCGTGCGTCGTTCGCGAAGAGGGCATCGCCGAGGACGATTCGGTGGCGGAGAACGATGAGCGGGTCGGTCTGCATCCGCTCGATCAGTTTCGGGCCTTCCAGACACTCCGCGACCTCGGCATGAGCGAGGAAGACATCGCCGCCCGGCATTTCGTGAACCCTGCCATCGTCAAACAGCGCCTGCGCCTGGCGTCGATCTCGCCGAAATTGCATGACGTCTATGCCGACGACGGCATGACGCTCGAGCAGCTCATGGCGTTCTCGGTCACAGCCGATCACGCCCGCCAGGAGCATGTCTGGGAGAATGTCAGCCGTTCCGGTTATGACGAGCCTTACCAGATCCGCCGGCTGCTCACCGAGAACACCGTGCGCGGGTCCGATCGCCGGGCGCAGTTTGTGGGCCTCGATACCTATCAGCACGCGGGTGGCGGCGTTCTGCGGGATTTGTTCGAGCACGACGACGGCGGCTGGCTCCAGGACGTCGTGTTGCTCGACCGCCTCGTAACTGAAAAGCTCAAAGCCGAAGCTGAGACCATTGCTGCCGAAGGTTGGAAGTGGATCTCAAGAAATCCTACCATGACCGAATCTCTCGCCGGCGGCTCTGCCGCCGCGCCGCTCTCGATGCGTGCCGCTGCAACTCTCACCTCCGCCGCCGTCAGGGCCGCGCGACAGCTCCTGACCGAGCTTGAACGCGGCCGGCGCATCGATGCCGCTGTTCTGCGTAGCGCCATGGAGGCTGCCTTCGGCGCCTCCGACGCGGCCGGCGCCTGGAACTGGAAGACGGCCTATGACGTGTGCGAGGCGGCAACCGTTCTGTTTCTTCGCAAGTTCGGACCGGCCATACGGGCCAGGGCTGGCTCGACGGCTGCCATGCTGCCGATGCTGGCTAAAGTCGCCAACTGTCTGCCGACCCACACGCGGCGTTCCGAGGACAGTCAGGCGCTTCAGCAATTCTCGACGCCGATCCCGCTCGGCCTGGCGGCATGCACCGCGGCTGGCATTACGCCGGCCGATGGCGTTCTTGAGCCTTCTGCTGGGACCGGATTGCTCGCTATCTTTGCCGAGCTCGCCGGTGGCGCCTTAGTATTGAACGAGTTGGCTGAGAGCCGGGCAGGGCTGCTCGGGCATCTCTTCGCCAACGTTAAAGTCACGCGGTTTGACGCAGCTCAGATCGATGACCATCTCGATGCGGGTGTCGTGCCAAGCGTCGTCTTGATGAACCCGCCATTCTCTGCGCTCGCGAATGTCGATCGACGGATGGCGGACGCGGCTCTCCGCCACATCACTTCGGCGCTCGCGCGTCTTTGCGACGGCGGACGCCTCGTCGCTATCGCTGGCGCAAGCCTCGCGCCGGATAACCCGGCATGGCGAGATGCCTTTGTGCGGCTCCAGGAACGTGGGCAGGTAGTGTTTTCTGCGGCGATCGACGGCGCCGCCTACGCGAAGCACGGAACACAAATCGACACACGGCTGCTTGTGATCGACAAGCTGCCCGCTGCCGATCCGACGGCTTTTCCCACCTCGCCAGGCATGGCGGGTGACGTCGCTACCTTGCTTGAGTGGGTGAACCTGCATGTGCCTCCAAGGCTGCCCGTCACCACGCCATCGGAGATTGCTGCAATCGGGCGGCCATCGATGTCGCAATTGGTCGGCACCGCTGCACCACGCCCATCGTCCACTTCGAGAGAAGCCGCGCCAGTAGGCGCAGAACTGATCTACGAGACGCTCGAATGGTCCCCGCCCGAAGGCGCCCGGCTGACCGATGCGCTTTATGAGGAATACGGACTACAGTCGATCTGCATTTCCGGATCATGCGCACATCCGACCAAGCTCGTGCAGTCGGCGGCGATGGCGTCCGTTGCGCCACCAAAGCCATCCTATCGTCCGCACCTGCCGGCCCATGTCATGGCAGACGGAGTTCTGTCGGACGCTCAGCTCGAGAGCATCATCTATGCCGGCGAGGCGCATTCCGAGTTTCTCGCGGGCTCCTGGACGGTCGACGCGACCTTTGATGTTGTCGCCGCCGCGCGCGACGACGCAGAGAATGCAGTCCGCTTTCGCCGCGGCTGGTTCTTGGGCGATGGCACCGGGGCGGGCAAGGGGCGGCAGGTCGCCGGGATTTTGCTCGACAACTGGTTCAAGGGCCGTCGTCGTGCGATCTGGGTCAGCAAGTCCGACAAGCTGATCGAGGACGCGCAGCGCGATTGGTCCGCGCTCGCTATGGAGCGACTGCTTGTTACGCCCTTGTCGCGGTTTCGCCACGGCACCCCGATCCGGCTCTCGGAAGGCATCCTTTTTACCACCTACGCCACGCTACGGACCGACGAGCGCGGCGAAAAGCTTTCGCGCGTCAGGCAGATCGTCGAATGGTTGGGCTCGGACTTCGACGGAGTGATCGTCTTCGACGAGAGCCACGCCATGCAGAATGCGGTCGGGGGCAAGGGCGAGCGCGGAGACCAGGCGGCCTCTCAGCAGGGGCGCGCTGGCCTGAGGCTTCAGCACGCTTTGCCGAATGCCCGCGTGGTTTACGTATCGGCGACCGGCGCCACCACGGTCCACAACCTCGCTTATGCCCAACGCCTCGGCCTTTGGGGCGGCGCTGACTTCCCGTTCGCCACCCGTGCCGAGTTCGTCGAAGCGATCGAGGAGGGCGGCGTCGCGGCCATGGAGGTGCTGGCGCGCGACCTGAAGGCGCTCGGCCTCTACGCGGCCCGCTCATTGTCCTACGAGGGCGTCGCGTACGAGCTCGTGGAGCACCAGCTTACGCCCGAGCAGGTTCGCATCTACGACGCCTATGCCGGTGCGTTCAGCGTCATCCATAATAACCTAGACGCGGCGATGCGGGCTGCAAACATCACGGGCGAAACCGGAACGCTGAACGGGCAGGCAAAATCCGCAGCACGGTCCGCCTTCGAAAGCGCGAAGCAGCGCTTCTTCGGCCACCTCCTGACTTCGATGAAGACCCCGTCGCTGGTCCGATCGATCGAGCGCGACCTTGATGCTGGCCACGCTGCTGTTATCCAGATCGTGTCGACGGGCGAAGCGCTGATGGAGCGCCGGCTCGCCGAGATCCCGACTGAAGAGTGGGGCGACGTCCAGGTCGACATCACGCCGCGCGAGTATGTCCTCGACTATCTCGCCCACTCCTTTCCGGTCCAGCTCTACGAGCCCTTCACCGACTCGGAGGGCAACCTCTGCTCCCGGCCTGTCTATCGCGACGGCCAGCCGGTCGAGAGCCGGGAAGCCGTCGCACGACGCGACCGCCTCATCGAGAAGCTTGCATCACTACCGCCGGTACCAGGGGCACTGGATCAGGTCATCCAGCGCTTCGGCACCGAACTGGTCGCCGAGGTGACGGGCCGTTCGCGCCGCATCGTTCGCAAGGGCGACCGGCTGGTGGTCGAAAACCGAGCCGGTTCGGCCAACCTCGCCGAGACCTCGGCCTTCATGGATGACGTCAAGCGCATCCTCGTGTTCTCCGACGCGGGCGGCACGGGGAGGAGCTACCATGCCGAACTGTCGGCCCGAAATCGCCGGCTGCGAGTCCATTACCTGCTCGAGCCGGGCTGGAAGGCTGACGCCGCGATCCAGGGTCTCGGCCGGACGAACCGCACCAATCAAGCGCAGCCGCCCCTGTTTCGTCCTATCGCGACCGACGTGAAGGCCGAAAAGCGCTTCTTGAGCACCATTGCCCGCCGGCTCGACACGTTGGGTGCCATTACACGCGGCCAGCGCCAGACTGGAGGGCAGGGCCTGTTCCGGCCCGAGGACAATCTCGAAAGCCAGTATGGGCGCGATGCATTGCGCCAACTCTACATCTTGCTCACGCGAGGCAAGGTCGACGGCTGCTCGCTCGAGAGGTTCGAGGAATCGACCGGCCTGAAGCTGACGGATACCAATGGTCTCAGGGATGACCTGCCTCCGATCACGACGTTCCTGAACAGGCTGTTGGCGCTCACCATCGAGCTCCAGAATGTGCTGTTCACCGCCTTCGAGCAACTCCTGACCGCTCGGATCGAGGGCGCGGTCGCGTCGGGTACCTACGACGTGGGGTTGGAAACGCTCCGTGCCGAAAGCTTTATCGTCGCCGATCGGCGGACGATCTACGTCCATCCAGGCACGGGCGCAGAGACCAGGCTGCTCGTGATCACGCAGCGCCAACGCAATCGTCCGGTGAGTCTGGATGACGCTCTTGCTCGCCTCTCCGATCGGCTCTCCGTCCTGCTGGTCAACGAGCGTTCGGGACGAGCCGCTGTGCAGGTCCCGGCGGCGAGCGTCATGCTCGATGACGGTGAGGTCGAGCGGCGCGTCAGCCTGATCCGGCCGATGGAGCAGCACAGGGTCCCCCTAAGCATGATGGCGGAAAGCCATTGGGTCGAAGTGGATCGTGAGCACTTCGCCGCAGCTTGGCTGGCGGAGCTTGCCGAGGTGCCCGAGTTCACGGAAAGCACGATCCACGTTGTGGCGGGCTTGCTGTTACCAATCTGGAAGCGGCTACCGAACGAGTCGACCCGCGTCTATCGCCTTCAGACCGACGTGGGCGAACGCATCATCGGCCGCAAGGTTTCGGCCGCGTGGGTCGCAAGCGTCCTTGCGACGGACGCGCCTGCGCTGACACCGAACGCTGCCTTTGCCGCGCTGAGGAAGGGACGGACCGTCCTCGATCTTGCGGAGGGGCTCCAGCTTCGCCGTGTCCGGGTGATGGGTGCATATCGCATCGAGCTGTCGGGATTCAACGACACGATGCGCGATCGCCTCCGTGCTTACGGCCTCTTTGGGGAGATCATCTCCTGGAAGCTGCGCATGTTCCTTCCTACGGACGCGAGCGGCGTGGAGGTCCTGTCGAAGGTGCTCGACAGCTATCCGGTTGCGCGCATCAGCGAGCGGGAGGCCGCCTGATGTCCCGCGATGCTTCCGAACTGGCACGCCGACTCGCGCGCGACGCCGAGGCGGTGTGCCGACACTATCTCTCCAATGGCAAGCGGGCGGGGCGGTACTGGGTGGTCGGCGACGTCCACAACACGCCAGGCCGCTCGTTGTTCGTACGGCTCCAGGAATTGCCGAAGGGCCCCGCCGGCAAATGGACCGATGCCGCGACCGGGGAGCATGGCGATCTCCTCGACATCATCCGCGAAAGCCTTGCCTCGCGAGACTTTCGCGAGGTCGCTGAGGAGGCGAGGCGCTTTCTGAAGCTGCCTCGTTCTGAGGAGCAATCACTCCCGAGACCCGTTCGTCCAGTCGTGCCGGCCGGATCGCAGGAAGCCGCTCGTCGGCTCTTTGCGATATCCAGCCCGATTGAAGGGACGCTAGCCGAGACGTACTTGCAGCGACGCGGGATAACCCGCATCCACCATGGTGGCAGCTTGCGCTTCCATCCGCGTTGCTACTATCGACCGGACGAGCATTCGTCGACCGAAACCTGGCCGGCGATGATAGCCTCCGTCACCGACCTCAAGGGACGGATCACCGGCGTGCATCGCACCTGGCTAGATCCGTACGGCTTTGATCGCGTGCGGCTCGGCAAGGCCCCGATCGACACGCCACGACGGGCCATGGGCGACCTGCTTGGTAACGCCGTTCGCTTCGGCGTGGTGGACGATGTGCTCGCTGCGGGCGAGGGGATCGAGACCATGCTTTCGCTGCGCTACGTGCTGCCGACCTTGCCCATGGCTGCCGCGCTTTCGGCCAATCATCTCGCAGCGATCATGCTGCCATCTGGCCTGCGTCGGCTCTATATTGCCCGCGATGACGATGCTGCCGGAGATGCCGTACAGGCTATTCTCACCCAGCGCGCCGAAGCCGCCGGCATTGAAGCGATCGCATTGTCGCCCCGGCTGGGTGACTTCAACGAAGATCTGCACATCTTCGGTTTCGATTCCCTCCGAGCAGCGTTGCTACTTCAACTCGTACCGGAGGACGTCGTCCGTTTCCTGCATTCGTCGATGGCAACCGCCGAATAGCCCCGGCAATTCGTTGGGCGTCGACAGGTCGGTCGCGGTGCGGCCACTGCCGGAAGAGGACGCGACCACGGCCTTCTAGCGGGCGATCGGACGGCAAGCGGCTCGGGCCGGCAATGGCTGCGTCCGGCTATTTTCCGCCGCGCGCCGGCGAAGACACATTATCTATCTGGCCGGCGCGCTTTGCATCGCGAAGCAAAATAGCCGGCCTTCGCCATCCTCCGCTGCCGCTTCGGCCCTTTCGGGTTCTGGCTCGCTCCGCCCGCCGTCTGAGTGATCGCCACGAAGGCCGCGATGGTCGCGGCCGATCCGGCAAGGACCTCTTCCATGACCGATCACGACGACATCGAACCGCCGCACGCCACGTCTCCGACCGAACACGTTTTGACCGAATTGCAGCTCTTCGGTTACCGCCCCTTCGACGATCAGCCCGATCCACGGCCGCTTCCGGAGGGCAAGATCATCGCCGGTGCCGTCGCTGACATCTTCGATGCCTTGGTCGCGACGTTGAGCAATACGCGGCTCGAGCCGGACCTTGACGACTTGCTTTGGTCGACCGTCAACCTGTTTCACCGAGCCGTCGACCGCGTCGGTCGCCAACTGGACGACAACGAACAGGCGCAGCAGAAGAGCCAGCGCGAGCAGGACGGCTCCGAAGTTCGATCAGTCGAACTCGAGCGCGTGACGGCGGAAGGCATCACACTGATTGAACGCCGTAATTGCCTGGAGCTCTTTCGCGACCAGGCCGTTGAACGCTTTGAGACTCACACCGGCACATTCTGGCGCCCCCGATCGGGATCGCTCGTCAACCATCATACGCTGACAGCAGCGATGATCGACTCCCGCGACTTCATTGCGGCCAAGCGTCGCGCCGAGACCGAGATCATGTTGCCGCCGGGCCCGAAGATCGCACTCACCGGTGGCCTCGACTTTAACGACCACAACCTCATCTGGGACCGCCTCGACAAGGTTCATGCCAAGCATTCCGACATGGTGTTGCTCCATGGCGGCTCACCGAAAGGGGCCGAACTGATAGCCTCCAAATGGGCGACGACCCGCAAGGTGCCCCAGATCGCTTTCAAGCCCGACTGGACGAAGCACGCCAAGGCGGCACCATTTAAGCGCAACGACGCCATGCTCGAACTCCTGCCGATCGGCGTCATGCACTTCCCGGGCACGGGAATTCAGGACAACCTTGCCGATAAGGCGAAGCGCCTCGGCATCCCCGTCTGGAGGTTCGGCGGCGCGTGAGCGCCGTCTTCCAGCCGCTAAACGACGAGACGGAGTTGATGCGCCGCAACTCCGCCTCGTTTCAGTCTCATAGCCAGAGTTGCGCCGTGGTGGTGGTGGAAGGCGCGACTGGTACATCTATGCACATGGAGCCACCACCATGCTCGCTATTGGGCTTGTTCTCAACGCACTCGGCATCGGCCTATTCTGCTGGGCGATCTTCGCGCTCGCAGTATATGCCCTGCCGTTTTTCGTCGCACTGAGTATCGGGATGACGGCGTTTCAGAGCGGTGCCAGCCTCATCGGCGCGCTGCTTATCGCAACGGCCGGCGGCGCGTTGACGCTCGTCCTCGGCCAGGTCACCGTCGCTATCACTCGGTCCTTGGCCTTGCGCATCGCGATCGCGTCGGCATTCGCTGTTCCCGCCGCCGTCGCCGGCTATCACGTGGTGTTCGCCCTGTCCCAGATCGGCGTGCCTTCACTGGCTTGGCGTGAGGTCTTCGCTTGCCTGGGCGCAGTTTGCATTGGCGTCACGTCATGGACGCGCTTGATCGTGCTTGCCGAGACCCGCCCGTTGAAGTCGGGTAGGGTGGTGGAGAATCCGTCCTAACCAGTTCTTACAGCGGCAAGGCGCGAAGGGATGACCGGTTACGCCTTCATCGTCGAACAGGTTCGCGTAGATCGGTGCGCTGAGCAGGGGTGATCGAGACACGGAGGGCGGGAGACGCAGACCTTCTCGGAGTGTTTCGACCAGGCCGCGTCGATCTCCGCGCGGCCCACGCAGCCGCAACGGAGCGGTGTTGCCTCGATCCGTTCTTGAGAGACGATACCGCCCTTTGCAGCAGATTGTTTCTCCTTCTGCGCCGAATCGTTCCGACCTCTTGTTCATCAAAACCGAGATAGCCACGCCTCTCCGTAAGATTGTGGTTCAGCACGCGGACGCACGTGGCCTCGTTGATGGCTTGATCTGGCCGAAGACCGGCTTCGCCTCGATCGTCTGAGCCGCAACGCCGTTGATGCGACTTTCTTCCCCTGGGCTTCGCCCATTCCTCGCGAGACAAGAAAGTCGCCACAACGACGTCCTCCGCTGCGCTCCGGCCCGAGCGGGTGCGTCGCCGATCGTCCTCGGCCCTAGATCGCCATCGAGGCCGCGGTGGTCGCGGGCTCGAAACACAACAGGAGAAGTGACATGGCTAACATCGGTTCTTTCAAGAAGGTCGGCAACGAATTCCAGGGCGAGATCGTGACCCTGAGCCTGAAGGCCAAGGGCGTCCGCATCGTCGCCGAGACCAACCGATCCAACGAAAACGCTCCCAACCACCGTATCTATGTGGGTCGCGCGGAGATCGGCGCGGCCTGGTCGAAGCGCTCCGAGGAGGGCCGCGACTATCTTTCGCTCAAGCTCGACGACCCCTCCTTCAACGCGCCGATCTACGCGAACCTGTTCGACGACGAGGGCAGTGAAGGCTACACTCTCCTGTGGTCGCGGCCGCGCAAGAGCGGCGAGTAAGAGCGCGGCATCAAGCCCCGCCCGACTAAATCGGGCGGGTTTCTTCAAGTCTACACTTCGCGGCTGCGTGGCCCATCCGCGAAACTGCGCTCTGTCTCTCGGAGGTCCGCTCATCGCGATAGAGCGGACTGTATTTGCTCAATCTGAGTTTCTTGCATTGTGAGACCCGAAGCGGACGTCTGTCATCGATTAGTCGATCTCGACCTCAGCAATGATCCGTAAATCTCGACGCCCTAAAGTAGAGCATTCATAGGACTCAACGCCTTCGCTCGCGGTTCCAGCATGGCGAGTTGGGTGCGAGCAACGATGCTTCCAGCGCGGTCAGCGTCAGCGGTCGGCGCGGCATCTTTCGCTGCTCAGTTCCAGCTTTGAAGGCTTGGGCAACAGATGGTCCAGATGGCCCCGCCAGCGAGCCGGGTTCTTACCCTCGCGCTGGCGTATCTTCCGGCATACCTCACCAACATGCAGAAGGGGCGGATTGCCGCTTGTCGACAGACCTGAGACTAGGAGTTCACGCGCTGTATACCCGCTTGCGGGGCCGCGCCGGCCATCTGGTCGCCGTCACGCGACGCGGCAATGAACAGGTTGCGCAGCCAGGCATGCCCGAGGTCGTCGTCAGATCTAGCATGCCAGACCATTTTCGCCATGACCGGCTCGACGGCAATCGGGATGGGGAAACGTGCAAGGGACTTTCCTTCCGGAAGCACGTCCAGAAGGTCTTCCACGACCACGGCAAGATTTCGCGTACCGCAGATCAGCGCTGGTACGCAGCTGAAATAGGGAGTGCTGATCGCGATTCTTCGCCGCAGCCCCAGCGTTTCCAGCGTGCTGTCTATGGGCATTCTTTCATTGTCCGCCATCGTGACGGCGACATGCGGCAGTGCAAGGAAGGTTTCCAGGTCCAGAACGCCGTTCTGCAGCAGGGGATTGGCCGGATCCGCCACGCAGACTTCGCGCAGCGCGCGGCGGTTGCTTGTGCGTAGCGTCCTGGGAAGGTGGTCGTAGACGCCCAAAGCCAACTCGGCTTGGCCAGTTTCCAGCTTGTGCAAGGCATCATGGTTGACCGTGGTGATGATTGCCAGTTCGATGCCAGGCGCCTGCGCGCTGATCTGCTTGGCGACCCGCGGGAGGGCAAGGCGCGCAGCCAGATCGGGCAGGGCCAGAACGAAGCGACGGGACGCGGTCGCCGGGTCAAAGCTGAGGCGCTGGCCAACAGCGGCGGCGATGTTCTCCAGGTTGGGCCGGATGGCCTGCGCGAGCGCCACGGCGCGCGGGGTCGGCTTCATACCGTCGGACGTTCTGCGTAACAGTTCGTCGCCAAACAACTCACGCAACTGCCGCAAGGTTCTGCTCATCGCCGGCTGCGTCACTCCGATCCGGCTCGCGGCGCGGGAGACGCTCTCCTCCTGCACGAGAGCATCCAAGGCCACCAAAAGGTTCAGGTCGAGATTCAGGAGGTTGAGTCTCTGCATGATAGGTCCTGGCGCAACTTCTGATGCTGTAACGAGGGCTGCTGGCAGCCCAGCCAACGTGCCCAGGCAGCCGCTTGACGCCCATTATAACGAAATGGGCATATCGGGATATTGCAATTCGATTTGCGGTTCGGTGCTCCATCGGTTTGGCTGCGGGCAAGCTTGGAGCGATCCGGCAACACGGGGGAGGCTGCTGTAGACCCACCGCGACCGCAGATTGGTCGTGGCAGGGGCGGCATTCGATCCTGACAGTGTCGTTGGGCGCGCAAAGCGCTGACCGGAGCGCCCCCGACATGACAGGCAGAGAATGAGCCATGGCAGTTAGATTTCCCTCCGATCCTTCGGTTGCCGGTTTTTCGGCACCGGTCCGCTTCGAAGCTGACATTTTCGACTGCGAAGTGATCGGCGATATCCCGTCGGATCTGGACGGCGCCTTCTATCGCGCCGTGCCCGACTGGTTTTACCCGGCCCTGCACGGCGACGATGCAGGCCTGTTCAACGCCGATGGCTATATCAGCATGTTCCGGTTTCACGGCGGCAACGTGGACTATCGGGGGCGTTACGTCAGAACGGAGCGCTATCTGGCGAACCGCAAGGCGCGGCGACAGCTCTTCGGCAATTACCGCAATGCCCGGACGGACGATCCAGCGGCCCATGGGCTCGATCGCACGACCGCCAACACCTCAGTCTACCACCATGGCGGCCTGTTGTGGGCGCTGAAGGAAGACGCCCTGCCGACGGTCATCGATCCGGTCACGCTCGAAACCAAGGGCCAGTGGGACTTCCACGGCAAGTACACCAGCCGCACGTTCACCGCGCATCCGAAGACCGACCCGCACACGGGCGAGATGATCTGCTACGGTTATGAGGCCCGCGGCGAAATCTCGGACGACGTGTTCGTCTATTTCGTGGATCGCACCGGCCAGGTGACGCGCGAGGTGCGGTTCAAGGCACCGGTGATCAGCATGATGCACGACATCGCCATCACCGAGAAGCACATCGTATTCAACACCTGCGGCTACGTCACCGACCAGCAACGCATCGATGCGGGCAAGGTGCATTGGGGATGGGATTCCTCCGTCCCCACCTATGTTGCGATCCTGCCGCGTGACGGCGACGCCAAGGACGTCCGTTGGTTCAAGGGACCCGAGCGGGGCGCCATCCATCTGCTCAACGCCGTCACCATGGGCGACAAGGTCATCGTCGATGCGCCGGTCTCGAATGGCAATCCGTTCCCCCATTTCCATGCCGTCGACGGCAGCCCGTGGGACCCACATGCGGCACGTACCGTGTTGCGCCGATGGACGTTCGACCTCAACTCAAAGGACGATGGCTGGGCCGAAGAGACGCTCTTCGCCGATTTTCCCGGACTTTTGCCGAGAATCGACGAGCGTTTCTGGTCGCTCCGGCATCGCTACGGTTTCCAGGGCTATGCCGATCCATCGCGGCCTGTGCACGCGGCGGCCGAGAGAATGCGCGGGAAGATGACAAACTGTTACGCCCGTTTCGACTTCGACACCGGCGAGGCCCGGTCATATTTCGCGGGCGAGGCCTGCGCGCTCCAGGAGGTGCAGTTCATCCCTCGTCGGGCAGACGGTCCGGAAGGGGAAGGCTATCTGATCGGCGTCGCCTCCAACTATGCCGAGATGCGATCGGAGCTCGTCGTCGTCGACGCGCAGCGGCCTGACGAGGGCGATATTGCCCGGGTGATTCTGCCCTTCCGTCTGGCACCGCAGATCCATGGCTGGTGGGTGCCGGGCGATCAGCTTCCTCCCGCCGACGCATGAGGCGAAGGGTGCGGCCCGCACGCGGCGGCCTGCACCGGCGGAAGCGCCTCCGGAGAGCGGGCGGATGGCTTGGCTCGTGCGACGTGGCACGCGCTCGCAAAAGAGAGATCCGCTCGGCTTCTGTAACGTAAGAGAGAGCTCTCAATGAGGCGCACCCGGCACGATTCAAACGTGTGGTCGCCTTCAGGGCAGTGGTCCGGTACGCAGACGGTTTCTTACACAGGGATGAGGTGCAGAGATGGGTACAGTGCCGCGATACAATTTGGATTTGAATCGCTTCTCAGTCGATCCCTATCCAGATCTCAAAGAATTGCGATCCTGTGCGCCCATCGCGTTCATTCCGCAACTGAATGCGACGATGATTACGAAGCAGGAGGACATACTCGAGGTCGGGCGTCGGCCGGATATCTTCAGTTCCCAACTGCCCAATAGTTTGATGAATAGGTTAATGGGCGAGAATTTGATGCGTCGAGATGGCGCCGAGCACGCGTACGAACGCAACATCGTTGCGCCTGCCATCTCACCAAAGAAGGTCTCGGAGGTATGGAGGTCGCAGTTTCAGAGCAATGCCGACCGAATTATTCACGACCTGCAGCCCCGTGGAGAGGCCGATTTTGTCACTGATTTCGCGCTGCCTTTCTGCGCCGAGTCGTTGAAGTTAATGACGGGACTCATCAACGTGCGGTATCAGGACATGGATGCCTGGTCGCAGGCAATGATGGATGGAATTTCCAATTATCAGGGCGACCCTGTTATCGAGAAGCGTTGTCAAGACGCAACGTCAGCGATTGACGCGGCGCTCGATGAAATGATCCCCCGTGCTCTGAATGAGGCACCAAACAGCTTGCTCGGAGCGATGATCGCGGCTGCCTCGCCCATTGATCGCATCCGAGTGAATATCAAGTTGGCCATCAGTGGCGGTCAGAACGAGCCGCGTAAGGCAATCGCTGGTACCTTATGGGCTCTACTCGAACGCAGCGAACAGCTTGAGGCGGTACGCAGCGGCGCTGCATCCTGGTCAGACGCTTTCGACGAATACGTCCGATGGATGTCACCAATCAGTATGATACCGCGCCAGGTTGCGAGCCCGGTTACCTTAAGGGGAGTGGACTTGGCCGCCGGCGATCGCGTCCTCCTCATGCTTGCCAGTGGAAATCGCGACGAGGAGAAGATACCCTTCGCGGATCGATACGACGTCAAGCGAGACAAGGTCAGGTCTCTGTCATTTGGGACTGGCCCCCATTTCTGCGCTGGAGCGTGGGCTGCTCGATGCATGGCGTCAGATGTCGCGCTGCCTTCCGTCCTTCATCGCTTGGCCAATATCTCGGTGGCGCGAGACAAGAAAATCCAAATTAGCGGTTGGGTGTTTCGAGGCCTCGTTAACCTTCCATTGCGGTGGACCCCGAATTGAGGCCACACCAAAGAGTCCGGAGTTAGCCAAGACGTCGCGATCCGCTTAGTTCCGCGCTACGGCGGACGTAGTCCCTCCTAAGCCCGGTCCAGTAGTTCTTGGCCGCATGAGGTAATCCAAATCGGCCTCTAAGTGTGGCAAAACTTATGATGAAGTCTCATGCCCACGGGCTCCAGAACCGTGTCGCACAACCAAGCCTCATAAAGGGCGCCACAGCGTCGTGCATCGAACTTGCTTGGGTCGCTTTTAATCCGTGGGAGGAGACCAGGGCGAGCCCACGCGACTTCCAGGCGCAGTGGTCCACGGATCAGGTCTGCCCAGATACTGCGTTCGGGCGAAATCCTTATGCCTACACTGAACGCGACGACGCCATCGAAAAGGAATTTGCCCGAGCACAGCGCACTTGCGCTTCTGGCCCTTCAGCGACCCCGGGAGATGTTCGCCTTCCCGCCGCTCCTAGGGGTTGAGCAGACATCAGGCCGCCAAAGCATTTAATGAGTACACAGCCGTGCAGCGATTATTTGCTCTTAGGGCTAGGACGAATCCGTTTCCGGCCCTTGGCTAAGGGCTTTGGCGTGGCGGCTCCCTTGGGCGGTTCAAGGAAGAATTCTGAGAGCCGAACACCTAGCGTCTCGGCGAGTCGCTCGAGCAGATCAATGGTTGGATTCTCGGTTTGTCGCTCCAGTCCGCTCATGTATGAACGATCAATCTCAGCATCATAAGCCAATTGCTCTTGCGGAATGCCGCGAGCAACGCGGATTCGGCGGACGTTCCAGGCCACAAGCGCACGAGCTTTCATGCGCAAAAGCAGCCATCGTGTAGACCATCAAACCACTGGCTATAACCGAGCTATTCAGATACTTTGATCCTGGGTTCCGTTGAATGCCACGAATAGATATGAATGGGCCACCACTAGATCCTGACGTTGCGGATGTCGCGCCGAACGAGCCGGCTCTGACGGCCTATGACGAACGGCATGTCGTCACGTACATGCGCCTTCTGCAGGCCGAAGGTGAGGGTGCGGACTGGCGAGAAGTGGCTAGAGTGGTCCTGCATATAGACCCGGACCGAGAGCCGGACCGTGCGCAGATCGCATATCAGAGTCATCTCGGGCGCGCCAAATGGGTGACTGAGCAGGGCCGTCTGTTACACGGTACCCGCTCGAAATAGAAGAAATTGGCAACTCCCAGATTGCAGGCAGAACTATTTTCCTTGCTAACCAGTGGTCACTCCGGTGCACCACGTGGTGCCAAACTAGGGGCTTCCTACAACCGCCTCGTTCATACCTATTGCACCGCAATCGTTGTTAGCTGTGTGCAATGGGGCGGAAGCAATGCCTGAATTCGACTGGCGGTCGCCGGAATCCTACAAGAGCCTACAAGACGCCGAAGTCACCGACATCGCCTGGGAATGTCTTCGCCGCAACGCGGACTATCGACGCGACTTTGAGGCGATGATCGCCAACAGTCCGAACGGCGAAGTGACTGACGAATTCAGGAGGAGGTGGGGCCTCTGCTTTCGCCCATGACCCGCAGCGGTCGTTCGATGAGCAGACGATCTTTTGGGCGCCTGAGGTTCTAGCGGCGGTCGTTCCGATCAAGGTTGCATGGGCGGCCGATCGCAGTTCAGCGTCTCAACCGCTGCTTGACCTTGCAGCAGGTGAGATGCGGCGCGCGGCCGACGGCTGGCACGCCGTGCTGCGCATCGGTTCGGTAGATCACCGTGTCTGGTTCAAAGAGCCGCCGGTGCTCGGCGCGTCATATGCAGCCGAGCTGCCATTTGACGGCGATTTCGTCGCGCGTGCGTATGCAGCCCGCCGGCTGTGGCGCGCCATGAATGGACGCGCGCCAGGTCCTGCATTTAATCACTTATCTAAACAGCGGCGCGAACGCCTGAGCGCAGCGATCCGCGCGCTTGATGCGCATAGCACCGGCGGCAGCTATCGCGTTATCGCTGAAGTGCTGTTCGGCAAAAGGCGCATCCCTGATCGCGCCTGGAAGACGCATGACATGCGCAATCGAACAATCCGCCTGGTGCAAGGCGGCCTTGCGTTGATGCGCGGTGGTTACCGCAAACTCCTGCGCCCCGGGCGCAGGGACGAGTAGCGCAGTCCCCAGGGGTGCCGAAAATCGCATCCCCAAGATTCGGCATCCCTCTCCGATATCGCGCTTCTCCATGATGACCGCACACACGCCGGCCTAGCCAGGCGTAGTGCGCTGTCCTCCTGGAGTTCTCAAATGCCCGATCCGATGGCCGGTCTCCCCCCGCGATTCCTGCGTACCCCGGAGGCCGCGCGTTACCTTGGCCTGTCCGGCCGCACGCTGGAGAAGCACCGCACGTACGGTACTGGGCCCACGTATCGGAAGATCGGCGGACGGGTCGTCTACGCCGTCGATGACCTGAAAGCGTGGGCCGACCGAGGCGCCAAGACGTCGACATCCGATCCGGGGAA
>Ga0209148_1000806_pt1 | contig 22835 bp, 12 predicted proteins | sample AraplaCol_mMF_r2_2_FD_184288 | JGI IMG/M metagenome (GOLD analysis project Ga0209148, IMG submission 184288) | Arabidopsis root microbial communities from North Carolina, USA - plate scrape CL_Col_mMF_r2 (SPAdes) (version 2) | ecosystem: Host-associated > Plants > Roots > Endosphere | place... | reverse complement strand
CACCCATATGCCGCCGTGGCAATTGCCCGGACAGCAGGCTTTGAGCGGTTTGCGGAGCCGCGAACTCCAGTCGGGCGACGGTAGTAGACGCGGCAATCACCTGATCCTTGACGACACCGCCGGCAAGGTCCAAGCGCAGCTGAAAAGCGATCATCAGTGCAGCCAGTTGTCGCTTGGGCACATCACCCGCGTCGAAGACCACCGAGGGCGCCAGGACGAACGAGGTGAAGGCTGGGAAATCGCTACCGATGCCTGGGGTGTCGCCCGGGCCGGACAAGGCATGCTGATCACCACAGAGGCCCGACCCAACGCGACCTCCCAGGTTAAGGACATGGGCGAGACCATTCAACGTCTCGCCGCCGCCCAAGAAAAACAAAAAGACCATGCGGAAGTCGCGGAGAAAAACCGAGCGCAGGAAAATGGCCAGCAATCACGCGTAGCGGCGTCGCTCAAGGCGCAGAACCAAGCAGTTCGGGGTGCTGGCGCCGGTTCCGCAAAACGCAGCTTCCCAGAACTCTCCGAGCCCCATTTGATATTGGCGAGCGCCGCCGGAATTGCTACTACCACGGCTCAGTCTACGCACATCGCAAGCGAAGAGGACACCGCGATCACAACAGGGAAAAGCGTCGCGATTGCAGCCGGTGACGGTTTCTTCGCGAGTGTCGTCACTACGCTCCGCCTATTCGTTCAAAGAGCAGGCATGAAGCTGATTGCTGTGGCAGGCGATATCGACGTGCAGACCCTCTCCGACAGTATCAATTTGTTCGCGAAATTGAACATTACACAAACGGGGAACCGAATTGTTATCAATGCCAAGGAAGACATCGTCATCAACGGTGGCGGCAGCTACGCCAAATTCAGTAAGGCCGGGATTGAACACGGTACAACGGGCACATTTGTGGCCCACGCCGCCTCCCATAGCTTCACCGATCCAAAGAGTCTCGCACTGGCCTCAAATGAAATGGAAAAGGGCCACTTCGATCAGACCCCTATCTTGCGCGATCTCGATGGGCCGTTAGCAAATCGCAAGTTCGAGATAACGCGCGAAGATGGGACAATCATCAGGGGCGTCACCGATGCCGAGGGTCGTATGCCTATACAAAAAGGCATAGATATGGCAACTGCCAAATTAAGGATATTGGGCGAATAAAATGGCCGAAGACACTCGTAACGTTAAAACAATGACACAAAGCGTGGGAGGCGTGATGGAAGGGGAATTCCATCTCACGCCAGTGGATACCGAACAGCGGGAAACAATTTTCATAGCGCCACCCAACAGGGTCATCCCTGTCATATTCTTGCCGGGTGTCATGGGCAGCAATCTGCGCATGAGTAGGGCAAGAAAAAAAGACCTCAAGAGTAAAGACGATATCGCCTGGCGACCAGATAATTTAGGCGCCTCCACATTGCTTACCAGTGTGCGGAAAACGACCTTTTTAAGCCCTCGGGAACGTCAGATGAAGCTCGATCCTGACGAAACTGAAGTAGACTATTATCGGTATACCGAAAACCAGGGCAGGTTTGACCCAAGCGGGACGCTCAGTCAGCAATCCGATATTCGACACAGCAATGTACCGGACATGCTTCAAGACGTTGGTTTGCTGAAGAGCGACCAAGCCTTCGTAGGATTGGATCTCTCAAAAAAGAACCCGAATGCGGCGACCGCAGCACAAAAAGCCCGTTGGCGCGGCTGGAGTGAAATTTCGTTCGGCGACTACAGCGTGGCATTATCCACCCTTGAGGGCAGGCTGAACCGTATTATTAACATATGGTACGCTCAGTATAAAGATAAGGCAGGCCATAACCCGCTGGATCTGTTCTGGGTCTCAAATCCGAACATTAACGGCCAGCTTATAGCGGTAACAGGCGCTTCGACGAAACGATGGGGAGCGCCTAACGCGGCCGTGCTTGAAGAGAAAGAAGTTTTGCGTGTTGCCAACTGCCTATACCCGATCCATGCAATGGGGTATAACTGGCTCCAAAGCAATGCCGTGTCTGCCAAGAAGACGGCTGCCCGTATCAGAGATCTCATCAAGACCTATCAAGCGCATGGCCACAAGTGCGACAAAGTGATTCTGGTTACCCATTCAATGGGTGGCATCCTCGCGCGCGCTCTAATTCATCCTGAGATGGGCGGCTTAAACGATTGCGTTCTAGGCATCTATCACAGCGTACAACCGGTTTACGGTTCCGCAGCGGCATACAAACGCGTCCGTAGCGGAGTAGACGGCCATTCTCCTGCTGCGGCCATCATCGGCAATACGGGCCAGGACGTTACTGCAGTATTTGCCAATGCACCCGGCCCTCTTGAACTTCTGCCAACGCCAGAGTATGGCCATAACTGGTTGAAAGTCCAAGACCGCAATGGGAAAACCCTGGCGCAGTGGCCCGCAGACGCAGGCGTATCGGCAGCACCCTCCAACGCAACCAACGCGGCGGGAATGCGTGGAGCACCGATGTCGGATATTTACACGCAGAAATCTGAAAACTGGTGGCGCTTGATTAATTCCGAGTGGATAAACCCGGCAGGAAAGATATTTAGGCACTCGCCGGCAACGAATTTAGTCAACAAAAGGATTGCCGATGCCCAGGCATTTCACGCCAAAATTAAAAATACGTTTCACGCCCATACGTATGCCAGTTACGCAGCCGATGTAAAAAATCTGACACATGGCAACGTCATTTACAAAATCGAGCCTTTATCCTATGAAGACATTAACGTCAACACGGCAATTGCAGCTGCAAAAGAGTCCCCACTGCTGTGGAGGCTGGTAAGCGAGGACGGCAAAGGCGATCTGATCGTTGCATTAAGCGACCAGCGCAGGTTTAAGCTAAAACTTCTGTCGCCGCACGACGCGGGAGATGGTACTGTCCCTTCCGATTATTCGGCAGCGAAAGTGAAAGCGACTGTGCGCTTCGTCCAGGACGGGTATGACCATCAAGGGAGCTACAAGGCGGATGCGGTAGGTGTCTCCATGTTATATGCGATGATAAAGATTGCCAATACCGCCGAGGGGTGGAAGACCTGATGCGACTATGGCGTACTCTGTCGTCACGACTTGGTTCAGCAATCCAAACAGGATCAGGACATCGCTGGCTAAGTAATTTTCTCATCTATCAAAAATGACCAATCCCACTTTCAAACAAAAAGCAAAAAAACGACTTGTCTTTACGTCCTTAGCTGGCGTCATCGCCGCTACAGGCCTTTACCTCTTTCTTCATCATCAGGCCTATTCTTACGAGGACACTGGCGTGCCAACTCAAACCGAAATGTCTCCACGATTGAAAAAATTGTTTGCAAAAACAAAAGCTGCCTGTTTCGGCCGGTATGTGCTCGACGTGCCTGAAGAAGCACAGTTCATCTTGGGTTATCAAGAAATGCCAGCGAAAATTATTACGCATGAGAATGCGACTGGGAAAGAGAAGGATCTGGTAGAAGCATTTCGTAAAGAGACTCTTAAAGAGGATCCCGAAGCGGAATTTGCCACCCTCATAGCCGGCCCGGTTCCGAACAGCCTGGTGCAGCGTTATTTCGCAAGTCCTTATTTGAAGTCGGTCGGCGGTGAGGGGATCATAAGTTTCGTCCCCGCAGGCAATCATGTTTTCGAGTTCGGCTGGGGATCTGGGCGTGAAGAGAGCGCCGATCAAATCATAAGAGAATCGGCTGACATTGCGCGCAACCTGCGCGCCCGTGATAATGCGGAAGTACCGAAAGGCCCGGGCGCTTGCATCGACTTGGGCTTCATTGCAGAAACTACAGGAAAATTCCAGGAGATATTCTCGGCTGGAGTTTATTTCCCGAGCCTGCCTGACCTAAGTTTCTCCGTGATGTCAAATAAAAATGCCAGCACCGATGGTCCCAATGGCGTGGGCATCATCGAGCGTCACGAAGCGGCCATGCGGGATCAAGGCGTTGTTTTCCCGGCCGATGCCGAACTGGCACGTTTGCGCATCGGCAAGCATATCGTTAATGGTTGGAATGGCGAAGAAGTCTTGTTGCGGCATAATGGAAAAGATGGCGTAATAATTCACGAGTTCATGTGGGAGGTTATCGGAAAGACTGGTGATTTGCGTCACCCTGCAAGTGTCGATATCAATCTCGATACCGGTGTGGCTGCAAACACAAAGTACGCAACAAAAGGTTCACTGACCGATGACGAAGCCGTGGCTCTCTGGGACAAACTTCTTTCCAGCCTCCGTTTTCGGGATTGATAGGCAACGCTTCCGGAATTGAGCTTGGCACGGGGTCGAAATGACGAAAACGAGGCGGGGAGAGTACGAAACATGTCAATGAAAATCATCGTCGTGGGCGATGCTACCGATCACGGCGGCAAGGTGATCAGCGGCTCGCCATTGCACAACGTAGATGGGAAGCCGATCGCGCGGCTTGGCGACCAGGTGGAGTGCCCGCAGCACTACCCGGGCGGCATACCACACGGGGTCAACAAGATCGTCACTGCCCACTCCAGCGTGACCGTAGGGGGTACTGCGGTAGCTGTGGAAGGCTGTGTCACTGAGTGCGGTTGCAAGTTGATTGGCTCGCACCGGGCCAGCGTGGGTTGAACGGGGTCGATAACGGTCCCGCTAGCTCACCATGTGCCGTACTTGTGACGTGAGTTTTGATAAGCTACCATCCCTCCCCTTTGGTGTAACGGGTTATCGCATCTGGCAAGCGTTGCATGTGATTGACTATAAAGGTTGTCGGTGCCGACCCAGCGGACTTTTAATCCGTTGGTCGCTGGTTCGAGCCCAGCACGGCCTACCAGAATTCAGCAGCAGCAAAGAAGGCGTTACGAGTGATCGTGACGCCTTTTTTGTTGTTGCGGGCCGGGTCACGCCGTCATTGCACGCAACGCCTCGATGTCGTCCGGATCACGTTTGAGCCTTTCCGCCGCCGCCGAAATCTTGCGGTAATAGATGCCGTTCCGCACCCCGCGATAATCCATATAAGCTTCCGCGATCGGATCGGCCCGCTTCTCGCGCCTGGCCTTGTCGATCAGCGCCTGCAGGTAGCGGGTGCCCATCTGGATGTTCGTGGCCTCGTCGATGAAGGCGGGGCTCGCGTGGAACGCGTCCGCCTCGGCATACAGCGCCGGCTCGGCGCAGCGCTGGGCGGGGGGCTTGCACAGGTTGTCGAGCCGGGACAGCTCGCGGTTCGCGACCGTCAGCAATTGCATCAGGCCGCGCGCGCTGCTGCCCTCGGCCTGGGCGCATTTGTCGAAGCGCGATTCCATGTAGATCTGGCACACGATGAGTTCGTCCGGCAGGCACGAGCGGTTGTTTGCATGGACGAGGTGGCGGATCTCGCGCAGGCGCGCCAGCGGTGCGGAACACGCCGGCGCGCCGTCCGCCGTGCCGGACGGAGCCGGCACCGGCTCCGGCTCCGGCGCCGGATGCGTCTCTTGCGGAACAGTCTGGCCAGCCATGGCGTCACCCGTCTCGTTACCTCACGCCCCTATGGTGCGACCCGGATCGCATGAACAGCTTGCGCCGGCTCAGTCGCACGCCGCCCACGCACACCGACGAATTGTTGCTTGAACTCAAGTAATTATTGGTGCCGAGCACGATAATTTCCATTAGGAACACTACCGCCGCGCAGTCCCGCAACCAAGGAATCCGATCGCCATGCCCCTCGACCTTTCCGATACCCTCGTGGTCGGCATCTCCGCCACCGCCCTGTTCGACCTGGCGGAAGCCGACGCCGTCTATAAAGCCAGACATGCCAAGAATCCCCAGAGCGCACTGGAGGAATACCGCGCCTACATGCTCGAGCGCGAGAACGAACCGCTGCGCGACGGGACCGGCATGGCACTCGTGCGCGCCCTGCTCGGCCTGAACCGCCACGCGCAATCCGAGATGAAGCCGCTCGTCGAAGTCGTCGTCATGTCGCGCAACAGCCCGGAGACGGGTGTGCGCGTCTTCAACAATATCCGGTCGCGCGGGTTGCCGATCTCGCGCCACGCGTTCACGGGCGGCCAGTCCGTCGTCGATTACCTGGACGCGTTCGCCGTCGACCTGTTCCTGACGACCCATGTCGAAGACGCCCAGCGCGTGATCGATGCCCAGGCCTGCGCCGCTGCGATCCTGAAGCCGCCGCCGCATGCGGCCGAGGCGCCGCCCGACGACCAGGTGCGCATCGCCTTCGACGGCGACGCCGTGCTGTTCGACGACTCCAGTGAACTCGTGTACAAGACGGAGGGCCTCGACCGGTTCCACACGATCGAGAACGACAAGCAGAACGAGCCGATGAAGGACGGCCCGTACGCGACCCTGCTGCGCAAGCTGGCGCGCCTGCAGGAACGGCTGCCGTTCGGCGCGGACGTGTCGCCCGTGCGCATCGCCATCGTCACGGCGCGCAGCGCGCCGGCCGAGATGCGGGTCATCAATACCTTGCGCCATTGGGGCGTGTACGTGAACGAGATTTTCTTCCTCGGCGGCGTGCCCAAGACGAAGGTCGTCAAGGCCTTCCGCGCCCACCTGTTCTTCGACGACCAGGACCTGCACCTCGATCCGGCCGCGCGCCACGGGCGCGTGCCCTACCGTTCCGACTCGTCCCTGTTCACGCCGCTGCCGCTCGACCTCTCCGCCGATCCGCCGCTGCTCGTGGAAAAGGTCGAGGCGGGCTGACCAGGCACCGCTGCGCCGCGCACCTCGAACCGGGCGGCGGCGACCACGCGGCCGTCGTCTCCCACCAGTTTCAGTTCGTGCTCGCCCGGCCGCGGCGCCCACGTGGCCGTCGCGTCGGCCGGGCCGGCGTGCGCGCCATCCAGTTCCCAGTGCAGTCCCGCACCGCCGTAGGCCCGCAAGCGCATGCGCTGCAGCGGCGCCGGGATGTCCGGATCGAGTGCGATGATGCTGCCGGTGACCGGATAGACGATCCGCGGCGCGCGCCGGGCCGGCGCCAGCGCCTCGACCAACGACGTTTCCGTGCCGCGCACGAACCATTCGCCGCGCTCGGGCTCCACGGCCGGCGCGAAGCGCACGGCCTGGCGCACGAGGCCTGGCGGCGCGGCCGGTTGCCGGCTCGGACGGTCGCGGTGCAGGTAGTCCATCACGTCGCGCCACACGGGCGCCGCGCCCGAGACGCCGGACACGTCCCACATCGAGCCGCCATCGAAGTTCCCGACCCACACGCCGACCGTGTAGCGGTCCGAAAAGCCCACGCACCAGTTGTCGCGCATGTCCTTGCTGGTGCCCGTCTTGACCGCACTCCAGAAGCCCGTCGCGAGTTCGTTGGCGAGGCCGAACGTCGTGCTGCGGGCGGCGCGGTCGGACAGGATGTCGGCGACGATGAAGCTGGCGCGCGCATCCAGCACGCGCCGTTTGCTTGACGCCGCGCGCGGCACGAACGTCACGCCGTCCTGCAGGCCGCCGTTGGCCAGCGTGCGATAGGCGTTGGCCAGTTCCAGCAGGCTGACGTCGCCGGAGCCGAGCGCCAGCGACCAGCCGTAGAACTCGGGCGCCTCGGTGAGGCTCGTGATGCCGAGCTGGCGCAGGCGCTCGTGGAAGCGTTCGAGCCCGGCAAGCATCAGCGTGCGCACGGCCGGCACGTTCAGCGAGCCCGCGAGGCTCGTACGCACGCTGGCGGCATCGCGGTACTGGTGGTCGTAGTTCTGCGGCACGTACAGGCCGCCGACCGTCGGGATGTCGGCCGGCGTGTCGTCCAGCAGCGACGCCGCGGTGAGCTGACCCCGTTCCAGCGCCAGCTCGTATAAAAACGGTTTCAGCGTGGACCCGGCCTGGCGCAGCGCCGTCACGCCGTCGACCTCGCCCGCGCCGTCGTTCGCGACATACGCCCGCACCTCGCCGCTGGCATTGTCGATGACGATCACGGCACCGTCGCCCACATTGCGTCCGGCCAGCTCGGCCAGGCGGCGGCGCAGCGTGGCGGCGGCGTAACGCTGCAGGCCCGCGTCGAGGGTGCTGCGCACGACGCTGCCCGGCCCCGCGCCGATGCGGCGCACCAGTTGCGGCGTCGTGCCCATCGCCGACGGCGCCGGCGCCGCCGTGCGCACGAACGCAGCGTCGACTTCCCAGTCGATGGCCGCGCAATCCGTGCGCGGATCGAGCTCGCGCGCGAGCGCGCAGGCGCGGCGCGCGACCGATCGCGGCGGCGCCGTCGGCGCGCGCAACAGGCTCGCGAGGATCGCGGCCTCGCCCGCGTCCAGCCCGGACGGCGCCTTGCCGAACAGCCCGCGCGCCGCCGCGCCGATGCCCTGCAGCTCGCCGCGGTAACTGGCCAGGTTCAGGTAGGCCTCGAGGATCTGGCGCTTGTTCCAGCCGGCTTCCAGTTCCCGCGCCGCGAGCGCCTGGTCCCATTTGCGCGCCCAGGTGCGACCCGACGCACGCGGCGCCAGTTTCGGGTCGAGCAGGCCGGCGAGCTGCATCGTGATCGTCGAGGCGCCGCGGGTGCGCTGCACGCCGAACAGGTTGTCCCAGGCGGCCTTGCCGATGGCCTGGAAGTCGATGCCGCCGTGCTCCATGAAGCGCTGGTCCTCGGCCTGCAGCACGGCGCGGCCGAGCGTGGGCGAGATGTCGTCCAGCGCCACCCAGGCGAGGCGCCGGCCCGTCATGTCGACGCGCACCGTGTCGATGATGTCGCCATGCCGGTCCAGCAGCGTCGTGTCGGACGAACGCCACGCGGCTTTCACGTCCTGCGGCGTCGGGACGCCGGCAAGCGCGGGCGCCATCACGAGCAGCAGGGCGAACGCCAGGCACGTTTTCATCATCGCCTCACTGCACCACGACGCCCGCATTCGGCACCTCGCCGAACATCTCCGGCGCATACATGGCCTCGACCCGCGTGGGCGGCAGCGCGAAGCGTCCCTCGTTGTTCAGGCGTACCGTGTACTCGACGGTGAAGCGGCCCTTCGGCACCCATTCGTAGTACGCGCGGTAGCCGGTGTGCATGCGCTCCTCGAACGCGGGCCACGCCCCGCCGGTGCGGCGCTCGTCGGACGTGGCGATCTGCGAATCGCGGCCGAGCCCCGAACCCAGCACGCTGGCGCCGGCCGGGATCGGGTCGTCGACGACGACCCACGTCATGTCGGACTGCGCGTCGATATCGAGGTGGACGCGGTAGACGTCGCCACGCGACCACGTGCCCTTGACCTTCTGCTCCACCGGCGTCACGGAGCGCGCGATGCGGTAGCCCGACGCCAGCGGCGCGGTCAATGGCACGGCCGCCAGGCTCTGGACCGTCGCCCACGGCTTGCCGCCGCCGAGCTGGCGCAGCGTGAGGCTGCCGCGCCCCTGCGGCCAGGCCTGCAGCACGGTCGCCGGCGTCGGACCGGTCCAGCTGACGCCCTTCGCGTCCGCGCCGGCCAGCACGAGGTTCGCATTGCCCGTCACGGGTTCGCGCTCATACACTTGGGCGAAATGCTTCAGCGCGACGACGCCCCAGGCATTGGCCGGCGTCGTGTCCCAGTGCCCGTGCTGCTGGCGGCCGAGCGTGCCGCGTGCCAGGCGGCCCGCGTCGGCCTGCCACGCCGGATCGTCGAGCGTCGCCAGCAGCAGGCGGTTGGCGTTGACGTCGGCGGACGTCATGAGCCACCACCAGCCGTCCGCGCGTTCCGTCGAAAAGCCCAGCGTCGTGCCTTGCAGGTTCAGGCGCGCGCGCAGGATCTGGCCGGCCTGGGCCAGGCGCGCAGCGCGCTGCGGCAGCGCCGGCGTGCGCTTGAGGATGAGATACCAGTCGATGACGGCGGACGTCGGCCACAGGTTCGGCTGGATCTCGATCGAATCGAGCATGGCCGGCTGCACGTCCGTGCCGCGCGCCAGGGCTTCCAGCGCGGCCAGCTTGCGCACGGCCAGTTCGCCCGTCGCGCGGCCGCTCCCGCGCACGATCTTCCCTTCCACGAAGGCCGCGAGGCCCGCTTGCATGCGGCCGCGCAGGTCGTCGGGGATCGGGTAGCCGGCCTCGTTCGTCAACGACAGCACGTAGGCCGTGAGCACGTCGCTGCCCTGCTCCATCGGTGCGAAATACTTGACGAGGCCATCGCCGTCGAGGTGAGAAGGCAAGGTCGCGACGACCTTGTCCCACATCGCCCGGTCCTGCAGCGCCACGGCGCGCGACGTGCGCTGCTCGAAGCACGTGTACGGATACGCGGCCATGTAGTCGCGCACGCCCGGCAGCTCGTCGCCCAGGCGCGCCTGCAAGGTCGTGCGGATGCCGCCGCGGCCGGGCAATGCGTCCGCGGGCCGCTCGACGGGCAGCGTCTGCGTGCCGTCGATCTGGATGAGCGTCGCCTGCAAGGTGCGCACCGGGACCGCGGTGTTCACCTGTTGCGCGATGCGCATGCGGTCGCCCGCGCCGTCGCCCGCCGCCGCGACGTCCCACTGCAGCTTCGTGGCGCCGGCCGGCACCGTGTAATCCCACCCGGCTTCGCGCGATTCGCCCGGTGCCAGCGCGATGTCCTGGTGCGGCAGCGATTGTCCTTTGCCGTCGGCCGCGACGCTGGCATCCAGCCGCACCGCGAGGCGCCGGCCGGACGCATTGCGCACGGTGAAGCCGGCGCGCAGGCGATCGCCCTCGCGCACCTGCGGCGGCAGGCCGGACACGAGCATCAGGTCCTGCGCCGTGCGGATGTCGGTGGCGCCCGTACCGAACATTCCCGCGCCGCTGCTGGCCACGGCGACGACGCGGAACGACGTCAGCGAATCGTTCAGCGGCACGTCGACGCGCGCCTCGCCGTTCGCGTCGAGGACGACCTTGCCCTTCCACAGCAGGAGCGTCTCGAACAGTTCGCGCCCGGCGCTGCGGCCGCCGCCGCCGCCATGCGGGAACGCCTTGCGGCCGAAGTGGCGCTTGCCGACGACCTGCATCTGCGCCGTCGACGTCTCGACCTGCAGGCTGCGTTCGTGCATCATCGTGTCGAGCAGGTTCCAGCTCGTGTTGGGCATCAGCTCCAGCAGGCCGGCGTCGACGGCGGCGACGGCCACTTCCGTCCCGGCCGCGGGCCGCGTGCCGTCCGGGTCGCGCACGCGGACCGTGACCTGGGCATGCTCGCGCACCTTGTAGACGGGTTTGTCGGCCGCCACGTCGACCTTGAGCTCGTGGCCGCGCCAGCCCACGCGGATCGGCGCGATGCCGAGTTTATACGCGGGCTTGCCGAGATCGACGAGCGCCGTCGGCTGCACGCCCGCCACGCGCCCGCGCACGACGAGGGCCGAGACGAACACGTTCGGCGCATACCTGGCTTTCACGGGAATCGCGATCGTCTGGTCGCGCCCGGACAAATGCCGCACATACGTGTCGAGGATGCCTTCGCGTTCGACGGTCACGAGCACGGTCGCCCGGCGGAACGGGCTGCGCACCTGGAAGCGCGCCTGCTCGCCCGGCTCGTAGCGCTTCTGCGCCGGCAGCAGGTCGATGCGGTCGTGGTCCGCATTCGCGAACCATTGCTCGTCATCGCCGGCCACGTAGACTTCGCGGTGGGTCGCCGCCACGCGCTGCTGCGGATCGGTCGCGCGGGCGCGCAGGATCAAGTCGCCGTCGACCGGCGCGCGCGTGTCGCACGGCAGGATGCCGCGCGCGTCCGTCGTGCCGCTGCACGCCTCGCCCACGCGCTTGATCTCGCTGCTGTGTTCATACGCATAGAAACCGCCAACGAGGCGGCGCCGGTGCGAATACGTCACGCGTTTCAGGAAGTCGACCGCTACCTTCACGTTCGCCACGGGCTTGCCCTCGACGTCCAGCACGACGGCCTGGAATTTCAACGCGTCGCGGCGCAGCAGCCAGCCGTCCGGCTTGATGCCGACCACGTAGGCGGAAGGCCACAGCGGCACGCGCGTCGACACCGTCAGCGTCTCGCCGTTGGCGTCCTGGTACGACAGTTCGGCCAACAGGCTTTTCGGCCGTTCGATCGTCGGCAGCTTGTCGACGACGATGCGCGCGCCGCCCGCGCGGTCCAGTTGCAGCGACTGCGTGCGCGCCACGTCTTGGCCTGCTGCGCCTTCCGGCTCGGCCTCGTCGCGCATGTCCTCATCGCCGCCGCCCTGGTCGACGACGCCCTCGCGCACGTCGCCCGCTCCCAAGGTGAACTCGTCGTAGTCGGCGAACTGCACGCCGGTGTCCTGCACGACGCTGCGGAGCTTGACGGGCGCGAGGCCCGCCGGGCCGCCGGACAAATAGCTCACCTGCGCGTCGAGCGTGACCGCCTGCGGCGCCACCGCGGGTTCCTTCGGCCCCGCCAGCTGGGCCTTCATCGTCGGCACGCGGAACTGCTCGACGCGGAACTCGCCGGCGACCTGGCCGCCGATCAGCACGTCGTACGCGCCGAGCTTCGCTTCGGCCGGGATCGCCCACTCGCCCTCGGCGCTGCCGTTCGCGGACCAGCGCAGCGGGAATTCGACCTTCTCGCCGCTGCCCTGGTGGACGAGGAAGCCGCGCGCGGGCAGCGCCGTCTTGTCCGTACCGAGTTCCCGGGCGCGCCAGTCGCGCACCGCCGTCGGCGCCGGGTCGTGCGCGCGGACGAAGGCGAAACCCTGCTGCGTGCGGCGGCGCATGTAGTGCTTCATGTGGACGGTCTCGCCGGCGCGCAGCAAGGTCCGGTCGAACACCGTGGCGACGAGGCGGCTGTCCTCGTCGCGGCTGCCGGTGGGCAGGTTGAAGCGCCACGCTTCGATGCCCTGCTGCCAGTCGGACAGCGTGAACGTGAAGTCGTCGCCGCGCGCGGCCGTCACGACGTAGACGTCGCCTTCCTTGCAACGGGCGTGCGGCAGCGCCTGGCGGATGCGCGCGATGCCGGATGCGTCGCTCGTGCCGCGCCACAGCAGCCGCGCGGCGCAGTCGCGCACTTCCACGCGCGCGCCGGCCACCGGCTGGCCCTTGTCGAGCGACGTCACCCACACGAGCGACGATTGCGCGCCCAGCTTGAAGTGCGCCGCCATGTTGGTGACGAGGGCTGCGCTGCGCACGTAGGCCGTACGCCGCTTGCCGTTCAGCGCCGCGCCCAGGCGCGGGCTTTCCAGTTCGACGGCGTAGAAGCCGGGCTGGCGCAGCGGGATGCCGATCACTTCGAACGCGCGCCGGCCGTGCGGCTTGGGCAGCGTGAAGTGCTGCAGCGCGTCCGGCCTGGTGCCCTTGAAGATCGACACCTTCAGCTGGTCGCCGTCCGGCTGGCTCGGATGCAGGCCGCCGTGCGGGCCGGCGACCTTGCGCATCCACGTGAGCACGTCGGCCGTGCGGCCAGCATCCAGGCGCATGGCCGCGCCGTCCGTGTGCATGCGGCCGCCCAGTTGGGCCTCGACGTTGCGCACCGTGACGGGCAGCAGGCGGTCGCCGTTCGCTTCGATGATGCCGAACGGCGCGGCGAACTTGACGAGCGGCGGCTGCTCGCCCGTGCGCACCGCGAGCGGAAAGCGGCCCGCGCCGACGAGGGTGCGGCCCGCATCGTCGCGCAGGCCGGCGGGCAGGTGCAGCGTGAAGCGCGCCTGTTCCGGGAACGGCCCCGGCAGGCTGACCTGCTCGACGAAGTCCGGCACCTGGTCGCCCTCCTTCTCGATGCGCGCCGGCCAGCGCTTGCCACCCGGTCCTTCCAGGTAAATCCGCGCCGCGTCGGCCGCGGCCACAGGCGCGCTGAAATTCACACGCATGGGCTGGAACGGGATGCACTGCGACCGCGCGTTGACTTTCTCGCAGTTGAAGCGGGCCGTGAAATCGGCGCGGGTCTTGAACGTGAGCGTCTGGTCCTGGTCGGTCGCGACGCCGTTCGGCGCGGCCACGCCGGCGCCCCAGACGAGGGCCACTTCCGCGCCCGCGGGCAGCGTACGGCGGCATTGCAGCACGACGAGACGGCGCAGGCGGCCGGCCCTGTCATCGGCGCGCAGCCGCGCGTCCGTGTAGGCCCCCGACTCGTCGTCCCCTTTATCCTCGGCCACGATCTGCCGCACGAACCAGCGGTCGTTGCGCAACGCCTGTTCGCGCTGTTCGCCCTGCAGCAGGGTCACGGCGATCTTTTCGCTGACGCCGTCGGCGCGGCACCACGCCTGTTTCAGGATGCTGTCGTCCGTCGCGGGCGCGGACAGCGCCAGCACGAAGGCCTGCTGCTCGTCGATGCCCTCCTCCCCTTCGTGCGGCAGGGATTCCAGCACGGCCGGTCCGCCGGTGCCGACGCTGAATGCGCGCTTGCCGGCAAGCGGCTGGCCGGCCAGGTCGCGCACGGCCGGCTTGAGCGTGAAGCTGCAGCGCGTGGCGCCCGGCAGGTCGCGGTCGAAGTCGTAGCGCCACGTCTGCGCATCGACCCAGCGGCCGCTGCCCGGCACCGCACAGGCGACGTCGAACGGCGTGTCGGCGCGCAGGTCGCCGAACGCCACCATCGGCTGCGTGAAGCGCGCCACCGCCTGGCGCACGCGGCGCACCTGCCCTTCGGGCGAGAATCCGGACACCGTGGTCTGCGCCCAGGCGCCCGACCAGCAGCACAACACTACGAGGCACAGCGCGCGCAGCAGGACAGCCATGGTATCTCCACGAGGTGGCGAAAGAACAACGGCTGAGTGTTGCAAACTCGGCTTGCAGTGTCAACAATATTTAACGTTTTGCAACACAACCCGCTCGCAGGGGATGCCGCCGTGTGGCGGGCGGGACGGCGAACGTCATGCAACCCAGTATGATTGGCTATAGAATGCGGTTCTTATATTTCCTGTGCGCACATAAGGCGCCCAGGCAACGCAACAGAGGACACCATGAGTCTCCCCTTGATCCTGAACCTGGCCATCGCCCTCGGCTTCTGCGGCCTGCTGTACGTGATGCAGCAACGCCACCTGTCCTTCACGAAGCGCGTGTTCACCGGCCTCGGCCTCGGCATCGTCCTCGGCGCCGCGTTCCAGGCGTTCTACGGCAACGGGGCGCCCGTCATCGCGCAGACGAACGCCTACCTCGACATCGTCGGCACCGGCTACGTCAAACTGCTGCAGATGATCATCATGCCGCTGATCATGGTCTCGATCATCCAGGCCATCCTCAAGCTGCGCGACGCCTCCTCGCTCGGCAAGATCAGCGCGCTGACGATCGGCACATTGATGGCCACGACCGCCATCGCGGCGTCGATCGGCATCCTGATGGCCAAGCTGTACGGCCTGACCGCCGTCGGCCTGACGTCGAGCGCGGCCGAGATCGCGCGCGGCCACTATCTGGAAGGCAAGCTGTCGACCGCGCAGGACGTGTCGCTGCCGACCCTGATCCTGTCGTTCATTCCGGAAAACCCCTTCCTCGACATGACGGGCGCGCGCAAGACGTCGACGATCGCCGTCGTGCTGTTCTCGATCTTCATCGGCGTCTCGGCGACGGGCATCGCCGGCAAGAAGCCGGACGTGTTCGAAAAGTTCAGCGAATTCGTCCACGTCGCCCACGTGATCGTGATGCGCATGGTGACCCTCGTGCTGCGCCTGACCCCGTTCGGCGTGTTCGCCCTGATCACGCAAGTCGTCGCCAGTTCCAGCCTGCAGGACATCCTGAACCTGATCGGCTTCGTGATGGCCTCGTACAGCGCGCTGATCGTGATGTTCGGCGTGCACCTCCTGATCGTCGCGGCCGTGGGCCTGAACCCGGGCCGCTACGTGAAAAAGATCTTCCCCGTGCTGGCGTTCGCGTTCACGTCGCGCACGTCGGCCGGTTCGATTCCGATGAGCGTGCAGACGCAGACCGCGCGCCTCGGCACGCCCGAAGGCATCGCCAACTTCGCCGCGTCGTTCGGCTCGATGATGGGCCAGAACGGCTGCGCCGGCATCTATCCGGCGATGCTGGCCGTGATGATCGCGCCGACCGTCGGCATCGATCCGTACACCAGCGCCTTCCTGCTGCCGCTCGTCGGCGTCGTCACGATCGGCTCCGTCGGCGTGGCCGGCGTGGGCGGCGGCGCCACGTTCGCCGCCCTCATCGTGCTGTCGGCGCTGAACCTGCCCGTCGCGCTGGCCGGCCTGCTGATTTCCATCGAACCGCTGATCGACATGGGGCGCACCGCGCTCAACGTCAGCGGTTCCATCACGGCCGGCACCTTCGCCAGCCGCGTGCTCGGCCAGACCGACATGAAGGTGTTCGACAGCGACGCCGACGTCAACCTGGACAGCGAGGAACAGGTGGCGTGACGCCCCCTGCCGCGCGCCGGCGCCAGCCCAGCAGGGCCAGCCCGCCGGCGAGCAGCATGAACGCGGACGGTTCCGGCACCGCCGGCACGAGGTCGAGCCGCGCCGCGTAGCACAGCCCTTCCCTGCACGCCGTGGCGGCGATCTGGCGGACCTCGTTGATGGCGGCCGCGTCCGTGATCACCCAGCCGGACGCCGGATCGATCAGCGCGTTCAGGTCCGTCATCGTGCCGTCGTCATACAGGAAGCCGTGATTCCCGGGGAGGCCCACGCCGGCCACGCCGACGACTTGTCCAAGGTTGTTGATGCCCTTCGCCGTGCTGCCAAACTGCCGGTCGGGGTCGGACACGAGGCCGCCCAGGTCGCGCATCACGCCGTTCTCGTACAGGAAGGCTGTCTGCGGATAGAGATTGCCGCCGATCGCCGGCAGACCCGCATACCCGACGATCTGCCCACGGTCGTTGATGGCCGTGGCGCCCGTCCAGATGCCGCCCAGGTTGCCGAGGTCCGTCATGCTCCCGTCGTGATAGAGAAAGGGATTAACCGGATGATTCGGTCCGCCGTTCACATACGTCGCGGCTTCCCCCACCACGTCGCCGCGATTGTTGACGGCGAAGGCAAAACTGGCGTCGCCATACGAGAAGGTGCCGAGATCGGTGTAGGTGCCGTTGGCGTAGGTGAAGGCGTGCCGGGGATTGACGTACTGCGCGTCCACGGACGTCGATCCGGTCACCGTGCCGGCGTTGTTGATGCCGAACGCCAGCGTATAGGTGGTTGCGGGCAGTGCCGCCATCGTGCCACCGTCGTAGACGTAGCCGCGCAGGAAGCCATCGCCCAGTTCCGCATTGCCGACCACCTGCCCATGGTCGTTGATCGCCACTGCCGAGCTGGAGAGGCCGCCGAGCGTGCCGAGGTCCGCCAGGCTGCCGTTGCTGAACAGGAAGGCGTGCGCGGCGCTGCCGCTCGCCATGCTGCCGACCACCTGGCCCAGGTTGTTGAGGTCGTATGCGGCACTGCCCGCGCCGGCGACGACCGTGACGTTGTAGAGCGGCGCCGCGGAAGCCAGCAACGGCAGCACGAGAAAGGCCGCCGCGCACAGGGATGGAAAACGACGGAAAGATTGCATGGTTAGCTCCGCGGATGAATAAATCATGCCACCAGCATAGGTCCGGTTCGGCGCGGCGGCATGACGATGCTCAGCATTCGCGCGGCTTGCGCGCCGCGTAAGACCGCGCCTACACGTCGTTTCGGCACACATTTTCGTCCGGAATCGTGCGCGGAAATCCCGCCGAATCCGTCTATGATCGCGTCATGTCAAAATCACAAACGGTCGGATGATGGATCAGAAGTGGCCACAGGAAATCTGGCTCGTCAGGCACGGGCAAAGCGCCGGCAATGTCGCGCGCGATGCCGCCGAGGCCGCGTCAGGCCTCCTCATCGACATCGCCGAACGCGACGTCGACGTGCCCCTGTCCGAGCTGGGCGTGCGCCAGTCGCAGGCACTGTCGGGCTGGTTCGCCGCGCTGCCGCGCGGGGAGCAGCCGAACGTCGTGCTGCATTCGCCGTACGTGCGCGCGGCCGAGACGGCCAACATCCTGATGCAGCGGCTGAACCGCGACGACCTGCTGGCCGTGCATGCCGACGAGCGCCTGCGCGAAAAGGAATTCGGCATCCTCGACCGCCTGACCGTGCGCGGCATTGCCGAGAAATATCCTGAACTGCATGCGCAACGCCACCACGTCGGCAAGTTCTATTTCCGCCCGCCCGGCGGCGAGAGCTGGTGCGACGTCATCCTGCGCCTGCGCAGCGTGCTCGACACGCTGACGCGCGAGTACACGGGCGAACGCGTGCTGATCGTCGCGCACCAGGTCATCGTCAACTGCTTCCGCTACCTGCTGGAGCGGATGGACGAGGCGACGATCCTCGCGCAGGACCGCGCGGGCGACGTGCCGAACTGTTCCGTCACCTCGTATGCCTTCGACCCCACGCTGGGCAAGCGCGGCAAGCTGGCGATACGCCTGGTCAATTTCGTCGCGCCGCTCGAAGCCAGCGGCACCCCGGTCACGGTCGCCAAAGACCAGCCCACCGCCGCCAAGGCCTGAGGTTCCTGCCATGATGCTGCAACCCCATGCCCGCCCGCGCGACGTCGATACGAGCCTGCTGCGCAGCTGGACGCTGCCGGTGCCCTCGAACGACGGCGACAAGGAAGACCGCGGCCACGTGCTCATCCTCGGCGGTTCGCGCGAGATGCCGGGCGCCGTGATCCTGGCCGCCACGGCCGCCCTGCGCGCCGGCGCCGGCAAGCTGACCATCGCCACCGGACGCAGCGTGGCGCAGCTGGTCGCGCTGGCGATCCCGGAATCGCGCGTGCTGGGCCTGGCCGAGAACGAGGCCGGCGGCTTCACCGTCGAGGCCGTGGCCGCGCTCGACCCGCTGGCCGACAAGATCGGCGCCATCCTGATCGGGCCCGGCATGCGCGACGAGGCCGCGACGGCGCGCCTCGTGCACGCGCTGCTGCCGCGCCTGGACGGCACCGACACGAAGGTGGTGCTCGATGCCGAGGCGATGGGCGCGGTGTTGCATCCGCCCGCGGGCACGCCGCCGTTCCGCTTCGACGTGCCCGTCCTCGTCACCCCGCATGCGGGCGAGATGGCCCACCTGACGGGCCTCGCCAAGGACGCCATCTGCGCCGCCCCCGACCGCAATGCGCTCGACGCCGCGCTGCGCTGGAACGCCGTCGTCGCGCTCAAGGGCGCGCGCACCGTCATCGCGGCCCCCGGCGGCGAGCGCTGGCAGCACGAAGGCGGCAACGTCGGGCTCGCCACTTCCGGCTCGGGCGACGTACTGGCCGGGGTCATCGCCGGACTGGCGGCGCGCGGCGCCACGCTCGCGCAGGCCGCCGCCTGGGGCGTCGCGCTGCATGCGCGCGCGGGCGAACGCCTTGCCGAACGGCTCGGCAAACTGGGTTACCTGGCGCGGGAATTGTGCGACTGCATTCCCGCGCTGCTCGAACAGGCCGCCGGCGACCACGCCGACGCGCCGCCACGACCCTCCGGCAACTTCGCCGGGGGACTGAGGGTTGAACGATGATGGTTCGGCCCTTATAAAAGGAGTGCAATCCGACGAACCGGCCGGCTCGATGCCAGTCTAATCCTCACTGTTGGATTCATACTCCACCGGGGCCGCGTATTGCGTCGGTTCCCTGATGGTTCGCGTTTGGGCCGGCAGGTCCATCGGGAACCCAACGCCGCCGCCGACCCTCCAGCGCCTCACCTGGAGACGGTGGCACTCGATAGACGTGAACGAGGAGTAAAACAAATGAAAGCTCTTAACAACGCATCGAAAATTCTGTTCGCCGCAGCCCTGATGGCGAGCCTTGCCGCCTGCAAGAAAACAGAGCCCACCAGCACGACCGGCACCGGCGATACGTCGGCCACCGCGCCGAGCAGCAGCTCGGGCACCAGCGGCACGACCGGCACCACGGGCACCGGCACGGGCGCAACGGGCACCACCGGCACCATGGGCGGCAGCACCGGCGCGACGGGCACCACCGGCGACACCGGCACCGGCGCAACCGGCACCGGCACCACCGGCACGGGCGCAACCGGCACCACCGGCACCGGCACGTCGGGCACGGGTTCGTCGGGCTCGTCGGGTACATCCGGCACGACCGGCAGCGACACGTCGGGCACGTCGGGAACCTCGGGCACGTCGGGCACAGGCACGACGCCGAACTCGAACGGCCGCTGATCGCCGTGGAACATCGGCAAAGGGTCGCGCGCGGCCCTTTGCGCCACGGTGTGTCATCGTTCCGGCATGCACCGGGCGCGGCGGATGCGGCCCCAGCGCATGCCGTCTCGACACAAAAAGGGCCTGCACGCGCAGGCCCTTTCACATGATGCCGGCCGCGGCCGGCATGCGTCACATTACGTCGTTCACGCCGTCGCCGGACGGCCGCGGCGGAAGGCGAAACGGCCCGCCTTCACGATCGCGCGGAACACGAGGCGCACCGCCACCAGCGTGAGGATCGCTTCGACGAAGGTCATCACGAAGGCCGGCACCGCCGTGAAGCGGGCCGCGCGGCGGTGGAACTTGGCGACCATGCGGTCGCGGGCGATCTCGATGCTGTCGTAGAAGGTCGGGACGACCAGCAGGGTCAGCATCGTCGACGTGATCGTGCCGCCGATGATCGCGATCGCGAGCGGCTGGTAGAACTGGCCGGAATCGCCCAGGGCCAGCGCGACCGGGAACATGCCGGCGATCAGCGCGAACGTCGTCATCAGGATCGGACGCAGGCGGGCGCGGCCGGCGGCCATCAGCGCTTCCTCGCGGTCCATGCCTTCCGCTTCGCGGGTGCGGGCGGCGTCGAGCAGCAGGATCGCGTTCTTCGCCACGAGGCCCATCAGCATGATGATGCCGATGAAGCTCATCAGGTTCAGCGTGCCGTGCGTGAGCAGCAGCGCGACGACGACGCCGATCAGCGACAACGGCAGCGACAGCATCACGGAGAGCGGCGCCGTGAACGAGCCGAACTGCATCACGAGGATCAGGTACATCAGGCCGATGCCGGACACCAGCGCGATCGTCATCTGCGTGAACACCTCGGCCTGGTCCTTGCCGGCGCCGCCCAGCGACAGGCCGTAGCCCGGCGGGAAGTCCATCGCCTTGGCCAGCTTCATAGCCTCGTCGGTCACTTCGCCGTTCGAGCGGCCCTCGACGTTGGCCGACACGGTGATCACGCGCTTGCCGTCCTTGTGCTCGATCGCCGACGGGCCCTTGCCCATCGTGATCTTCGCGATCTGGTCGAGCGGGACCATCGTGTTGGTGCCGGCGACGGCGATCGGCAGGCGTTCGATGTTCTCGGCGCCCACACGGTCTTCCGGCGCCAGGCGCACGGCCACGTCGCGGGTCTCGCCGGTCGGGTCGACCCAGTCGCCGACCTCGATGCCGGCGAATGCGACACGCAGGGCGCTGGCGGCGTCACCGACCGAGATGCCCATCATATTGGCCAGGCCGCGGTCGAGCTCGATCTGCAGCTCGTCCTTCGGGTCCTGCTGCGACAGCGTGACGTCGACAGCGCCCTTCACCTGGCGCAGCTTGTCCATGTACGCATTCGTCAGCTCCATCAGCTTGCGCGAATCCGGGCCGGTGAACTCGATCTGCACGGGCTTGCCGTTGCCGTTCAGGTCGTCCGTGACGGTGTACTCGGCGCCGACCAGGCGCGCGATCTTCTCGCGCAGTTCGACGGCGATCTCGGCGGCCGTGCGGTGGCGTTCGCCGCGCTTGCCGATGTCGACGTAGATGCGGCCGCCGGCCGAGTTGATCGAGCTGTTGGTCTCTTTCGTTTCCTTCAGGGTACGGGCGAGCGCGGCGGCCTCGTCCATCTTCATCTTGGCATAGCCCACCGACGACGACGCCGGGGTCCGCACTTCGATCGCGATCTGGCCGGCATCCATCTTGGGCAGGAAGGCCGAACCGCCAAACTTGGCGTGCAGGCCGAGGGCGCCGACGAAACTGGCGACGGCGATCAGCGCCATCCAGCGGCGGTGGTGCAGCGCCCAGGCGATCACGCGGCCGTAGCGGTCGGCCTGGTGGTCGAACCAGACGTTGAACTTCGCCAGGTATTTTTCGATGCCGCGCTTCGGCGCGTGGTGGTGGCCCGGCGGGTCGCCCCAGTAGGCCGACAGCATCGGGTCGAGCGTGAACGAGATGCCCAGCGACACGATCACCGAGCACGCGACGGTCAGCGCGAACGGCCGGAACCACTCGCCGGAAATGCCCGGCATGAACGCGACCGGGATGAACACGGCCATGATCGAGAACGTCGTCGAGGCGACGGCCATGCCGATCTCGGCGGTGCCTTCGAGTGCCGCGGTGCGGCGGTCGGAGCCCATCTCCATGTGGCGCACGATGTTTTCGCGCACCACGATGGCGTCGTCGATCAGCACGCCGATCGCCAGCGACAGGCCGAGCAGGGTCATGAAGTTCAGCGTGAAGCCGCACAGCCACACGGCGATGAACGCGGCCAGCACCGACGTCGGCAGCGACAGCGCCGTGATGAGGGTGGAACGCCACGAATTCAGGAATGCGTAGACGACGAAGATGGTCAGGATGGCGCCGAACACGAGCGATTCGATCACGTTGTTCAGGCTGCGCTGCGCCTCGTCGCCGCCGTCGCGCGTCACCTCCAGGCTGGTGCCCTTCGGCAGTTCCTTGTTGATCTCCTCGACCATCGCGCGCACCTTCTTGGCGATGCCCACGGTCGACGCTTCGCGCGAACGGATGATCGAGATGCCGACGTTGGACCGGCCGCTGCGCATCGAATAACTTTCGATGTCGGCGAAGCCGTCCTTCACGTCGGCCACCTGGTTCAGGCGCACGATCGTGTCGCCGTTGCGCTTGACGACGATCTGCGAAAAGTCTTCCGGATGCTCGATGCGGCCGACGAGGCGGATGCCCTTCTCGTCCAGCTCGCTACGCACCTTGCCGACCGGCGCGTTCGTATTCTGGCGCGACAGCGCATTCGTCACATCGCTGACCGACACGTTGTATTCGCGCAGCTTTTGCGCATGCAGCAGCACCGACAGCTGGCGCTTGAGGGAACCGTTCACGGTCACGTTGGCGACGCCGTCGATGGCGCGCAAGCGGTCCGCCAACTGGTCCTCTGCGAGACGCGAGATCTCGGCGTGGGTCTGGGTGCTGGACGACAGCGCGAGGTTCATGATCGGCTGGGCCGACGGATCCACGCGCTG